>Ga0209622_1000015_pt1 | contig 19202 bp, 18 predicted proteins | sample TexAe_OM3H0_M2_FD_187943 | JGI IMG/M metagenome (GOLD analysis project Ga0209622, IMG submission 187943) | Forest soil microbial communities from Davy Crockett National Forest, Groveton, Texas, USA - Texas A ecozone_OM3H0_M2 (SPAdes) (version 2) | ecosystem: Environmental > Terrestrial > Soil >...
ATAATCTTTGTATGAAAGTTTGATGTTGTTTTCAGAAAAGTAATGCTCCTGACCAGCTAAATAATTTTTTGCCGTTGGCCCTGAAATATATTCAGTTGCCCCTAAGTCTTTTAATAAATTGATTAGGCGCTCTACCCTATCTCCTCTCAATTCAAAATCTATCGAATTTACAAAGCACGTTTTTATATCTAAATAAGTTGCAATTTCTTTTATTGAATATTGGTTAAATTCAGATAAATAGTTAAATTTTTTTTCCACGTACAAATTTTTCATCAACTGCTCTAAATCAGTAAAATTAGAAGCCCTACCATAGGTCATCTGTAAAGAATTATAATGATGTTTTTGCCACTCTTTAGGTAATTCAACCTCACTAATTTTTAGCTTAACAGCATCTTTGTTAATCGGTATACTTAGCCATTGTAGCCCATTTTTAGAATATATTTTATTTCTGTTTCGCCAATCGTTTTTAGTATATTTTACTTCGTCATAAAAACAAAAAACATCCGCATCATTTATTAAATCAAAATAACCCTTCCACGGTAAATAGTTAGACTGTAGTATAACGACTTTCATTTTAGTTTTCTAAAAATTTCCTCAAAATCACAAATCCTATTTTATACGTTTTGCAGGGCAACCAATATATAAACCTCGTTCTTTTAGAGAATTTACTATTACCGCTCCACCACCGGTTTGTATATAATCAGAGATAATTACATTATCAATTATAGTAGTGTTAATCCCAATATTACAACACTCTCCCACTTTTGAAAACCCGGCAATTTTAACTGCTGGCGATAAAAAAGAATGAGCAAAAATTTCCGAATCATGTGCTAAAATGCATCCTGTATTTAATAACACATTATCATGAAGCTTCACATTTCGATCAAGCACACACCCAGGCAAAATAAAACAACCTTCACCTATTTCACAACTCTTATCCATATTAGTTGTTGGGTGAATAACCGATCCGAATGGGATTTTATTTTTAAACGATTCAAACACACTTTTTCTAAATTCCATATGCTTATACCCAATAGCTACAATTAGGCAATCAAATTTTTGTGCCTGATAATCTTTTAATACATCACTAATTTTACCTAGAATTGGTAAACCATCTACATTAAATTTATTGCTACTGAAATCGTCATAATATCCGACAATTTCATAACTAGAAGATTTAGCATGATGGGCTATTAGTTGCCCTAAATCTGCAGAACCTATAATTGCTAAGAGTTTATTCATTTATATTAGTAAGTTGCTTAATCGAATATAATGGTCTTGCCTTGACTTCTTTGTATATTCTACCAATATAAATAGCAATAATTCCTATAAAGAAAAGTAAAATACCAACAGAGCCAAGTATAGTAATTATTATTGAAGGCCAGCCAAGTTGAAATTGCACAAAAAATAATCGTGCAATAACAATGCTAAAAAGGGCTGTAATAGAAATTATTATTAAATATAAGCCTAATTTAACCGCCATTTTAAGTGGCAGTTCAGAAAAGTCGAAAATAGCATCAAAAGCCAATCTCATTTTTCGTCTAAAATTAAATTTACTTACACCGGCAAATCTTTCCCTCTGAGACACTTCAATAGCTGTTTGTTTTAAACCTACATGCATAAAAATGCCTTCAATAAATCTATTTTGTTCAGGGTAACTTAAAAATCTTGTAGCAAATTTTTTATTAAAAATTCTCATCACTGCTATACCAGTAGGAATTTTAAGTCCAGTAAATTTTTCTAAAACCCACCAAAATAATTTTGAAAAAATCACATTAATTAAACTATCTCGTCTTTCTTTACGAATGCCAAAAACTAAATCATACCCCTTTTCAATTTCTTCAATAAAACGAGGGATTTCTTCAGGAGGGTCTTGTAAATCCGGATCCATATAAATCATAAAATCCCCCGTAGCGTATTTAATGCCAGCAGAAACAGCCCATTGTTTGCCATGATTATATGAAAATTCAATTAATTTAATATTACTGTCTGTTTCAGCCTCTTTTTTTACTAAATCACATGTGTTATCTTGACTGCCATCATCTACAAACACAAATTCATATAAATATTTACCTTCTAAAATTTCAAAAATATTCTTTACTTCTTTAATAAATTGAAGGATACATTCCTGCTCATAAAAAACAGGAACAACTAAGGAAATTTTTTTCATTATTATTTATTGATCTTTTTATTAATTATATCCTTATTCTAACCATTGAACTTCTTAAAATAAACTATTAACCTCAATGATGAATGTTTTTTTACTACCTGGCGAATAAATATTAAAATCTTTTATTTAACTATTTTTTTCTGTAAAAAAACATATAATCACTTTTCTCATCTTCAATCACATTGATTAATGAAGTATCTATCCCTTTTTTTTCTTTGGTAGAAATAAAATAATCAATCTCTCCGTTTCTTATAAACTCATTCACATCACAAGTGGTCATATATTTTGAGAAAATATTTATCCACGATTCAATCTTTATAAACTCATCCTTATTTTCAACACTTTTATCATATAACAATGTATCCTTACAGGTTAAGTTTGGTAAATTACAATTATCGGTTATGTATGAAATAAAGCTTCCAGTTTGTACCACTAAACACTGTCGTGCTTTTGGATGCACATTCGGTAAATCTTTTTTACATAACACAAATCCTCCTTTGGCATTTTTGTTTTCCCCCAGATACCTGTCTACCCGTTTAAGCCAATCACTGCTTACATTATTTTGAGTCAAATTTTGATTCTCGAGACTGTTTAATAAATTGTTAAAATTAAAGAAGGATTGAGACATATATAAACATATACCGAAAATAAAGCACAAAAAACCATATTTTAAACCTCTATTTTTTATATTTTGCAGGATTAGTAGTATAGTAATAATTAATATAAATCCGACAGCAGAAAATGCTAAATACGGAAATTGATACGAATTATCTAATTGATTAACTGCTTGAAATAATACAATTCCAATTATTAATTGAAAAGCAACTAGTAAAAAAATGTTTTTCAACCCGTTATTTTTAATCATATACTTATTTAATAAAACACAAATAAAGATAATGAAAAATGTTTCTAAAATTAATGTTACAATAGTATATAGCACAGCTTTCCAAATACTTAAGCTTTTAAAAATAATTTCTACAAACGAATTGCTCACTAGCAAATTAGCCTTTGGAGAAAAAACAGAGAAAAGAATAATCATTAAAATTCCGGCAGCAAACAATATAGAATTTAGCAAAATAAACATTCGTTTATTAAATACTTTTTTATACATTAAAAACAAGCTGAATAAAAAAATACTACCATATAAACTTGGAATTATGATAAATGAAGTTGTTCCAATAATAACTGTTATTAGATTCATCATAATCCATTTTTTTTCTATCAAAATAAAGAATAAAGCTAATAACGAAAAGTAGTATATTATAAAATTAGGTCTAAGCCAAAAATCAGTGTAAACGGTAAAGCCATTATTAAAAATACTTACCATATAAACTGGAAGAGTAGATAGGAGAATGAACAAAATAAAATATAACATTCTATTTTTTTCAACAAACCCTAGAACCCCGAATGCGGTGCAAGAAATTAAGAATGGATACGTAATGTACTTTATAGCAATTATACTTTTAACTTTAAAAATTAAGGTTAAAAGTGATGTAATCCACATTTCACAATAATGATATGGCATTATGCCATGAAATGCCACGCTGTATTGATTATAAAAGTGGTACGAATTCTCTTGTTTAAACTCTCTTAAAGAGTACGCTACTTTGGAATAAAATTGCACATCGTGCTCAATACTAGTTGGATATGAGCTACAACCAAATAAAATAAATACAACAGGGAAAATGTACAATATGGGAGCCAAGTCTTTATAGTTTAATTTATCAAATTTGAAACGATTGTTATTTTTAAAACATAAATACGCGAGGACAATTCCTGAAAGGAGATTAATTGTTTTAAGTCCAACTATTGAATAGGAGTATAAACAAATAATTGTAAAAAAACCTAAAAAGGAATTGAAGAAATACGTTTTTACATTATTATTTAACTTAACGTTATAAAGCAACAAACCACTTAATAGGCATACTGTAAATAATACTAAACCTATAGTCGAAAAAGTCAAAAGTTGAATTATGCTATAGTTTGAGCCAATCATAACAATTAGTTTTATCTACGTGGTACACTTTTGAAATATTAGAAAAAGTTGAATTACCCTGAAAATATAAATATCGGCATTTACTCAACAAGAACATTTCTATAACACTTTCTTCAAAAAGAGTGTATTTAAATTCTTCTTTTGGGTCGTTATGGAGTGCCCATTGGTGCAAGCCTTCGCCATTTAACTTTGGTTTAGCTTTAGGAAACAAAATTAAATTAGGTATAGCTTTTAAAAACAATGCTTCTACTTCGGTTGAATCAGTTGATAAATAAACAGTCGTATTTTTATACTTTACTAATATATGGTCGATTACTTTTTGCACGCCAGTAGTTGGGCGTTTATCTGTATTTCGAATATGAACTCCCACCCCTTTTTCCAAATTATTATCATTTACAAAATGGTCTATCTTCTCAACTACAAATGGTTTTAAACTTAAATAGTTGGGCAGTTCGTCATAATTAATGTATGGTAAAAAGTCAATATAATACAATATATCATCCTTTAAGTTATTTGGTAAATCACTGCCCGAGTTTAACGAATTAAAATAGTTTCCTTTTATAATTGGTTGCCATCTTCTTCTCAATTTTCTCAGCCACGCATATACAAATAGTTTATTTGGAAGCTTCCCCAAGAAAGAAGATTGCTTATTAACATACAAATCATAAACTCCTTCTGATTTATGTTGCTTAAATAAGTCAGAGCTATGACTATAATCAGACCAATGTTCAATATTGGTAATTTCCTCCGGCTTTACATTATTAAGATTGAAACATTTTCTAAAAGCATCAATTCCCTTTTTGTCAAATTGTCCATCACTCCAGTCAATTACTAATATTCTATCATTTATTTCACAATATTTAATAGCAGCAAAAACAGTAACCAACCTATTTCCTAAACCGGCACAAGCTTTAATAATAAGATATTTGTTTTTTTGAGGCACGAATAAAATTAGGTTACTCGATTAACTTTCAATATTTACCTTTTGCAAAAACTTAAACACAAAATCTCTCACAAATAACATATTTGTTACCGGATATTGTACAGATAAAAGCAAATATTTAAAAAAAACATTCGTTTTTTTATTTGGAAGAATATTCAGTAATAATAAAAACTTACAAATAGCATCTGCTTTTTTTATTCTATTAGTTTGTAAATAATCTTCCTTCTTTAAATTCCTTCTTCTGTATAAAAAAACTACTAAATTATGCAACACCTTTGTTTTCGGGTTTTTTAAAAAACTAGTAACCGATGTTGGGTTAGACCTATAATAATATAATTTATCTGGGATGTTACTAACTTTAAAATGACTTAAGATTAAAGAGTACCAATAAACATCTTCAGACCCCAGTCTATCAAAATATAAATTATAGGTGCCAACTTTAGCAACAATTTCTTTTTTAATTAATAGAGATGAACCAGTCATTACAACTCTAGTATCTGCAAAACGAGATTTTATTTCAGAATCATTCAACGGAAAATTTGTTACATATAATTCATTACCTGAATCATCTACTTTTATAACATTACTTCCCACACAGGTATAATTAGGATTTTTCTCTAAATAATCGACTAATAATTCTAATCTATTTGATGCGCTGTAATCATCAGCATCCTGAAAGGTGATAAAATCGCCCTTACATTCTTTAAAAAGTTTATTAGAAGCCTGCAGATATCCCATATTAGCCCCATTATGAAATCGTTTAATTCGATTATCAGTATACGAGTCTATTATACTTTTTGTTGAGTCTTTTGAGCAATCATCGGCAATTAGTAATTCAAAATTCGAATAAGTTTGATTTAATATACTATCAATGGCCTTCTTTACATACTTTTCGCAGTTGTAGGCAGGCATAATAACAGACACCAAAGATTCTCTTTTAGGCATTAAAATGAACTATAAAAATCATCTTTATAACAAAAAATCGCAAAATCATGGGGTAGATATGAATGATCAATTCTATAATTATTACAGTATTTTGAAATATGATTTATTATTAATGTAGGATCGTAATAAAAAGTATCATCGTTTTTTTTTCTCGACATAATAGACGTCATGGATAATGCAAACCCAATTTTAGAGCATTTAAACAAACTGTCTAACAGCTTATAAGTCATTTCATAATTAGTTTTTTCATCCATATTTAAATTCAACGGCCCAACACTAATCGAATAATCAAACTCATTTTCAACGGCGTTTTCAATTACATCTATGTTTTTAAATTTATCTGAAATTTCTGGATGACTATTTCTTGCTCCCTGCAACATTTTTTCATTTACATCATACCCAACATAATTTACGGAGATGTTCCTTAGTTTAAGAAATGAATAAAATGCACCCAGTCCACAACCAACATCTAATAAGCTTTTATTACGCAAATCTCCAATATCCAGCATTTTCAAAAAACGTTTTTCGTGCGAAATTTTAGATTGCCCAACCGCCAAATGCTCATCGGTAGATTCATTGATTAATCTATCGAAAAAAGCGTTGTTTTTTTCCTTGTATTTATTATAGTTTTGCATGCTTATTTTATAAAATTCTTTGTTTGTTCTATACCGCAATTCATTAGTACATCTATAATACTTAGCCCCGGTATAAAATTAGCTCCCACCTGATTATATTCCTTAGCCTTAAAATCAGTGTATTTAATGTTTACACCTTTTGATTGAAATAAAAGTTCGTCATGGTATTTTTTCCCTCCATTACCCGAAAAATAATCACTTGCATTTAAAACTTTACATATCTCAATGATTCGTTCATTTCTATCTTCACTAACTAAATTAAGTTTTGAAGCAATCTCAATAGGTGTACCAATATCCAATACTTTACATATATTTTTAATAACAGATATATTAGCATCTGCCATCAGATTAAACTCTATACAATCAAGTAATATTTTTTCTATTAAAGGGAATACATCTGCAAAATAGATCGATTTGGCATAATTGTATTGTATAGTTTTAAGTTGTTTTTTTATGTTAGTGGCTTGTTTATCAATAATAATATCCTTTATTAATTTACTTTCATTATTTTTTTTTACACAAATGGTAAAAAATTTCTCCTCACTATTGCATTTTATTTTAGTTCTGTTGGTAATTGAGTTATGGTTGCCTTGCTGAAAATCAACATTATCTAAAATAACGAATGTATCACAATGTGCAATTTTATAAAAATAGCCTAGCCAAGGCATAAAATTGGGTTGATGTATTGCTATAACTTTCACTTACTTTTAAATTATATAATCCACCTAATTACTTCAAAAGCCTCAGCATATTTGCAACCTATTTGCACCCCTCTGATAGTTGCTAAAGACCTTATAAATTCATCGTTTAAATAGGTTCTGTGCTCTTGGGATTTATACTCCAATAAAGAAGCTACTTTTTTTTGAATATACTTTTCTTCCAATTTAATAAACGAACGCGTATTAAAACTCACATTGTTCCAAGGCATTTCATATCCTAAGATAGAGCAATTTTTAAACGCCCTTAATCCCTCTTCCGAAATAACCTGATGGTCCTGATGTATATCAGTTGGACTTGGCACAAATACAATATCGGGGTTTAACCTTGCTTTCAATTTTATTAATTCTTCTAAAATATCTTGCCTAAATTCTTTAAATCTACGTACGTCAAAATCAAATAAAACTAAGTTCTCTTTCTTTACTCCTAATACTTTAGTTGCATTAGAGACTTCAATAGCTAACGTTTGAGGATCCATTCCTTTCGGTAAAGACCTAGAGCAGATAGAAAAAGCAACATAATAAACATCGTCACCTTCTTCACAAAATTTAGCAATTGATGCGCCACATCCAAGTTCACCATCATCAGTATGAGGTGCTAAGACTAAAATTACTTTTTTATTTACTTTCATTCTTTGTTATTTTTAATAGTATCCCAAAACTCATCTATCTCTTTTATAAAATTTTCTTTATTATGTACATTTTTCAATAAAGAAATACTTTCCTTTCCCATAGTCTCTATAAAAGAATCAGGCTTGTTCATTAAATTCACTAATTTATCAGCTAGCTCCTGGGAGCTACCCGTTTCCATAAAAAAACCATTTACGTTATGCTTTACGTATAAATTGGTTTGCCCTACATTTCTTGCAACTATAACATTACAACAAGCCATAGCTTCTGCCATAGCTAAAGAAGGGAAATTTTCAACATTTTGGGTTGAAACATAAATTTTTGATTTTTTCAAAACACTTGGCATATCAGGCGAAAAATTCAAACTAAGAAAATCGCTTAGATTATGTTGTTCTATATAAGCTTTAACCTGATTTTCAAGCCCACCTTTCCCATACATTTCAAATTTCCAACCGTTATTTGGTATCCGTTTATAAACTTCTTCCGCCGCCTTCACAAACAACATAGGATCTTTATATTCACTTAATCTACCGGAGTAAATTATTTTATTTTCTCTATTGGTAAAATCTTCGTGAAACTCAGTAGAAGTAAATCGTGTAGCTACATTATGAATTATTGGGTTAGATTTTATCACTTTTTCTTTTTCGGCAAATTTTTTAAAAGCAGCATACCAGGTATAAACTCCATCCAATTTTACATTCTCAAATAATCGGCCATAGTTAAGTTTGCTATGATAGGCATATCTTGGATTATCATCAAAGTAATGGTTTTGAACCACAGCATTAGTCATATTTAAAATCAATTTTGGTCGCTCTATCAAAGGCAGATTATCCAATGCCTTCAACAAATAAAAATCTTTATCTTCATAAACAGGCAATTGAAGCATGGTTACATTTTGCCTTTTTAATTGCTTTATAAGGCTTTTCATTGTAAGATAAGCCCTAAAATTGTTCATCCACTTATCAATTCTAGGGCGATTCTTAGTTATTCTATGAAAAAGTCTATAATGATAAGAAGTAAATGTAAGTTGGTTCTCGGGGAATGATTTTAGCTTATTTATTTTACGCAAAGGCGATAAGTCATCTGAAATATAAAATAGTTTGCGCTTTGGATTAGCTTGAGAATTGTATGCTTCAAAAAGGTCTGCATAAAATCTCTCAGCACCTCCTGCCCCCGAAAGACTACCCATACCAATAATTAAAACACCAACATTCATTGTTTAATTATTTAAATAATCCCAAAGGTTTCAAAATTTTATACCTATAAACTAATTTCACTTTTTCTCTTATTCTGTTTAATAATGCCATTTCATTTTCTTCGCCATAATATGCATGGGGTATAGGTTTTTCATTCATTATTTTTTCAAACTCAGCCTCAGTTAACCCCCATTTTTTTATAACATATTTTTTATCTTCTTCTTGCAATTCTATTGGATAAGGAGGCTTTGCTAATTCTGCTAAAGCTTCCTCTTTGGTAATTTGGCCTGAACAAATAAGTGACGACAAATGGGCTTTTCGCTTATCCACACCAAATTTTTCAACTAAAATGTATCCTTGATAAAAACGAGTAAATAATGATTCATAATGCTTGCCTGGATATGGTACCCATTCTAATTCATTTACCAACCGCTTCTTTACATCTGCAACATTAAAATCAATTTTATCAAAAAAAGTAACCATCCTAATGCCTAATTTTTCCTGATACCGGTATCTATCATTAACACCTATTTTCGGAAATTTTTTAAGTGGGATTGTGCCAAATTTTTTATGAATATTGTTTAAATTCACTAAATCTAATTTCTTTCTGTAAATCCAGTCTGAAGGAAGTGTATATTCTGTTCTAAAATTATTACCGCTTAAAATAAATTTAATGTTATGCCGCTCGGCCAATTTATATAGTGTAGCTACAATTAATTGGTCAGTCGGCACTTCCAAATCAATTACAGATGCCCTAAAATAAGCTAATTGCAAATCCTTAAATTCTTCCCAATCAATAACGTAAGTAGATAGATCATAATTCAACTTCTCTACAATTTGTTGAATATTTTTAACAGCCAGTTCATTATTCCAACCATTATCAAAATGTACTACTAGTGGGCGTAACCCTTGTTCGTGAGCTACTAATGCCAAATATGAGCTATCAACCCCGCCACTCAAGCCTAATATGCAATCGTACGTTTTGCTTTTACCATCTTCCTTAATTCGTAAAATAAGTTCATCAAACTCTTTATAACGTACCGCTCTATCTCTTAATACAGTAGTTGCAGCCACTTTATCATAATCATTACAAAAGTTACATATACCATTTTCATCAAAAGAAATAAGTTTAGTGCTTGTATCTAAAACGCAACGGGTACACTGTTTATAATTCATAAATGAAAAATATATTAATTTAGCAGCATTTTTAAAGCCTTAATGGAGGCATCTTCCGAAGTCTCAATCTTAAAAAAATCATAATCCATTTCTTTAAGTTTACAACTTGATTCTATCAATTCCAAAATATTATTGTAAGTGTCTGCCAAAAAAAATATTTCTTTTTTAATCAGATCTTTATAAAAATGCTCATTTTCTTTCCCAATCAATATTGTTTGCAAACCAAAACTAAGTGCTTCCAAACATGATGTAGAATAATGTGTTATATGTATATCTGTTATTTTAAACAAGTAATATAAATCAGCATTTGTTGAATTTTCAAATTCTACATTAGAGAAATTAAGCAAAACTTTAATATACTTACTTCTATATTCTTTATCTACAAAATCAAGCGGATGAAACCTTATTAACCAAATCCAATCTGTGGGAGAGTTAGTTAGCGCTTTTATTAATATGTCGGATATAGATAAAGAATGCTGTAGAGTAACAATTATTTTTTTTTTATAATTTCCTTTATTAACAATACATTTTACTTTCTTACTATAAGCGTTTATAACTTGATCATTTAAGTGCTTTTTCATCCATAAATTTCCTCCAAGTATTGGTTGCAAATAATTTGATTCACGTCTACTTTTTTTTAAATTTTCCACATCATACTTACTCCAACACCAATAAAAATCTGGCAAATATGTACTGCCAGTTTTCATTTTTTTATCCCAACCCAAATACATAATGTTAGCATATCCATGTTGAATATCAACCACTTTTATGTCCATTTTTTTACATGCGGCAATTAGTCCATAATATTTTAAATTACCATAAAAACACTCAATAAATACAACTTTTGGTGTAGTTTGTTTTAAAATAATTGACCAAATTTTTTCATAACAAATAATTTCATTCATGACCTTAACCAATTCATCGCCGCTAATTATTGTAGATATATAATTAATGGATTTGTTTTTTTCGATGAGATTAAAATTGTCAATTACTTCTTTTTGAGGTTTAAACCTATTGAAGTAATAGTATAGTAATCTGTATTTAGAAAGAAAATATTTTACATTAAAATTATACGGTTCGTTTAGTTTAACATGTTTTGACTTTAATTCTGACAAATTAAAAAACAAAGTAGAATATTTTTTCTTTATAAATTCAAAATAAGGAGAAATATACCTCGAGTACTTTTTTTCATTAACTGTATCAACGTATTCCGCATCACTAACATCAATAAACAGGATAGATGTAGCGGTTAATTTTTTAATTTTGTTTATTTCTATAAATGATTTATAAGAATAAAAAATAATTTTAAATAATTGATTAGTATGGTTAGCTATTTTTTGAATAACATCTGGGCTATATTTCCTAATTGAAGATCTTTTAATATCACCTGTATTATTATCATTTCCAATGCCACAAAGACCAAAAAACAAATAATATTTAAGTATTGGCCATATAACATAATTATCATACGTAATACTATTAACATCTATTGTAGATTCAACTTTTAGCAATATATCTTCCGCATCACTGTATTTCATTTTTTATTTTTCAAAATACTTTCCGCTAAATCCCAATCAAAAGATGTATCTATATCAATAGAAAAAACTGGTTCCATTATTATTTTTTTAATCTTTTCAAATTCATCAAATGTTTTGCTTTTTAAAGAGGCAACATTTATTAAATAAATGGATCCATTTTGTTCATATACTTTAGGGCAATCCTGGCGTCTTAAAAAATTACCCGGTTTAGACTTTATTAAATATCCAAATTCGTTTTCCTCAAATAAATTGTAATAGGGATTTGCTTTAGATTCAGAAACAGAAACAACCATATCAATATTGGAACTATATACCTTCTCCATTTCAACTAAATGGTTAAAATTACGCAAAGGCGATGTAGGTTGTAATAAAACTATTTTATTAAATGCTCTACCTATCATTTCGTAATATGCAAGCGCATGCAATAAAACCTCATAAGTTCCTGAAGTATCCATTGCCAAATTAGCCGGTCTTATAAAAGGCACATCCAAATTATAATTATTTACTACTTGTATTATTTCATCATCATCTGTGGTAACGCAAATATTCTCATCAGAAGTAAACAACCTTGCGTAATCAATACTATAATAAATCAGAGGCGTTCCACAAAAAGGTTTTATGTTTTTGCGAGGTATCCCCTTTGATCCTCCTCTGGCAGGTATCACAAATAAAGTATTATTAAGCATTAAAATTTCAAATTTTTAACATCCTCCTGCGCTTTATAATAATCATCTATTCTACCAATATCAAGCCAGTAGCCCAATATTGGATATGTACCTATAGTCTTTTTTTTCATTATAAGAACTTCCATAAAATCAGTAGCATCAAAGGTTATATTTTCTGGTATTAATTCAATTAACTCCTTTCTAAAAATATAAATGCCCGCATTAGAATAATATGTATAACGAGGCTTTTCACTAAAAGAGACTAAGTGTTCCATTTCATTTATATTTAAAACAGCATAAGGTACATCTACATGAAAAGGTACTGTTGCAACTAGCATATCACATTTTAAATCAATAAACTTTTTATAAAAATCTTTAAAGTCAATATTAGTGAGTAAATCTGAATTCATTAACAAAACAGTATCGTTAAAAAACTGCTTAACCAACTTAATAGATCCTATAGTGCCTAATGGCTTTTCTTCCGTTACAATATTTACTAATGTATTATCAATTTTATAATCACTAACACCTTGTACAATTTGTTCAGCCATATGCCTTATCGAAAGATGAAAGTTGGTAACCCCAAAATTTGCAAGCCTCTCCATATTTCTTATTATAATAGGTATATCTCCTACTTTAAGCATAGGTTTAGGAATATTTTTTGTTAAAGATTTTAAACGCTCTCCTTTACCTCCCGCCATTAAAACTACATCCACGGGAATTAAAGATCTAATATTTTCAAGATCTAATAATTTAATTATGTACGAATCTTTATTTAAAACTGGTACAAACCTAATTCCATTTTGCTTAAACCATTCTATTTTTTCAAAATTATCTTCTCCATCTATAATAAATTTAAAAGCGACATTCATTACCTCCACCACCAAGTCATTAGTTTTTAAACCTCTTATTAACCCTCTTCGTATATCTCCATCCGTAACTGTACCAACTAGACGATGATTTTCATCAACAACGAACAACGCCATATTTGGTACACCAATATTATCGATAAACTCCAAAGCCTCTTTAACAGCAAAAGAGGTAGAAATAATATACTGATTCTGCATTACTAATTAGTTTAAATTTAGTTTATCTATAAAATTGCAAAATATGCTTTTTAGATTGGTAACTATTATTTCCAAATGTTTGTTGGTAAGCCTTTATTAGTTCGTTATAAACGGATATATAATGAATGCGTTTTCCAATATAAAATGGTGTTATGGTAGAAGAAAAATTTTTCTTAAAATTCAACAATAAATTCCCTTCCTCACAATTATTCCCACCTCCCAAATTAAAAATAACATTTTCTTCATTAGCCGCCCACATAATTGTTTTAGCTAATAAATAATTTGTGGCATTTACTTTTGTATGTTGTATGTTTCGAGCAGATAAATAATAAGTAACTATTTTGTTCCTAATAAAAAACAAAGCTGATGCAAATGTTATTCCATCTTTCACAATTTTCACCAACTTAACTTTGTCTTTTAAATCAACAAAGGTTTGTTGTATAATAGCATTATCAAAATAATAAAATTCATCTGCCCTAACATTTTTCATTGTTTCAATATACAAGTTGAAAAAAGTCTGCAAATCTTTCAAATCAGTACTAAACTCAAAAACGTATTCTTCACTTTCTGTTTTCCTATATAAATTTCGACATTTCGAACTAAACTCAGTAGCCCAAATTTCTTCAGCATTTCTTCTTAAATCAACAGTTACAATATTTCTATTAAATAGATTAACAATATTATTCGTAAAAAAAAACTCTTTATTATAGTTATAATGATACCTAATAAATTCAGAGACAATATTGCTCTCTACAAAATATTTTATTAGTAATAGTTCGGCATTTTTTAAAAAGTCAGCATCACGGCTATTTGAATATGGTCCTGCATAACCATAAGGAGATGTTATATCATAATAATTAGTAAAGCCTTTAACTAAAATAGGCAACTTTATATATGGATATATCAGTAAATTATTATCTTTATACAAAACAGCAATTTCGTAGTCCCCTTTTTGCATCTTAGCATCTAAATTTAAAAAACTTGTATCGTAATATATATCCAACTCTATATTTCTCGATTTTAAAAAAAAATCAAACCAAATTTCGTTTTTTTTTGTATATATATTTAATTCTATACTCAAGATTTAACTGGCAAATTTTAGTATAATATCAGCTACCCTATTCATATCTTGTTCTGTATAGCGTTGATCTATTGGAATACTTAAAATAGAATAGCTCATTTGCGAGCCCGAATCTGCCCAATGGATAGGTGAAAAAATCCGATGTGTAGCCAAATGCTTTTTCAAGTCATCTCGACGACTGGTTTTAAGCATTAAAAACATATAATCACCGGGTAATATTTCTATGTTTTTATTATTTTCAAGCAACGATTTTAAATGGTCGTAATTTTTTTTTCGAATTAATTTAATTTTTATAAAATCAAAAAAATTTACCTTATTAAATTCTTTACTTAAACACGGATTAATAAACCCATTCTTTAAGCTTTCCTCTGCTTTTAAAAACAAATCTAAATACTGCTTTTCAATTTCTTTATTTCCATTATTAAAAAAATCAGTTTTTAAAGTTGCTGCCCTCTTTTTTAAAGTATAATAGTTAGTTTCATCATTAGTCAAATCAGTGTGCGTGTTCTTATATGCAATAGCTATTTCAAGGTTGCTTATTTTTCTTAAACTATTAAAAGCATAATCTCCACCAAAGTTGCTTATTTCAAATGGACTATGAACAAAATCTTCTATAATAAGAAATTTATTTGTTTTCTTTTTCCTTATGCTCTCCATAAGCATTTTATCAAACCTATTAAAATGTAAGGCTATAATTACGTTAGTTATCAATCTATCTTCGGATATTTCTTCTATTAAATAATATTTATTAAATGTTTTAATATGTAATTTAAATAAAATACGATTTATGGTATCAAGACAATAATTATCAGGAAACCATAATTTTATTTCATTACAGGTAAAAGATATCTCTTTTATAATAGATGCCAAGGCATCTGCTCCTGTTTCAAAAAAATTAACTTGTAATTCATTTTTTTTGGGTGGAAATATTGTATCAAAATATTTAAAATCAACTTTACTAAAAAAAACATCATTATCTGTCGATGCAAAATTTCCTCCAATATAATCCACGCTATTCAACTAAAAGGTGCTTTTTTTAATTAATAAATCCCTTGTATTTATCTCTTTTATAAATTGTAAAATGCGTTCGCAAGCATTACCATCTCCATATATATTAACTTTATCTTTAAAAGCAGTAACAAACTTTTCTGTTTTAACATAAGCTAAGGCATTCATAACGGCATCAATATTTACAATAGTATTAAAAGTAGATGCATTAGCTAATCTTCCAGCTTGTCTAACACCTACGTTTATTACAGGTAAATTAAAAGATTGAGCTTCAACTAAACCACTAGATGAATTACCCAACATGATATCAGAATATTTTAACAAAGAATAATATTTTCTCTGACCTAAGCTTTCAAAATATTTAATTGAATGGTACTGAGATGATAATTTTTTCAAAACATTATTTATTTCCAAGCCTCCATTATCAAAATTAGATGAAGTAACTAATATTTGATAATTAGTTGTATTAATTATTTTAAGTAGCAAAACTTCTATAAAACTTGCCGTAATTTTATTTTGAATAGTTTCAGGATGAAAAGTGGTGCAAATCACAGGTAGCTTCTCATTTAATCCTAACTCATTAAATAAATCACTTTTAGGGATATAATGTATTTTTAAAATTTCATCCAATCCCGGTTCACCACTTACGCATATCCTCCATGATTCCTCCCCCATTTTAATAATATTTCGTCGACATATTTCAGTTGCCGGGAAATGTATATGTGCCATTTTGGTAATGGCATTTCTTATTTGATTATCAATAGCGCCTTCAGTAACATCACCTCCTGAAATATGAGCTATAGGTATATTACTCATTAAAAAAGAAGTAACAACAGGAAGTAATTCAAACCTATCACCTAGCACAATTAATAAATCAGGTTTATTGGTTACTAACCACTCTCCAATTTGCATTTGTAAAACACCCATTGATTTACTAACATAGTTGGACGTATTTTGATTTTGTAAAAAATCTAACTCAGCAAAAATATCAAACCCATCTGCTAATATTTGCTTTTTAGTAAACCCAAATTCATTTTTAAGATGTGCGCCTCCTACCAATAAAAACAAATCAAATGCATCATCTGATTTTATTTTATCAAGCAAAGGTTTTAACAACCCATACTCAGATCTAATAGAAGTAAAAACAGTTATTTTTTTTACCTTATTCAAAATCACTTAAACTTAGTGCCTGTCCTTTAACTAAATTATGTTTAGCCTTTTTTCCCAAAATATTATCAAACTTATCTGCAGCAATTTCTTGTAGGGGTCTTTTCATAATAAACATATCATCTGTAAAAATAGTACCTGCAGATACATCAAGTGCCAAATAAATTCCTTTAGAAACAATTTTTTTTGTTTCGTTTTCAGAATGGTGAGGTTTTTTCTCACCATCACCCAACAAAGCTTTCTCAACATTTCTTATTTCTGCAACAAGCCTTTTAAGTTCAGTAACATCAATAGAAGCAACATGATCAGGGCCTTTCATTTTTTTATCCAAAGTAAAATGTTTTTCGATAATGCTAGCTCCCAAAGCAACTGCTGCCACGGATACTTCGTTTCCTATTGTATGGTCTGAATAGCCAACGGGCACATTAAAGACGTTTTTTAAAGTAAGCATTGCCTTTAAATTAACTGAATCATAAGCAGCTGGATAATTAGAAGTACAATGCAATAAAGAAATTGAAGTAGCGCCTGCTTCAAACAATGTATTATAAGCTCTCTTAACCTCTTCCATTGTTGCCATACCGGTAGAAAGAATAATATTTTTTTGTTTTTTCCCTATCCTTTTTAAAAATGGCAAATTAGTTACTTCTCCCGAACCCACTTTTATTATCGATAATTTTAGTTCATCTGTTAAAAAATCTAAACTTTTCTCATCATCTGGAGTAGATAAGAACATTATATTACAAAACTCGGCATGCTTTTTTAATAATCTAAAATCATCAAAAGAAAGTTCTAATTGCTTTAACATCTCGTATTGAGTAGATTCTCCATCATTTTCAATTTGATATTTAGCTTTAGGAGCATTAACATCAATAATATCTTCTGTTACCCATGTCTGAAATTTAACACAATCAGCACCTGTTTCTGCGGCAGCTTCAATTAATTTTTTAGCTACCTCAACATCTCCGTTATGGTTTACCCCCGCTTCAGCTATAATAAAAACTGGTTTATTCATTATTTTTTTTTTTGAGCAATTAAAATATACTCACTCAGCAATTCTTCTTCATTATATTGAGTACTTTCAAGTAAATCAATCGATATAATTGTAAAAAATTCCTGATATAGTTTTTTAACAGAATCTTTGCTCGACAACCTAACAAAACCTTTTTGGGCTAATGGACCTTTTTCAATAGCAGTATACTCATTCTCTGCTAAAGTTTGGTAATTAGTGCCTATAAACATTTTATCAGAAAATGTTCGACTATATATTTTACCATTAAGTTTTAAAACACGTTTTGCTTCTGCCAAGATATGCTTAGTATTTGCTAGGTTATTAGCATATATGCACTCAACGTCAATTACAGCATCAAAATAATTGTTTTCAAACGGAAGATTAATAATATCGCCAACTACTAGTGTAGCTGACAATTTTTCGTCTGATAGCCTTTTTTTAGCCTGAGTTATTGCTGTTTTGCTGCCATCAATGCCATAAGCATCAAACCCTTCGCGAGTAATGTACCAAATATTGGCACCAGTTCCACAGCCTAATTCAAGTATTTTAACATTGGGTCTATCTAATTTATAAAAATTTCTTGCAATAAACCTTATTAAATTTTCTGATGGATATTTGCCCCACTCATTTTCTAAAAAAACATTTTCCCAAATGGTATCCCACGAATTATTTTCTTTCATATCTTATTTATTTTTTTACACTACTTGGAATATTTACAAGCCTAGCCTCTAACTGTAACGCATTTTCTAAATTGCCGCATATACAACTTTTAAACATATTAAGTCTATTCATCAATGCCCAAACAGGTCTTGTCATTACACCATTATCATTAGTGTATTGCAAAAACTCATCTCGCGTTTGTTTATCCTGTAACAAAATAGCACATAACCAATAATTAGATTTTGTATTATCAGGTTCTTTAACGAAAGAAAATTTAGTGTTTTTAAAAAAATTAATATAATCAAAAGCAAGCTTTCGTTTTTCTGCTAAAAACAAATTTAATTGTTCTAGTTGAGCGCACATTAAAGCCGCATTAATATTTGGCATTCTGTAATTATAACCAATTTCGTCATGCACAAACTCCCAACGGTGCGGTACTTTTGCTTGTGTAGTTAAATGTTTGGCTCGTATAGCTAAATATTCATTATTTGTTATAATAGCGCCCCCACCACCGCAGGTTATGGTCTTATTTCCATTAAAGCTAAATGTACCTAGCAAGCCGAATGTACCTGTATGTTTATTTTTATAATAACTACCTAT
>Ga0209622_1000016_pt1 | contig 19161 bp, 17 predicted proteins | sample TexAe_OM3H0_M2_FD_187943 | JGI IMG/M metagenome (GOLD analysis project Ga0209622, IMG submission 187943) | Forest soil microbial communities from Davy Crockett National Forest, Groveton, Texas, USA - Texas A ecozone_OM3H0_M2 (SPAdes) (version 2) | ecosystem: Environmental > Terrestrial > Soil >...
GCCTATAAAATAATTATGATAAAATGGTTTTATGTTTAATTGTTTAGTATTGGAAGTTGAACTCCCAACAAACTCCATACGCACTGTATGAAAATTTAACGTGATATCCTCAGCTCTTTTTTGATTATTTGTTTGCCCCTCTTTTTGATGCGGGTGTAGCTTTCTGAGTCCATCTTGCGGATAGAATACATAAGTGAAAGCATTTTTTTCTAAAAATAAACGTCCGCCTTTAAAAGTGCCTTGATACAAAACATTACTGTTCCACTGCCCGTTATTTTTTATGTAATTAATGTACGAAGGCGTATCTTTAGATGCCTTAGCAAGCAAGGTTACATAAATAAAAAGCACAAATAATATATAATGCCTTCTAATCATTAATTTGGCATACAGTTTTGTTAAGTAAATATATGCTTTTTTTGTAATTAGCTTATAAATAATGTGTTAAATATCAAATTATGGAGTTTTTTTAACCTCTCTTAAAAAATAGTAGCTTTAAAAATTGCTTTAACATTTATGACCTCAAAAAACAGAATAATAGCGCTTTTCCTTCTTTTTATACAATTTGCCGGCTTTTCGCAAAAAAAGTCGCCGTATTTAGATAGTTTGCTACACGCGGGTTTACCAACTCACACAAAGCTTTTAAGCGACCCTAAAAAATACAGATTGCAAATTATTTACACACGTATTACACGGGACAAAGACAATAACCCTTCGTTTAAAACGTATAATTGGAATGTAGATAGCACCCGATTTTTTTACCCGGCCAGTTTGGTGAAATTACCTGTATCTATAATGGCATTAGAAAAACTAAATAGTTTAAAACAATATCATATAGATAAAAACACAACAATGATTACGGATAGTGTTTTTGTTTGTCAAAAAAAAGTATTTAAAGATACCACGGCCGAAAACCGCTACCCAAGCTTGGCACACTATATTAAAAAAATGTTTTTGGTAAGTGATAATTATGCTTTTGCCCGCACCTATGAGTTTTTGGGTTGCGATTATGTGCATCAAACTTTTGAGAAATGGGGCTTTCCAAACATCCGAATTGTTAATCGTTTAGATGGTTCGTGTAAGGCAGATACGGCAAAAATAACTTCGCCTGTTTATTTCTTATCCGATAAAGCAGATACTTTGTTTAAGCAACTTTTAACTTTTTATACATACAATAAACCGCATCCGTTAGTTTATCCTAAGGCAGGAAAAGCCCACACCAACGAGGTTGGCAGGCGCATTTATCAACCTAAAGATTTTAGCACGCATAATTTTATGAGTTTGGCAAACTGCCACGAAATTTTGAGAAGACTGACTTTTAATAATTACTTAGATAAAAAAAATCAATACAATTTAAGCAACGATGATTGGCAATTTTTAATGAAATACTTGGGCATGTTTCCACGCGAAAGTCTTTTCCCGGCTTATAACACCAAAGAGTATTACGATTCGTTTAAAAAATTTATTTACTATGGCTGTTCGGTGCCAACTATACCGAGCGATAGCGTACGTGTATTTAATATTGTGGGCAGAGCCTACGGTTTTTTAAGCGATTGCGCTTATGTTTGTGATGTAAAAAACCAGGTAGAGTTTATGCTTTCGGTAACCATGTATGTTAATGAAAGAGATGTAATTGGCACAGGAAAATACGAGTACGATAAATTAGGAATGCCTTTTTTAAAAGATTTAGGGAACTTAATTTACAACATTGAAAAAGATAGAAAAGTAAATTACAAACCCGATTTAAAGGACTTTGATTTATTTAAAAATTAATCAAAAAAAATCCCGCTTACAATAAACGGGATTTTTTTGAAGTATAATTTCTGAAATTATTTTTGTACAATTATTTTAGAAGTTGAAGTTTTGTCTTTTTGCGAAACCACAATATTGTAAACGCCATTAGTTAAATCTTGCACATTTATTTGGTTGGTAGTTTGTGTAAGGTTACCACTTTTTACTTCTTGCCCTAAAGTGTTATACGCTTTATAAGTACAATTTTCAGTAGCATTTAAAACCTCAATAGTTACCATGTTTGAACTTGGGTTTGGGTAAATAGAAATATTGTTGTTTAAAGAAAGAGAATTAATTCCTGCGGTTACAACAGCTACGGAATCAGTTCCGGTACTTAATGTTAATTGGTTACTGCTATGGTTTACTTTTACACCATTATTTACAGTAAAGTTAACTGACGTGTTACTTATATTGTTTTTTAATGTAAAACTTAAAGTAGCTATCTGGCCATAACCTGTTGCATCAGTATGATTTGTTCTTACTATAGCTGCATCTATAACTCCCTGAGATGAAAATATTTTACTTAAATGAAGTGATTGATTGGTGTTGCCTATCCATGAGTTATTAAATACAAAACTTTCTGAACCACTAACTACATTGCTGGCATCGTAATTAATAGTAAAAGATGTACCATAAAAATTGTTTTGTACGTTTGAATTACTTCCCATATTTACATAAGCAACCACAACATCTCCGGCTACATAAGTGTTTTTATTAAAGGTTAAGTAAATATCTGGATTGGTAGTTTGCACATGGTTAACCTGCCCCATACGTGCTGCATGACTTTGATTATAATTTAATACAACAGCTAAAGTGTCATTTAAATCAACAGTACTATCTCCATTACAATCGGCATATTTAGCATTTTTGCCATTTATTAGCAAAGTATCAGTCCAATTAGTACACTTATACCCCTGCCAAGTATTAGTTACAGAACTTCTTGCAGCACCGGTTTTACCATATTCTAAACCAATAGTTAGTAAATCAAACATATCTACAACTAAGTTTTCATCTGCATCACCCGGCCAAACACAACCATTAGTAACATTAACTGTAAATGAAGTTGGGTTTGTTATACATCCATTAGAATCAATTCCGGTAACGGAATAAATAGTATAAGCAGAAGGGTTGACTGCAACCACTGCAGATGAACTACCCCCTGCATTTGCACTCCATGAATAAGCTGAGGCCCCACTTGCTGTTAAAGCAATACTGTCTCCTGCACATATATTGGTATCTCCACTTATGGTTACCACATTTAAAGAGGTACACGGACTTGAAGAAACTGTTACTTTACGAATTGCATTATTCCCCCAATCAGAAATATACATATTTCCAGTTATATCAAATGTAATTGCTTCAGGCCAATATAAAGAAGCAGATGTAGCGAGGCCCCCATTACCAGAATAACCTTGGTTTCCATTGCCAACTACAGTTGTTATAATTCCTGAATTATCTACTTTACGAATAACATTATTAAGTTTATCAGCTATGTAAAGATTACCGGCCCCATCTATTTGAATATATTCACAATAATTAATAGAGGCTAAAGTTGCAGCTCCACCATCACCACTATAGCCAGCTGTACCATTACCAGCAACGGTAGTAATAATTCCAGAAGTATCTACTTTACGAACGGCTAAATTATACTCGTCGGCAAAATATAAATTACCTGAATTATCAAAAACTACTTTGCATGGCTCGTAAAGCGATGCAGATGTAGCTTGCCCGCCATCTCCGCTATACCCCTGACTACCATTGCCTACAATAGTTGTTATAATTCCGGATGTATTTACTTTACGGATTACCTCACTCATATAATCAGAAATATAAATATTTCCATTCACATCAATTGATATGGTATTAGGGTTGTAAATTTGGGCAGCGGTTGCAGCACCGCCATCTCCGCTATAACCTGCTACTCCTCCAGTTCCAGCAAAAGTGCTTATGATGCCTAATGTATCTATTTTACGAATACAATGATTAAATTCATCAGAAATATACATGTTGCCGGTTGCATCAATTGCAATGTCGGTTGGTCTATATAATTGAGCTGCTGTTGCGGGACCACCATCTCCGCTATAACCGGTAACACCTGTTCCGGCAATGGTTGTAATAATGCCATTTGTGTTTATTTTACGAATGCGATGATTTAAAGCATCTGCGATATACATATTACCTGATGCATCGAAACGAGTGCCATAAGGAGCATTCAGTTGGGCAGACGTAGAAGCTCCTCCGTCACCAGTGTATCCGGAAATTCCATTTCCAGCTATTGTGCTTATTGTTTGTGCCTTACTTTCATAGTTGTATAAAAACAGTATTCCGGCTATAGTAATTAGTAGTTTTTTCATAGTATTAGTTTTTATTGTTAAGCCAAATTTAACAAATAAATTGATTGAAGCCTAGGATGTTTTCAAAATACCGTACTTTTACGGAGATTTAACAATTAATTAAAATAATATATGAAGCATGCAATTGAAGATCAACTAATTTCTTTGGGAATAATTAAAAAAGAAAAAGTAGTTGAGTTCTTTCCAAAAGTAAGAGATAGAGACGATGTTAAGGTTTTAAAGTGCGAACAATCGGGGGTTATTTATCTTTCCTCCACCCATCATATAGAACAGAGTTATTATAATGATAAAAAAGGTACCAGTTATTGGAGTTCATCTAATCGCGAAGAAGGATTAAAAAATACCTATATAGATGATACCCGTAGGTTTAATCAATTTAAGGAGTTAATTACAAATAAAACTTATTTAGATGTAGGCTCGGGTTTAGGGGGTGTTCTTGATTTATTTAAAACAGTGGCCAAAGAAGTTTCGGCTGTTGAACCGCAGGCAGAAATAAGAGAATTATTAAACTCGATAGGTTATAGAGTTTATAATTCGATAGAAACTGCACCTGCAAAAAATGTAGATATAATAAGTTTATTTCATGTGTTTGAGCATTTAACCGACCCATTAGGTTCTTTAAAAAACTTACATAAACTGCTTAATGAAAACGGAAAAATTATTATTGAAGTTCCGCACGCTAAAGATATTTTAATAGACACTTTTAAACTGGATTCATTTAAAGCATTTACTTTTTGGAGTGAGCATTTAATATTACACACCCGAAAAAGTTTAGAAACATTTCTTGCTGCCGCAGGATTTAAAAATATTACTGTAATGGGCTTTCAACGTTACCCTTTAGCTAATCACTTGTATTGGTTAAACACGGGTAAACCGGGTGGGCACAATCAATTTACGCAATTGCGCAATGCTGCTATGGAAAATGAGTATTCTAATTTATTAAATACCGTTGACCAAACAGATACTATAATTGCCATTGCCGAAAAATAAACATACGTGAGTGTTGTAAGACGACAAGGGGTAAAAAACACTGTATACACTTATTTTGGTATCCTTTTGGGGATGCTTAGTACGCTTTATGTACAACCTTTTTTTCTTACTAAAGAGCAAATTGGCATTACACGTTTAGTTATATCAGTAGCAACTATTTTTGCTTCCATTTCTTGTTTAGGCATCACTTCTGTTATCGTTAAATTTCTTCCGTTTTTTCATGATAAAGAAAAAAAACATCAAGGTTTTTTTACACTTGCTATAGTGTTTCCTTTAACCGGGTTTGTTTTTTGTCTTTTAAGTATATTTTTTTTAAAAGAAAACATTTTAAGTTTTTACAGTAAAAACGCAAAAATATTAACTGATTATTTTTTGCCCATAACCCTTATGGCTTTATTTAATTGCTTAATATTTGCTTTTTCGGCTTATTGCAATGCCATTAATAAAAGTAGTTTGGCAACCGCTATTAATGAGGTTTTTAATAGGGCAGGGTTTATTATTTGTGTTTTACTTTTCTCCTATAGCATTACAACGCAAAATGCTTATATATTCTCGCTCTCTGTAATTTATTTTATTCAATTGCTGCTACTTTTTTTTGTTATCTCTCACTTTGACCACCCAACTTTTAAAACATCTTTCTTCTTTAATAACATTCATTTAAAAGAAATTATTCGTTTTGGATTTGTATCAGCCTTTATACAAATAACAGGCATTTGTATAAAATTTATTGATGTGATTTTAGTTGGGAAATATGAATCAATGGCTGAAGTTGGAGTGTATGGTATAGCAGCTTTTATAGGTCTGGTTATAGAAACCCCTCTTAATGCTTTAGATAGAATTGTTGGCACTAAGATTGCAAAATTGTTTGCCCAAAATAATATATTAGAGATTGAAAAAATATATAAACTGTCTTCAAAATATTTAATGATTTTTTGTGGCTTGTTAGTTAGTGTGTTAATTGTTTGTATCAGACCAATACTTGAATTATTACCGAATGATTATTCCTCAGGTGCTATTGTAACTATTATTATTTGTATTGGTGCGTTTTTTAATGCGGCTACGGGTGTAAACTATTCTATACTTATGTATTCAAATTACTACAGACTAGGCGCAGTATTTTATTCATCTCTGTTGGTTTTAACGGTAATTTTAAATATGATTTTAATACCGCTGTACGGTATAATGGGTGCTGCTGTAGCAACCTGTTTAGCATCTGTAATACATAATTTACTGCGTTTTATTTTTATTAAAATAAAACTTAATATACAGCCCTTTACTTTGGTTAGCTTGAAAATTGTTTTAATTATTGCTGTATCTATTTTAGTTGGATATGCTATTGGAATAGAAAATAGATATTTGCTGATTATAGTAAGAGGAATTTGTTCTTCTTTAACTTTTATCGGGCTATTAATTTTTCTAAAAGTTTTTTCGGTAAAAGAAATAAAAGCAGAGTTATCTTCTTTTAAACAAACGTTTATATAGTTTTTATACTACCTAGAAGCGTAAACAAAAAACCAACTCATGGGCACAGGGCCCGACATTTGCATTCGTTTACCATCTATTAATTTTTGAGTATAGGTTTGCATGTTTGTATGTTCGGGTTTTGGCAAATCAATATCGATTTCAAAAGAGGTGTATTTAAAAACCTTGAATCCTCTTTTAAGTAAAAAGTTTTGCATTTTGGGTAAAGAGTAAATATTGTAAAACGAAGTTTTAAAACCTATTTCATCTTCGGGGCTACTATATTCTTTAACCTCAATTTTGCAATCAACCAAGCCATCATAAAAAAGTGAGGTAAACGAAACCCACTGGGGGTTTAATTTTATGATTTGTTCGAGTGCCTTTTCGTAACCCGGTAACCACGATAAAGTTTGGTAGCTAATAATGCCATCAAATTTGTTGCCGTGTTTTTTTTCATCAAGGTTGTATATATCGCCTAATTCTAAACTACAATCACTAATGTTTACTTTTTTTATAATGCTGTTGCCTTCTTCAATGTAATCCTTGTTTATATCTAAACCTACATAGCTGCAATTAGGAAATCGTTGTTTCATATAATGAAGATTAGAACCTTTACCTGTTCCAACATCCATTATATTAGCTTTGGTTTGCGGGGTTAAAACAGTAAGCTCTTCTAACCAATCGCAAAACTTTACGGTGCTCCTATAGGGAGTTTTAAATTGACGCTCAAAATATTCTTTAGTAAAGTCTTTCGACCATTCATCCAATCGTTGCTCCATCTTATTTGTTTTAATCTGTATCTAAATTAAGCTCTTATTTCAAATGTACTTATTTTGCTTCTCCACTAAAATATGATTTTACTTTATCGCGTAAATTGTATTGAGAACTCATTACTTCGCCATAAGCTCCTGCGCTTCTAATAGCTATGATATCGCCACGTAGTGTTTCGGGTAATTCAACTGCTTTGCCAAAACAATCGCTGCTTTCGCAAATCGGGCCCACTACATCGTACTTTAAATTTTGTCCTTTGCCCTTGCTTACATTCTCAATTTTATGATAGGCTTGGTATAGTGCCGGACGAATTAACTCCGTCATACCCGCATCTAAAATGGCAAAGTTGGTGTTTGTACCTTTTTTGATGTACAACACTTTTGTAATTAAGCTGCCGCATTGGGCTACAACCGCTCTGCCCAATTCAAAATGTATTTGCTGGTTGGGCTGCACCTGTAAGAATTTTTTAAACAGAGAAAAGAAAGCCTCAAAATCACAAACAGCTTCTTCATCGGGTTTGTTATAGTTGATGCCCAGGCCACCACCTAAGTTAAGATGTGGTAATTGATATCCTCTTTGTAGAAACCATTGCTGTATTTCGTTTACACGAGTACACAGGTTTTTAAACGGGTTTAAATCCGTTATTTGAGAGCCGATGTGAAAATGCAAACCAATTAATTTTAAGTTACTGCAGTTTTTTAAAACTGCCAGTACATCCGTTAGCTCATGAAAGTTTATCCCAAATTTATTTTCTTCTAAACCGGTGGTAATGTATTTATGCGTTTGCGCATCAATATTGGGGTTTATGCGCAGGGCAATTTGAGCCGTTTTGTTTTGTTGCTTGGCTAAGTCATTAATTACTTCTATCTCCGGAATGCTTTCGCAGTTAAAACAAAAAATATTTTGTTGCAGGGCGTAATTTATTTCATCATCGCTTTTACCAACGCCTGCAAAAACAACGTTGGCTGCACCAAAACCAAGTTCAATGGCCTTTTTTACTTCGTTGCCACTTACACAATCTGCCCCAAGGCCTGCTTCTTTAATAATATTTAAAAGCACATCGTTGGTGTTTGCTTTTAAGGCATAGTGTACATGATAGTTATATGCGGAAGATGTCTTTTTTATCTCAGCCAGTGTACGCTGTAATAAATCAGTATCATAAAAATAAAAAGGTGTTTTATGCTGAGAAAAAAACGAGTGATATTTATGTAATGCCGACATCCTTTAGTAATTAAATAAACCTGTATTTAGTGCCTGCAATGCCTGTTTTTTGTATTCACTTTTTACCAGTACAGAAATGTTATACTCGCTGCCTCCATAAGAAATCATCCTTACCGGAATTTCACTCAAAGCATTAAAAACTTTTTGCGCGTAACCAATTTTATCAAAACTAACATTGCCCACAATGCAAATAATGGTTTGGTCTTTCTCAACGCTTACTTGCCCAAATTTCTCTAATTCTTCAACAATGTCTTTTAAATGTTTATCGGTATCAATCGTTAATGATACGGCCACCTCAGATGTAGTTATCATATCAATAGGTGTTTTATGACGTTCAAAAACTTCAAATACCGAACGTAAAAAACCATAAGCCAATAACATTCGTCCCGATTTAATGCTTACCGATGTAATGCCATCTTTTGCGGCAACGGCTTTAATGCCTGTGCCCGCAGCATCTTTTGTAATAATGGTTCCCTTAGCATCGGGCTGCATGGTGTTCAATAATTTTACGGGCACATTATGTTTTTGCGCAGGTAAAATACAAGTAGGGTGTAAAATTTTTGCACCAAAATAGGCAAGCTCGGCTGCTTCATCAAAAGATAGTTGTTCTATTGGATGCGTTTTATTAACCACACGCGGGTCGTTATTATGCATGCCGTCAATGTCAGTCCAAATTTGAATTTCAGTTGCTTGCAAGGCTGCCCCAATTAAGGATGCTGTATAATCACTTCCACCACGTTTTAAATTATCTATTTCGCCAAAAATATTGCGGCAAATAAAACCTTGTGTAATATAAAAGTTAAAGCCTTTGTTTTTTTCTAACTCTTGTTTTAGGTGTGTTTCTATATACATTAAATCAGGCTCTTCGTTATCATCAATGCGCATAAAATTTAACGCAGGCAATAAAACAGATTTCTCTCCTATCTCCTCTAAATAAAACTGAAACATAGCGGTAGATAAAAGCTCGCCTTGTGCTAAAATGGCTTTCTCTTCGTTAACCGTAAACATATCTAAGGTAAACGAACGCAAATAATCAAAATGATAGGTAATAAGGTGTGCTGCTTTTTGTAAAACAGTTTCGGTTTTATACAGGTTCTTTATTTCTTGCTTATACTTGTTTTCTAAAGTTGTAATAATTTCGTTAGCCTTGCTGTGGTTTTTGGCATATAAATTAGTAGCCAGTTCAACCAGGTTATTGGTAGTGCCACTCATAGCACTTAAAACCACAATAACGGGCTCGGTATTTTTTTTAATAAGCGTGGCAACCGATTTCATTCGGTCGGCAGAACCTACGCTGGTTCCTCCAAATTTTAAAACTTTCATTCAATTTATTTAAACGAGGCTGAAATTACAAAATCATTTGTTTTTTTAGCATCCTAAAACATAAAACTTATTTGTAATTTAGTGCAGTAATTATGGCACTAAGACAATCGCAGCATTTACGACTGCAACAAAAACTATCTCCGCAGCAAATTCAGTTAATGAAACTGATACAATTGCCTATTATGGCATTGGAGCAACGCATAAAAGAAGAACTGGAATTAAACCCTGCTTTAGAAGAAGAAGGCGATAGCCCCGATACCGAAGAGGATTTTATGAACGAAGAATCATCGGTTGATGATGTGGATACGGAGACGGATAAAGATACTATTGATGTTGACGAGCGAGATAACGAAGAAATTACTTTGCAAAACGACGACATTAGTTATGAAGATTTTGTAGATGAAGATGAGTTTGCCGATTTTAAATATCAGATAAATAACAATGGCAAAGACAACGATTTAAAAGAAACCCCTGTACGCGAGCTTACCGATTTTCATGATTTGTTAGAGGAGCAATTGGGCATGCTTGATGTGCACGATGGCAAATATTTAATTGGCCTGTATTTAATTGGTTGCATTGATGATGATGGCTATATACGCCGCGATACACATTCGCTGGTAGATGATTTAGCTTTTACCCAAAACATTATTACAAATGATGCCGAGGTAGAGGAGATGATTAAAATTTTACAAAGTCTTGACCCTCCTGGCATTGCAGCACGTAGTTTACAAGAGTGTTTGTTGTTACAGTTAGAACGTAACCCGCATAAGACAAAAGAAATTCATTATGCAATGGATGTGGTTAGAGATTGCATGGAAGAATTTTCTAAAAAGCATTACGATAAAATTGCCAAAAAAATTGATGTTAGTGAAGAAGATTTAAAAGATATACTGCACGAAATTACCAAGCTAAACCCTAAACCTGGCAGCACATCGGGACAATCGTCGCAAAACATACAAGAGGTTATTCCTGATTTTGTTATTACAAGCAACGATGGCGAGTTGGAACTGAGTTTAACATCGCGCAACATGCCCGATTTAAAAGTAAGTGCCGATTACCTGGAAATGCTTACACGTTATAACAAAGCAAAAGATAAAAGCTCGAAAGAGGCAGCAGGTTTTATTAGAAATAAAGTAGAAAACGCCCAATGGTTTATTGAGGCACTATTTCAACGCAGACAAACTATGCTGATAGCGATGAATGCTATTATGAAACAGCAAAGCGAATATTTTTTAACGGGCGATGAAACCAAATTAAAGCCTATGATTTTAAAAGACATTGCAGAGAAGGTTGGTTTGGATATTTCAACCGTATCGCGGGTGGCCAATAGCAAATATGTTACCACGCCTTTTGGTACGTTTCCGTTAAAGTTTTTCTTTTCCGAATCGTTAAGTACCGATAGTGGCGAGGAAGTATCGTCTCGCGAAGTGAAAAAAATATTATCTGATTTTATTGGAGCAGAGGATAAACGTAAACCCCTTACCGATGACGCCCTTTGCAAAATATTAAAGGATAAAGGCTATAACATTGCCCGCCGCACCATTGCCAAATACCGCGAACAGCTTGATATACCTGTAGCGAGGATGCGTAAAGAGATTTAGTTATGGATATTGGAAAACTAAAAACTGCTTTTGACAAATTGGAAAATTTAGATCCAACAGATGAGTTGGTATACGAAAAAGCTTTTTTTATTTTCAACTCTATTGGCCATCTTCCAGTATTTATTTATCCAGTAGAAAAAAGAGTTGAAATTTTCAGAACTAGAACACACGAATCTCCCGAGTACTTTCAAAATATTTCAGATATTGAAATAACACCCAGAAAATCAGTTAAAGATTTTGCTCGATGTAATAGACCATTTCAATCTATATTTTACTGTTCGGAAAATAGACCAACTTCTTTTATGGAGCTTTTAGAATACTGGGTTGAAACTAAGAATTTTGGAGACAAATTATATATTACAATGGGGATTTGGGGAAATATTAAACCAATGAACTTAATTATTATAACAACTCCAGATGTTAACAAACGAGTTTCAAAATTTGATAAACTCCATGGTAAGGCTTATGACGAGCATCTAAAAAATAAAAGTGAAGAGGAGCAAAAATTCTCTGCTTTATTTTTTGATTATATGTTCGAGAAATTTCGTAAGCCTGCAAAAAATGACCTTAAAACATATATTATTACAAGTACATATTGCAATTTAGCCTTAATTTTGGCCAATGACAGGGCAGATGGAATTTCATATCCAAGTGTTCCGTTTCAAGGAAATGGAGTAAATATAGCCTTGAAAGAAGATTATTCTAAGAATCATTTAAAATTAAGTCAAGCCATGTGGATGGAATTTGAAGTAACTCCTACCAAAGAAAACAAGCATGATTTTACCGAATCAAAAAGTATTTTGACTGATAAAATCAATCAAGTCAATGGCACAATCCAATGGGAATAAGGCTAATAACTTTTGTCTAAAGCATCCAAAACACAGGTTAAAACACCCAAAAACCGCCTCCTTTTTTACTGTTTTTTAGCCAAATATGTTTAATTTCGTAAAAAATTAGATTACATGTTTGATAGTTTAAGTGAGAAGCTGGACAGGGCCTTTAAGGTTTTAAAAGGTCAGGGAAAAATTACCGAAATTAACGTTGCCGAAACTTTAAAAGAAGTTCGTAAGGCGCTGTTAGATGCCGACGTTAACTACAAAGTAGCTAAACAATTTACCGATACCGTTAAAGAAAAAGCACTTGGTCAGCAGGTGTTAACTGCCATATCCCCAAGTCAGTTATTAGTAAAAATTACACACGATGAGTTAACCAGTTTAATGGGTGGCGAAACTGCCGACATTAAATTAGAAAGCAACCCAACCATTATTTTAATGAGTGGTTTACAGGGTTCGGGTAAAACAACTTTCTCTGGTAAACTGGCAAACTATTTAAAAACAAAGCGTGGTAAAAAACCTTTGTTAATTGCATGCGACGTTTATCGTCCGGCAGCTATAACGCAGTTACATGTGTTAGGCGAGCAAATTGGTGTTGAAGTTTTTTCGGACATTGAGAGCAAAGACCCTATTTCAATTGCAAAGCGTGGTATAGCGCAGGCTAAAGAAAATGGCAACACGGTTGTTATTATAGATACTGCGGGTCGTTTAGCGGTTGATGAGGTGATGATGAACGAAATTGCCGCACTTAAAAAAGAAATTAAGCCAAACGAAATTTTGTTTGTGGTTGATGCTATGACGGGGCAAGATGCCGTTAACACAGCTAAAACATTTAACGAGCGTTTAGATTTTGATGGCGTTGTACTTACCAAATTAGATGGTGATACACGCGGTGGTGCTGCCCTTTCAATTAAAACGGTTGTAAACAAGCCAATTAAATTTGTTGGTACGGGCGAGAAGATGGAAGCCATTGATGTGTTCCATCCTACACGTATGTCTGATAGAATATTGGGCATGGGTGATGTGGTTACTTTAGTAGAGAAAGCACAAGAACAATATAACGAAGAAGAAGCCCGCAAACTATCTAAAAAAATTGCCCAAAATAAATTTGACTTTAATGACTTTTTGAGTCAGTTAAATCAAATTAAAAAAATGGGTAACATAAAAGATTTAGTAGGCATGATACCGGGCGTTGGCAAAGCCATGAAAGATGTTGACATTAAAGATGATGCCTTTAAACACATTGAAGCCATCATACAATCAATGACACCTAGTGAGCGTGAGAAGCCTGAACTTATAAATGGCAGTCGTAGAGCACGTATTGCAAAAGGCAGCGGACAATCTATACAAGAGATAAACAAACTAATGAAACAGTTTGAAGAGACTCGTAAAATGATGCGCATGATGCAGGATAAAGGTGCCATGATGAAGATGATGAAAAACATGCCTAAAATGCCCGGCATGAAATAAGAATGTGATAAAATAATTACTTGTGTCATTTCGACCGTAGGGAGAAATCCGTTTTGAAACAGATTTCTCAGTCGTGCCTCCTTCGAAATGACAAGGGTAATATAAAATCAACATTATTGTACAACAAAGCCAAAACTAATGACCCGTCAAGAATTAATAACCCAAATAAAAAATAAAAAAAGTTTTCTGTGTGTGGGCTTAGACCCCGATATGGAAAAATTACCCAAACATCTTCTGCAAGAGGATGATGCTATTTTTGCCTTCAATAAGGCCATTATAGATGCTACTCATAAATATTGCGTATCGTTTAAACCCAATGCTGCTTTTTACGAAGCGCATGGTGTAAAAGGTTATCAAAGTCTGTTTAAAACAGTTGAGTATATAAAAACAAATTACCCTAATCATTTTATAATTGTTGATGCCAAGCGTGGCGATATTGGCAACACATCGGCCATGTATGCCCGTGCGTTTTTTCAGGAAATGAAAGCTGATGGGTTAACTGTTGCACCTTACATGGGCAGCGATTCGGTAAAACCTTTTTTAACTTATAAAGATAAATGGGTGGTGTTATTGGCACTAACCAGTAACGAGGGTGCGTTTAATTTTCAAACACAGCGTGTAGTTCATCTCGATAATCAAAAAGAAATTCATTTGTACAAAGATGTTTTAAAAACATCTAAGCAATGGGGCAGTGAAGAAAATATGATGTACGTAATTGGCGCTACCAAAGCCCAATGGTTAGAAGATGTGCGTAAAATTGTACCCAACCATTTTTTACTGATACCGGGTGTTGGTGCACAGGGTGGTAGTTTAGATGAAGTTTGTAAATATGGCTTGACTAAGGACATTGGTTTGCTCATCAACTCATCCCGTCAAATTATTTACGCATCTGCCGGATTAGATTTTGCACAAGCTGCTGCTAATGAAGCTGAAAAAGTGCAGCAAGAAATGGCTAAGTTTTTTTAGAAATTATAAGCCAAAAAGGGCGTTAGTAAATAATAGTTTATAACTCACCCCTATTTTTGTTCATCATTAAATAAAAAGTAAAAGACATTAACGCTATTGAAAAAACTATGTAGCTAATTGCAATCGTCATACCAGTTTTTTGTTGCTGCTTGGTTTCGTTTTTATAATATTCAATTATTTTTAAATGTTTATTGTCTTTTACTAATAAAAAGTATAACAAAGATGTAAGCGCTATAAATTCTAAACAAATATTAAGTTTTGAAGCACTTAATTTAATTGCTTTTCCTATAAATACATAACTAAAGCCTATGCAAGTAAATATATTTATTGTTAGTAAAAATGTTATTAAGAGAATTGAATAATATTGGGCTACATCGACATTTCCAACACTAACCATTAATGAGTAAAAACGATAAAAAATGTATTTTAAAATTTTCATTTATTATTTCGTTTAAATATACAAAATTGTTGCAGCCCTGCGTTAGGGATTGTAACGAAAAGCTTTTTGCTGTAACCAGTAAAAACTTGCAGTGTAAAGCCCGACACCGTAATCGGTGGAACGCCCAAATAAAGATTTCTCACGTTCGTTCGAAATGACAAGGAAAACCCTACCAATTATACGATACACCAACCCTATAAACTATGGGGCTGTAATAGTAAGGCGAGTTAGGCTCGGCGGCAAAATCGTATAGTATGGTAATATAGTAACTCATTTTACCGCCAAAATTGCGTTTAAAACCGGCACCGCCCAATTTTTCATCGCTATAAGTACGGCTTTGGCTATATCTGTAACTAGGTGGTGTAGTAAGTATATCGTACTCAACCTGCAAAAACAACCAATTTAAAATTAAGTAGCGGGCAAAAACTCCGCCGCCAATAACATTGTACGATACCGAACTTCCGTGCCCTGTTTCAATGCTATTATTGTAAACAATTTGTATGCCTGCCGAAAATTTGTCGGTAATTTTATATCCTACATTGGGCGATAAATCGTAATAGAAAAAATTATATCCTCCCGATGAGTAAATCTGACCACCCAAGTTACATCCAAAATAAAGTTTCTTCATTAATTCCGATTCGGGTGGTATAGGTTTTTTAATCGGGTTGTTTCTGTTTGGTGCTACGTTTGCTCTGTTTTGATTGTTGGCCGGAGATTGTTGCTGATTGTTTTGATTGGGCGCATAATAATTTTGTATGCTATCGTTTGGGTTTTTATTATTTTGGTTATAGTAATTGCGTATGGTGTCGCCGGGGGTAACTTTTTGGTATTGCGTAGTGTCTATATTTTGTGCCCACGAAAAAACGCTGCACAACAAAGCAAGTTTTAATAATGTTATTTTATTCATCATATTTGTATGTTGTAAAGATAAAGCAAAAACATGACAGTTGTAATAACAGGAGCTTCTCGCGGCATAGGAAAAGAGTTAATTAACTTTTTTTTGGAAAATAACGGGCAGGTTATTGCCTTAACGTCTAATCCTACCAAAATAAAAATCGTTCATCCTAAGTTGCAGGTGGTGTCGGCCGACTTTAACGACATGGATGGCGTGTTTAAAGCCGCCGATAAAATTAAAAAAGCTACTAAAGAAGTTAGCATACTTGTAAACAACGCAGCCACTTTAGTAAACAAACCTTTTAGCGATATTACCGTACAAGATTTTGAAACCACCTACCGCATAAATGTGGAGGCGCCGTTCTTTTTTACCCAGCAGTTGGTTGAGGTTATGGGCTTAAGCAAAACAGCGCATATAGTAAACATTAGCAGCATGGGTGGTTATATGGGCAGTGCTAAGTTTGCGGGTTTAAGTGCTTACAGTTCATCTAAAGGGGCGCTGACTACATTAACCGAATGCCTTGCCGAAGAGTTAAAAGATAAAAACATACACGCTAATTGCCTTTGCTTGGGTGCTGTAAACACCGAGATGCTTAAACAGGCTTTCCCCGGGTATCAGGCACCCTTAAACCCAAAACAAATGGCCGATTATATTGGTAATTTTGCCCTAACGGGACACACGTATTTTAATGGCAAGGTGCTGCCTATTAGCGTTTCAACCCCATAGACTAATTTAGTACTTTTAGCGTTATAGTATTACAATGAAGCAAATACTTCTTATAACTTTTCCCTTCTTACTTTTTACTTGCATTTTGCGTGCTCAAAACTTAACAGATAAAGACCTTGCCTATTTTAAAAAATACGAAGACAGTTTAAAAGTGATGCAAAAAAGCATTTACACAGCTAAAACCGATAGCGCTAAATTTAAAAACAATGCCAGGTTTTACCATTTGTTGGATGAGGTTTTGCTGAACACACTTTCGTTTAATTATCCGTTTGATTCGCTTACCGATATAAAACGCTTAACATCGCCCGATAAAAGATTTCGTTTCGTTATGTGGGATGTGCCTAAAAATGATGGCACTTATTTTTACTTTGGCTTTATACAGGCCCTGCACCCTAAAACTAAAAAGTACGAAGTGTATGAGCTTACCGATAAATCAATCTCTATAAAAAACCCTGAAACTTATGTGAGCGATAACACCAAATGGTTTGGCATGTTGTACTATACTATTATACCGTGTGATGATTATTACACCCTATTGGGTTGGGATGGCAACGATAAAATAAGCTCGCGTAAATTTATTGATGTACTGAGTTTTAAAAAAGATGGCACACCCTTGTTTGGTAAAGCGGTTTTTAAAATGCCTAAAAAAATACCGAGCCGGGTTATGTTTGAGTTTAATGCCAAACTAACCATGACCTTGCGTTACAACCCAACATCGCAATCTATCGTATTTGACCACCTGGCACCTAAAGAAGATTTTTTAGATAAGCAGTACCAGTTTTATGGCCCCGATTTAAGTTACGATGCTTTTAATTACCGACGCGGCAAATGGAATTTTGAAGAAGAGGTTGATGTACAAAACCCCCGCAACAAACTGGATAATGTACACCACGATAAAAACAAAAAAGAAAAAGCAGTTTACACACCTAAGTAGTAAATACAAAAAATAAAATGGCTACCAATTTTCATTTAGAGGATAAAATAACTTATTTATTTGGTGATGCTTTAGCCTATAAAGTGGTAGCAACTAAAGAACAACCAAGAGCCCGAGATATTGGACAGCATATAGGGCAATTACCCGAAGGATTTGATTATTTAATAGTTAAACTCCCCATTATAGAAAGCAGAATAAACCCCTTTATACCTGTACGAGAAGCCCATATTGAATTGATAAAAAAGTAAAAACGGGTTACACGCCTAAGTAGATTTTTTGTGCGTTGTCATTTCGACCGCAGGGAGAAATCTGTATTTGCAAACAATCAAATCCCAAATACAGATTTCTCAGTCGTTCCTTCTTCGAAATGACAAGTGGGGTTGAAACGACAAAAAATAATTTTAATAATGCGAGTACAGGGCTATTTGGTTGCCCTCGCTATCCAGCATTTCGGCATAATAGCCAACCTGATTATCAATCATGTTATGGGCTAAAACAGTTTTGCCTTGTTCGTCAACCTGTTTTAAAAGTGTTTTGTTTAATATTACTTTTCCGCCACAAGTAATGGCTGTATCCATAGCGTCAGATAACACATTTACAAAAAAGAAAAGCGTTACCCCTTTTCCTACTTTGCTTTCATCTACTTTTAACGAGCCGCTAATGCCTGTATTTTTTTTATCAAACACACCGTATTCGGTTTTGTAAAGTTTATGTCGTGTAATTGTAATGCCCAACAAATTTGAATAGAAAGCAATGGCTCTGTCTAAATTTTTTACCGGTATTTCAAACCAAACAATGTTAGCGTGTTTCATATAGTATATTTTAGCAAATTACTTTAAGCGACTGCGGGTTAATGCGCACTTCTATTTCAGTTTCAACAGCACCGGGTTCTCCATCAAAATGTATAGCTGTGCTGCTTTCATTTTTAATTTTAAACTCTTTTGCACTGAAAGTTACAATACTTTTTGCTTTATGCGCTTTTTTGCTTAAAACCTTAACAAAAATATCACATGCGCTAAAAATATTAAAGGGTTTTAAAATAACAATGTCTATTAAACCATCATCCATTTTAGCTTGCGGGGCAATGTAAAAATCGTTGCCATACTGCCCTGCATTGGCAAAGGCAATTAAAAAGGCTTTTGTTTTAAAGGTTTCGTTATTGGTTTGTATAGTATATTCTTTAGCGCGGTAGCTTAAAAATTGTTTTAACGAAATGGTAACGTAGCTCATTAAGCCTCGTGTTTTACTGCCTGCAAATAGCTCACAAATGTGGGCATCAAAGCCAATGCCTGCGGCACAGCTAAAAAAACGGCCGTTAATAAAACCGTGGTCAATGGTTTTTACTTTACCTGTTTCAACTCTTTTAATGGCTTCTACAGCTTTTTGCGG
>Ga0209622_1000017_pt1 | contig 18819 bp, 19 predicted proteins | sample TexAe_OM3H0_M2_FD_187943 | JGI IMG/M metagenome (GOLD analysis project Ga0209622, IMG submission 187943) | Forest soil microbial communities from Davy Crockett National Forest, Groveton, Texas, USA - Texas A ecozone_OM3H0_M2 (SPAdes) (version 2) | ecosystem: Environmental > Terrestrial > Soil >...
GTTCTGAAAAACATGACTCAATATTTTCTACTTTAACAAGACCATTGTTTTTTTCATAATCTTCAACTTTTTTATCATTGAGTGTAACTTTTAAGGATTTGGCATTTTTGCCTGGGGCGAAATTTCTTAATGAGTCCTCTTTCTTTTTCGATGTATCAGGCAATTCCAAAATATTCGATAATAACCTTTGATAAACTAAATCATTTTCAATATTTATGTCAATGTTTCCGTCCTCTCTGTATGGATTTATCACTAAAGATGTTTGATACCCGTCATTCTTATGAAATAATGCCGTAACCCAATCCCCGATCTGTTTAGAGTTTAACCCGTAAAAAGAATAATTTATTGCTATGGAATAAAAGAAGTCTTTAAAATCAAAAGGAGCATTGTCAAAAACTTTTTTTAATTTGTATTTCCTTGCAGTTGCTATATCTCCACTTTTTACATCTTGTTTTATATTTCCATTATCAAATTGAATACAAAATATATTATCATTGATCGTATAGAATATTTCGCATTTTAATTCGCTGTAGATTTTTTCTATATTAAGTTTCTGCCCATTTAGTTTTTTTAGTTCTTCTTCTACTTTTGAACCTTTTGTTATACCCAGTTTTTCTATTTTTTTATTTATAGAATCTATATTGGGGGTTAAAATGTTTTCTTTTGTACCAATCACATATACAGCAAGATAAAGCAATTCAAGTAGGCTGCTCTTTCCAGACCCATTTTTTCCAACCACAGCAGAAATATTAATAGAAAAATCTTTATCTTTTATAAAATATAAATCCTTTGGAATTGTTGGATTGTATTTTATTTCACTTACTTCCATAGATGGATCATCATCTTTGTAAAAAAACGTATAATCATTATAAAATTTATAAATCACATCTTCTTTTAAAACCTTACGATATTTTCTATCGCAACCTTTAAGTGGTCTAATTGCTAACAATTTAAAGTTATTCATTGTCAATGCCTTTTTTAGAATTATTTTAGTTAAGCTTCTTTAATCTCGCCATAACGTTTCGCCCTTGATAAGCCAAGAAAATCCAAACGCCCATAGAGATATAGTTTCTAACCAAAAAACTGGCCTTCTCTCACATAATGCGTTGAAGAATGGGGTTATAGCAAAATACATAATCATTATTACAACACATAAAACCATTACAACTGCACAAGCTATATAAATTATATTTCGTATACGCTTTCTACCAACAACTTTTTTTACGCCAGGTGTAGTTTTTATAAATAGAAATCCGGACATGAATGCCAAACAAAGTAAAAATAATCCTGCTGAAATTAAGTGTGTCATACCGGTTATAGGTTCAGAAACATGAAGGCATGGTTCGGATGGATTTTTATAAGAGGTATGTATAAAAACTACTATGAGCCCGAAAAAACCCGCTAACAGACTGACCACTCTATCAATAGTTTCATAACCCTTATATGTCAATAAGAATACTGATACTACACAAATGATAGCTACGAACAGGTTACGCATTTGTGTAAAGTAGTAATGACTAATTGAAATTTGAATTGTTTCTCCCTTAATACAAGAGTATAACCAAAGTGAAACTGGTAATAAAATACCAAGAATACCTATAATCTTTCTTTGTGTTAAATAAGAAATAATTAATTCGTTATGTTTTTCTTTTCGATGTTGCTCTGCTATTTTTTCGTTTACCTCTTTTGAATTTTGATGGCTATTAGTCATACTATTTTATTAAACTATTCAATTATTACCTTTTTATAAATTGTATTAGCATCATTAGTAATAGTAAGTAGGTAAACTCCTTTAGCAAAGTCTGATAAATTTATAACTTCATTCACTCCTTTATTTTTGCTTATGTTTTTAAAGAAAACAATTTGACCCATTACATTAATTAGTTTAATTATGTTACAACTTTCTTCGTTTTTTGTAAGAGTTACATTTAAAGAATTTGAAGTTGGATTAGGGTAAACACTTAATTGCACTTTGTTCAATAATATTTGATTAATATCTGTGGTTGAAACAGGGACTTGTACTTGAACTGAAGAGTCTTGGCAACAAGAACCGGCATCTTTTATAGTTAGTGTGTAAGTAATGCCTGAACAAGCCCCACCATTCGCACTTGGTGACCAAGTCAATTGATATGGAGGGCAGCCGCCCGTTAAATTGGTTACACTTATACTGCCATCACAGCAACCTAAACAACTTTCAGGCGTAGTGGTTATTGTAAACGTAAAGCATTGACCCAAAACGTATACGGGACAGGCAACAATAAATATTAAAATAATTTTAACCACCTTCATAATTAATTGGTATTGGTAATTTTTTATTATTTCATGATAATAATTTTCCCGGTATCTATGTAGTTTTTATCGCCAACTACATGATAAAAATAAATTCCGTTTTCAAGGTTACCATTACTGATATTAAAGATATCTAAGGACGCGGGTAAATTATATCTACCCACTATTTTGTTGTTTATGTCTGTGATTTCTAATAGGGCATCTTGCTTTAAATTGTATTGTACATATAGATTTCCGTTACTCGGGTTAGGATAAATATTTATTTTAATATTATTATTAATTATTTGATTTATGCTAACTGTCTGTTGAACATATACTGTAACAGTATCTTTAAATACATTATTATTTGGACAAGTTTTAGTTACATAATATGTAGTGGTTACAATAGGTTTTGCCAACGGACTTGCACAATTATTGCTACTTAAGTAAGTGCTACCTCCTAAACTATTTACCCAAGAAAAAGTGCTATTATCTGTATTGATAGCACCAAGTCCTATACTATCTCCTGTTGTTATATGTTTATTAAAACCGGCGTCCCAATAGTTATTGCAAGTACTACTCGTTATATCATATACACTTACACCATCAATATAATAATATGCATTATCATTACTTGTACCAAAACCCATGTGATATACTTTGACTGTATCACTTAAAGAATCGTAGCTAAAATTACCAATAGTTAAATAAACTTCTCCACCCTGAGCTATAAATGTATCTTGTACTACAAGCCAGTTTAAGGTATCATTTAAAAGTGTTGTGTTTTTTATTTGTGGGTTTGGCTGATTAATAAAACCAACATTCGTTGGCCAGGGCATAGATAAATTAGTAAAATACATCCCTATTGTAGCAATGGCATAATTATATACATCACAAGCATTTACATACATTGAGGCAAGATATTTTCTTCCTGCTTTTAGCGTATCCGTTAACATTACTTGAATATAATCGTTAGCCTTACTTGGAAATGATTTATTAAAAGTATAGATACCTGCTATTCCATTACCACCGCAGCAATCTTTCTGATAACCAAAAATTGTATTTGGAACATTCGCATAAGAATTACAAGTATTAAAATAATCAGGCGAAGTATTAGGTTGAGCATTATACCATTTTACGGCATAAGTTATTTGGCTAATGTCATTAGGGCAAGTGTCATAAATTTCAAAATTTCCATTAGGCACTAAATTCTGAGCCTTCGCAAAATTACAAAGACTCAGAATAAAAATTAATATAATTGTACCATATTTCATTTATTGCATAACAATAATCTTACCTATTTTAACCACAATATTTTTACTATCTGTTACTCTGTAAAAATAAACACCATCTTTTAAATTATCACTCTTCACTTCAAAACGGTAATTTGTCGCCGGTAAATTATATGTTCCTACTAATTTACCATTTAAATCCATTATTTCCAAACGTGCATCGTCCTTTATTTTATAAGTAAAGGTCATACTTCCGTTGTTGGGATTTGGGTAAACAGTAACTGTTTGTGGTTTATCAGCAACAGTTTTGTTTACTGAGGCAACACGGTTATCACCGTTATTATCATCATAGCAACTATCAACATATACAATAATGTTTTTGTAGTAATTATTAAGTAAAGCCCTTGCAGTATATACAATATTTCCTCCTTTTTGAGGACATTGCATTGCTACATTATGTAAAGTGCTTACATCTATGCTGTCAAGACTATTGCCTTGCAATTTAATAGTAATATTATCAACCAACTGCCAATTGTTTTCTAAAGTATTATTTGGGTTAATTGTATTTAGTAAAGTTTGCGCCTGACTGTAGTTGCTTCCGCTTATTGCTCCATCAACCGCTGCAAAAGCTTTAGCATTTTCATAACCTGTAGCTGCATTTAAGTTGGCATTTTGTGAACTCACATAATATTGCAGCGCCCAACGGGTTTGCGTATCATAAATAGGTAAGGGATCTCCATTCTCAATATTATTTACCAAATCCATTAGCATACTATCTTTTGCTGTTAAAGTACTATCAGCATATGTCGAATTATTATAAGCCATACGTCCTGACCCACAATCACCTATACAAACACAGGGCAAGCTACCTGTTGTTGAAATTAAGGTTGTTGTTAATGAATAAGTTGTTCCAGAGGACTGTGTATTCTGACAAGGTAAATAAGTTGTTGTTGAAGTACATGTTGCGGCGGTACTATATAGTTTACTTGTTCCAGTTCCTCCTGGATTACTATGGTCAGCTAATGTTTGATCATCAGTAATGTCGGTGCTAACCCATTTACCCCATATATTTCCGGCAGGATGTCCGCTACTTCCCTGATCCCCCATTACTCCACTGTTTCTTAATACTAATCCAAAACGGCTATGCTGTACTTTGTTTTTATACCACTGACTACCCGGTGAAGCACCTTCCCACACAAAACCCTCGCCTACATAATTAACTGTATTACAGTTTACCGTACTACTTGGACTTGTAGAAATATATATACCTGCAATATATTGGGCATTGGTGTTTGTATAGCTCGAAAGGCTTGTACATTGTATCTTGGTGTTATTATCAATTTTTATACAACTGCTACCACCTACATAAACCGCAGCTATGTGAGGAGAAACCGTAGTTGTTGCTGCACTATTATATTTTACGCTAAGTTCTGTATTAGCTTCTATAGTTACAAAGCCTGTGGTAGCAGTAGCTGTATTAACTGCACTTACACTAATGGCATTAGTACTAACATTAGTAATGCTGTTGGTTGTTACATATAACATATCTTGTGGTACACCACTATTTGAACCATAGGTGTTACTTTGTTGCATATAAATTCCTTGATTACAGTATAAACTACTTGTGCCACCTGACCCGATTATGTTATTATAAAAATACATTGCTGTAGAAGTAGGATTATACACTTTTCCAAAATCGAGATAATAACCGGTAGCGTAGTTGTTTACTGTATTGTTACAAAACTGCATTTGTTCGGTGGTTACAAGTGTATTGCTATGTATAGCAAAACCTGTATTTATAACTGCATATTGACCTGTAGCACTGGTCGTAGTAAAAGTAGCGGAAGTGGTTTCATTATTAAAAGTATTATTGTTAATAAAAACATATTGACAATCAAAAATATTTATGCCCTGTAAACAATTAGTAAAATAGTTTTTCTCTGATGCAACAACAGTTGAACTACTATTACCAATAATAACGGAAGGCACGGCAACTTCCCAACTTCCACCTCCAACAGTTATTGCTGTTCCGCCTGTGAAGTTTTGAAAAGTATTGTTTTTTACAGTTATTGTACTCAAGCCAGAATTTATGCCATAATTACCATTATCAAAAAGATTATTGGTTTGGGAGCCGCTACCAATATTAATCCCGGCACTATTTGCTGCTTGGTTCAGATATATGTGGGTATTTGTTCGCGTTCCCGCTAATGTAACAGTTGGTGTAGCGGTACCGGGTACAAGTGGAGTGGCTGCAGCTACTAGCCCTTTTTGTGTAGTAAAATTGCTGGATCCTATAGTATGGCTACTTAAATTTCTACAAGTAAACACAGTATTGTAAATGCTATTGGACGACATATTTGCACCATTGACATCAACATATAGATTAACTCCGTTCTTATTGAAAATAGAATTAGATATATTCCAAACGGGGCTTATAGTACCAGTCAATTGGGCTTGTGTTTTTATAGTTGTATCGGCATCCTCTATAATGCTATAGTTTTTTACATTTATCATGCCGCCTGGCTGCACTATAATACCCTGCCACATGCTTTTTCCACAAGTACCGCAAGAATGTAGCCAGCTACCATCAATTGTTAAAGTTGCATTATTCGCAACGTAAATATGAACATTTGGCTCAATCCTTACGTCGGCGCTATTAATGGTGTAATTGCCACTGTTGACATATAGGTTTTGAGATAAAAACCCTACAGTTGGACTAAATGTAGCTGTACTACTAACTGTATAGCTTGTTGGTGGACTACCAGCACAATAAGTATTAGTATTAACAAAAATAGTTAATCCATCAGTATTGGTACAGCCATTAACATCTGTACCCACTACATTATAATTTTGTTGGGCTACAGTTGGAGAAAATATAGGGCTAGCACAAGTATAACAATCCATTGAAGTTGAGGGAGACCATATATATGTACTTGCACCAGATACAGTAATAGTGGTAGGACAACCATTTGTAATAGTAGCTGGAGATGGATTTACGGTTAAAGTTGGTGGTTTATTCCAGTGTATTGATACACTTGCTGTACTTGTTACGCCAGGGCAACCATTAACAGCAGTTACAGTTACAGAAACTACTGAGGTGTAAGGAGAATTGTTTCCATCTGATATACCACCCAGGTCTTGACCAGTAGACCAATTTGGCGCCCATTGGTAACTGCCTCCCCAGTTGCATGCAACATTGCAACCATCACCTCCACATAATATACCATCATTTGGTGCTGTTCCTGAATTCTCAGTAAGGATGATATATGCGTGAGTATCGGCAGCTGGAACGTTTATTGTTTTTGTAGCCACACATCCTCCAGTATAAGTAACAGAACAAGTATACACCCCCGCCGTTGTAACATTAATACTTTGTGTATGTGCGCCTGTAGACCATGTATAAGAAGGAGCTGAATTAGCTGTTAAGGTAACGGTTGAACCCGAACAAAGAACATTAGAACTCGGGCTAATTACAACAATAGGATTTGCACAGCTTGGTGAAATGCACTCTAATGCTGCTTGTGCATCAACTCTACCTGTTCCAAGTGAATTAAGCATGTTGCCTGGGTGGGTGTAAATACTATAGATGTCTGGATTTGCAGTATTTAATAAACAACTAATTATTTGATCGGCAGTCTTTGTCATGTCATAGGATTTCATTATTCCAGCTATACCAGAAACTATTGGAGCAGCCATAGATGTACCATCTAAATTACCATATAGATTATTTATTGCAACTCCACCCGATGAACTTGCTAAAGTGCTTAAAATACCTGAGCCATAAGCGGAAATATCTACCCAAGCTCCAAAATCTGACCCTAAGATACCACCTGTAGATCCAGTTCCCCATGAAGCCACATTATTATTTGCATCTAAAGCGGCAACGGCAACTACCAAATATTTATTATAAACCTCCCATGTTTGTCCTGTCAATCCTTCTCCATAAGCAGCTGGGTAAAAAGCACTACCCATGGCATTATTGCCAGCAGCGGCTACTAAAACTATATTTTGATTTTTTGCATTAACAATTACATTGTAATCAGTTTGACTAGGGGCTGCCCCTCCCCAACTCATATTAATTACATGTGCTCCATTAGCTGCAGCCCATGCAACTCCATCCATTCCATATGGCATGTCATTAGTAGCATCATTATCATTTCTACACTTAACACACATAATTTTATTATTCCACCCTACTGACGCAATCCCAATACTATTATTTGTGACGCCTCCTGCGATACCTGCTACGTGAGTTCCATGAGTAAAACGAAACGGGCTCGCAGATGAAGTTCCTGTAAGCGGGGGGTCTGCATCATTATCCAAATCTGCAACATCTCTGTTTGTACTTGACACATTTGCTGCTAAATCTTCGTGTGTACTTAAAACCGCATCATCAACGATAGCAACAATAGCGTTTCCTGTTGAGATATGAATACTAGATGCCGCATTTGCATTAACTAAAGCTAAATGATAAGGAATATTTGGGTCATTTGGCGTGTTTGTTGCGTAATAGGCAGGAACTTTTTCTGCATATTGAACGGTTGAAAGTCCCTGTAAAGCACTTATGAAATTAGCAGTATGGGTAGTATCGGAAAATGTAACTCTATATGTTTTACCGAACGCTGTTGAGTCCAATATTGCAAAAGGTGCAACTACATTAGTAACACTATATGTTGCAAACACAGAAGCCAAAGTTCCTGCTGAATCGTTTTGAATAGTTGGATAAGCAATTCTTTCATTTGAAGAGGATTTTATTTTTAAATAAATTTTTCCGGGTTGGTATAAAGGTAAAGTTGAAGGTTGTGTTACTTGAGCATGACCTTTTACAAGTCCAATTAAAAAGAAAAATATTAAAGCAATGATTTTGTTTTTAGATAATAGTTTTGTTGTTGTTTTCATAATTTTTGTGTTAGGAATATTTATGACTTAACTCAAGTATAGAAAACAATATTAGAATAATAAATCTGCTTGAACTAACAAAATCAATAATTTAATCTCTTAAAAACGTAGATTTAACAAGGGGTATGTAAGATTTTTTCATTTTTTGTAACTTTAATTAAATTATATCTGCGTTTATCTGAATATTAGATGTAAGATTTTTACGAAAAGTGTATTTTTTACAAAAAAAAGTAGTGAACCTAAATTTAGAAATGTTTTAGCTTTGCATAATAAAAAATAAAAACATGAATATAAAAGACATAATTTCATTCACAGCTCAAGGATTAAGCATCCTTGTCTCACTAATCGTTTTGAGTAAATTCGTTATTGCATTAAATATCAAAATCAAACTAATGAAAGTAGCTTTATTTTTAGAGCCTTATTTAGTAACAACTAAGGATTTCCTTTACAATAAAAGAAAGTATATTAATTTCATTATTGAGTTTATTGGTTTAATTGGGTTTGCTTCATGTGTGGCTCTTGCTGTTTGTGTTTATCTTTTAAATGCAAATTGGGTGGGAATTAGTTTTTTCTTGGTGGCCGGCTTGTTTATTAAATCATTATATGACAGTATGAAAATATATGAAGCTGGATAAGAGATTGGTTTTTGCTCTACTTTATGTATTTTTTATTTTCTAACCAAAGCAAATAGTTAAGGCGATAGATAATTTGAAATGCTTTAATATATTTTAAAAGCAACTCGTCGAATTTCATTTCAGTATCCCTAAGAGCACTTATATAATCACAATTACCATTTTTTAGATTGATATATAAGTAAACATTATTAATATGGATAACATTAAACACAGAACAGAATTCTTTCAAAACGAAAATACAAACCTTACGGATTTCTCACAAACAGAGGCGATGGCAATTGCCGCCATAAACAACATTATCAATGTTCCTTTAGAAAGTAGATTTTATATACTTGCTACCATGCAGAACGCATTAAGGGTTGATTTTGAAGATTATAAAAACTTCTATGCAGATTGGTTGGGGATGCAAAAAGATGTTTTTAAATATAGAGCTGGTGTAAAGGATATATAAAATAAACACATTTTTAAAATGGATAACCTTAAACATCGAGAAGATTTTTTTAATGAAGAAGAAGCTTCTAACCAAACTTTAAAAGAAACTAAGTCCTTAATTGACTATGAGAATATACGTACTATCCCATTAGAAGATAGGTTTTATATACTTTCTACGATTCAAAGGGCATTAAACATTTATCTTGATTCTTACGTTCGCTACTGTAATGATAATAATATTGAGGAATTAAGGGATAAAGCGATTAGTAAACAAGCCTAATTATATTCAATCTAATTTTAAAGTAATAGTAATTAAAAAGGAGAGCAAATGCTCTCCTTTTTATGCAACATAACCATGACAATGATTACTGCTGCTTTTTAATTGGATATTTCAAACTCAAAGAAATTTTACAGAAAGAATTGAATAGTAAGGCGTCAATTTGATTTGTAACAACGCACTTCCTTCCGTTGACATTTATTATTTCTGTTGAATTCATAAAGTGGCGTTTTCTTCCGCTTGCCTCAGCGTATTTCTTGGCAGTATTCAATTCAACAATTAGCCCATAACGCTTACATAAATCATTGCTTTTAAAAACAGTTTGTAATATTTGTAATGTGATTTTTGGATGGTCCTTTACGTACTGTCTTATTACTTCTAATACTGCTCTCGATTTTGGGTAAGCTACTTTATTAAATAAAAATTTAGATGTATCTCTTCCACCTTCTTGGGTTAAAGTAACTTCATCCTTTTCTTTTACAACAGCATCTTTTTTTACTACCACCTTTTTGCTGTTAGTTTTTTCAACTGATAAAGAATACCGTGGTGGATTTGTTTTATCATCCATAATTACTTTTCCGCTTTCGATTAGCTTCTTTAATACTTTGTGTACATTTAAGTGAAAGATACCGGTGCCTGTGGCAATTACACCGGCAGAACATAGAGAAAATTTCTCTATGAAACGTATTACTTTTTCTTCTTGCGACTCTTTTGTTTCCAATTTTACTTTTGCTTCCATTTGATTTAAGTTTTAGTTTATATATTAAATTCTGTGGAAACGCCAGTAAAATAGCCTGTTTCTAGAGGTATAGCTAATGTACCTACTATTCTCCATCTTTAAAACAGGCTCGCTTTGATGACCTGTATTGACCTACATAGGGTATCTGTCTGCTTGATTATTTTACTCATTACTGCTATTTTCCAATGAATTGTGGTAGGTAATTTTATTTAATGAATGAAATAAGAAACCCAAAAATCAAAGTATTTTATACACCAAAACAAGTAAACACAAATCCTAACATTATAGATGCCGCATCACGTTCACCACTTAAACCCATGTTATTAATGAAAGCTCTCAATGGTTTAGGTTTTAGTAAGCATCTTGAAATAGAATCAAACTTTGCTCCTTTTGAAAATGATGATTTTAAAATAGCACATACCGAAGAATATGTAGAAGCGTTCTTTAATGGTATAGAGCCATTATGTTCAACTAATATGTTGCCTTGGAGTGAAGAGTTGGCAGAATCAGTTCGTTATACAAATGCTTCTTTGTACAACGCAATTCGCCATTCTATTTTAAACCCTAATCAAGTTTGCCATAGTTTTACATCGGGCTTTCATCATGCGCGCCCTGAAGGTGGTTCGGGTTTCTGTACTTTTTCGGGTCAAGTTATAGCTGCCGTAAAATTGTACCGTGAATTTGGTGTATCAGGTGCTGTGTTGGATTTAGATGGGCATTATGGTAATTCTATTGAAGATACACGAAACTTCGCTGATGAAATAAACAAAGCTGTCCCTGTTGGATTTAATTTTGCACAATTAAATGGGGGTAATTTTGATTACTATAACTCTTTATTAAAAGCACTTAATAAAATAGAAACGGCTGTTTTAGAAAACAAAATACACTACGTCATGTGGTGTCATGGCGCAGATTCACATAATGAAGATGATTTGGGCGGTCAAGTTGATACTACCTATTGGGTTAAATGTTCCGAAGCATTTTATTTATGGGTTAAGCAATTAGATGAAAAGCTTATTGCGATGGGCCGTAAACCACTACCGGTTACACTTAGTTTGTTTGGTGGTTATAGAAGAGATTCATACGCTTCAGTTTTATCTTTACATATAAAAGACATTGTTGTAGGTTTAAATGAGCTGTGTGGCAATACTATTAAATACAAAGTAAATGTTGCTGAGAAAAGCAGAAGAAAAGAAGAATGGGTAAATGGTATGCCTGTTTCTTTACTGAAAATGTTAGATGCAAATAAAGAAAACAATTAGTTTGCATTTTTACTTTCTCGTTCGATACAATCTAAACGTGATTTTATTATTGCTGCTATCTCGTAATTTTCTTCCAACAAAACTATTTCTAATAAAATATTTAAACCTAAACACTCTGTTTCAAGTGCAAGGTCTTCAGTTCTCTCGTTATGTAAAAACTTCTTCTTTTTAAAAACAAACATTTTCGAAACTACTTCCTTTATTCTTTTGGAATATAGTCACGAATTTCTTTGCCTAAACGAAATGTATATGGTTCTAATTCATAACGCCAAGGTTTAAGTTGATGTAGTTCCGTTGTTTTGCTAATATCATGCCCTTCTGAATTTAATCCGTAACCATAGTAGTAAAGAGAATTTAAACCTAATATTAAATCGACAGTAGATTCCAGTGTATTTGAACCAAGGTCGCATAACATAGGTTTTGGTGGCGTGATTCTTAGTTCTGCTGTAGATAAAATATGAGTAGTTATAATAATGGGAATTTTCTTTTCATCACTTAGGATACGTATGTCTGAAAGTAACTGATCAACTTCGGGCGTAAGCTTTAAATCGATTTCGTACTGTTTGAACAGTTTCTCAAATCCATCTATGATTACATAGTCAGGATTAACATCACGAACCAAACGCTTTAGATCAAATAGAAAAGCGTCTCCTCTGCCGAAATTCATAGAAAAGATATTTATATTTTCGTGTTTGGTAAACTCCCTGTAAAGCTTCAAATTATAAATAGCTTTTTTGTTGTTTCCAACAAAAAATGCAAGACATCTGTTTTTGCCAATAACCGAGTTTTCTTTAATTGTATTCATTGCATATAATGTTTTTCCCATACTTGGTCTTGCCGTAATTGCGCAAAAATCATTATCAATTAATGTGAGTAGAGTGAATGGTAAATCTATTCTTATGTGTTTTGTCATTTTGCTATTTGTATTTAATTTTAAATAATTCTTCCAATTAAGTCTATTGGTTACTTTAGCTAATCAAGTCGAACCTATTATTTAGTTAATAGTGGATACACTAAAGAGTGCTCATTATCTTGCTCCTTAAAACACCTCCTGAATGCTCCTGGTTCAAACCAGCACATCTTTAACCTATTGCCTATGTAAAGTGTTAGCCTTTTATATGGAATTGTTCAGGAGAGATGAATTTTGATGCTTTTTAAGTAATTATTCGTTGGTGGTGGTGTTTTCAATGGTACCGTCAGCATCTTTAGCTTTTTTTTCTCCAAATATTTTATAGAACATCGTGTATCTTTTATCACTTTCCTTTGTCTCTGATATAGTTGCAATTATTTCCAGAGTTGTTTTTTCGCCATTTTCAAAGTCGAAATCATAAAATTTAGCGCTAAAGACCATTTCGTCATTATTAGATACTCTTAATTTTAAAGGTACTGTTTGGTCTTTACTAAATATAAGTGAAAAGGTTTTTTGAGTGTCCATGTTAAAGTTAGTTTTCTTTATATATCGATTTTGTGGAAGGTTTTTCCACACAAAAAATTAAAAATCCATTTTTGTTTGCGAACCCTGAATAGGTTCTCTATTAGATTTTACTTCCCTGTTATCAGATGAATTATCAGTAGGAGTATCTTTTCTCATTTTACTAAATGTTTGCTGTGCAAGTAAACCTTCTTTAGCGTTTAGTTTTTTGATTGTGGGTACATATCTGCGTTTTTCATCGTAAAATATTTCATAGCCACCCCAATGTTCTAACGTTAATGAGTTCATCCAAGCTGCTTCACCTAACAATCCATTTAAACAAAGATTGATAGCACACATTTTACTACAACGATTATCTAAGTCAGCGCCAAAGAAATAATTGTTACGAGATACTTTAGCGGCACTAAGTAACATTCTACCTGAACCACATGCCGGATCCATGATGGTTTGTCTAACTGTTTCTTTATCCGTTACTATCTGCGCCATAAAATCGCAGATGTGCGGAGGGGTAAAAAATTGGCCGTGTTGACCTCTCGTAATTTTTTGCTGAAAGAACTCACCTAAACAATCTGTCAGGCCTGTACCTTTATTATCCATGATAAGAATCATTTGGCTAAAAAGGTTTACAAGTAAATCAACTTTTTCTTTTGAGTACCTTTTAATAATAGTCAAGTATTGTTCTTCATATCGCTGACCGGATAAACAGCAAATACAAATGTCGAGGTAATCATCAAACACTTTTGATTCATCACTACCGTAACAGATTTTATCGAATGTTTTTGTAAAGGGATTTATATCTACCATACTAATTAGTTGTTTTGCTATTCTAATTATTATGAGCGAGTGGAGAATTATTTTGCTACTACTTTTTTGTTTATAGAAATATTTTCCGCAAACAATTAAATACTATTTTAGCAGTCCAAACAGAAGGTCACGTAGGCTCAGCCGAAAACCTAAAGCCCCATTGCTACGGCGTGGGGCTAAATTTTTTATTAAGATTTATTAAATTCTTCTTCGGCGTTGTTTGCTATTTCTATATCATCTAAAAATAATTCCCTTGTAGCACAGCCCTCGTTTTCTTCTATATCCATTTCGGTGGATGTATCGTGTAGGACTTCAAACCTTGTTGCATTGGGATATTCCTTCGCATCTTTTAAAATTTCTTTCGCCTTACTAACAGCTTCTTTTTTGTTTTTTGCCTCAATGCCAAAATGAATTCTCTCCCATGTAGTAATTTTTTGGTCAATGTAAAATTTAAAGGTTTTCATTTTATAATAAATATTAAATCCGTATTACGTAGCTATTATAATAATAAAGAGTGACTGGAAAATAATATTTTCCAGTCAATGCACCGGAATACTTTAGCTGTTATGCTAATAGAACATACCCGTTTCAAAAACATTAAAATAATCAAAGCAGATGATGCATTTGAGGTACTAAAATCAATTCGTAAAAACCTTGAGCCTTTTGAACATGATAAGGAATATTTATATACTATAGGATTGACAAGGCGCAACACTATAAAGTATATTGACCTCGTTAGCATAGGTTGTTTAACAGGAACTGTGGCAGAGCCAAGAGAAATATTTAGAATGGCAATTCATAAAGCTGCGAGCAGTATTATACTTTCACATAACCATCCATCAGGTAATGTTGAGCCAAGCAATGTAGATATTAGACTCACCAAGAAAATTAAAGAATCCGGTAGAATATTAAATATAGAACTCATTGACCATATAATATTTTGCAATGAGGAGTTCTATAGTTTTGCAAATGAAGGTAGCTTATAAACTATTTTGCTACAATTATTTTTACATTGTATGTGCGCTCTGAATTTCTAACAGAAACATAATATATTCCACTTGCAAATGATTCGCTTACATTTATATTATCTGTAAAATTCTTTTGGTAAATAATTTTGCCCAAAGCATCTGCAATTTGTAGAGTTGACGAACCGGTTGAATTAATAGTGAATTGACCATTATTTGGATTAGGGTAAATGTTTACCTGCGAGTTTTTATTATAAACACTTTCGATACCTGCCGCCGAAGTGCAGTTTAATAATACTGCGACATGATTTTTAGTATTTGTAACCAAATCGGGTTTGCCATCGTTATTAAAATCTTCGCAAAATAATAATGCAACTAAACCTACTGTATCAGGGCAAGTTGAAAATCGAGCAACGCTACCAAAACTACCGGTGCCAGTACCTAACTCTAAAGATACTCCTACTCCATCATTTTGTATGGCTAAATCCTTATAGCCGTCTCCATTAAAATCAGCACAAACCATATCCCAATAAGCTAAATCACCTGTATAATGAACCGTAGGAGTTCCAAAACTGCCGGTACCTGTTCCTAATAAAGAAATTACACAGCCTTGATCAAAAGCAGTCATTGCCAAATCTACGTTACCGTCGCCATTAAAGTCTGTACATACCATTGAGCTCGCATGGTCTGCGCTGCTCGATAAGCTGTAGTTTGTTACAGTCCCAAAACTGCCCGTACCTGTGCCTAACATTATGGATAAATATCCTGCTAAACCATACCCACTTGTGGCTATATCTAAATGACCATCGTTATTAAAGTCCGCAGCACCTATACACATCGCACCCAAGCCGGCAGGTAATCCACTAACTAAAGTATACGTTGTATTAGTGCCAAAACTGCCGGTACCTGTTCCTAAAGCAATGGTTACCCTGCCGGAATCATTAGTTGCTGCTAAATCAGTTTTCCCATCACCATTAAAATCTGCACTTGTTATAACACCACCTTGATAGTCACCAGGTAATTTACTACCAATATTAAAACTACTTCCGGCGGTAAAATTTCCTGTACCAGTACCCAAAAATAGTTCGCCATCAGCAAGAGCTAAATCAGCTTTAGTATCATTATTAAAATCAGCAGTAATTAATGCGGTTGTTACTGGATACGTCAATCTGTTTTGTATGGTAAAACTTGTAGCTGTTCCAAAAGTACCTGTGCCATTGCCTAACAGTACAGATAAAATGGCTAAGCTATCGTCTCCGACAACTAAATCTTTAAATCCATCATTATTAAAATCTGCGCTTACTATTGCGGTAGGCCTGAGTCCGGCAACATAATTAGTATCAGTATTGAAACAAACTTGTGCGTTTGTGTTTAAACAGAATGCAACGGCTAATGTTGTAATTATTTTTTTCATGGATTCATTTATTAAGGTTAATGTTCTTTTTAGTAAATTTTATAGTGTTATAGTTTATTATTTGGTTGAGTTTTTTAAAGCTTCGATTTCAGCGATAATTTCTTTTTCTCTATCTCGAAGTTTAGAGCACCACACCCACATTTCCAGTTGACGGTATTTAGTTTTATCTTCTTTAAGTTGTTTTAACTCTATTTCAAGTAGGTCTAATTTTTTCATTATTAAAATGATTTTAACAATACTTGTTACTTAGGCTCTCCATTTTCTTTATACTCGCGAAGTGTCCCATTAATTAAATTTCCATTATTATCATTGTCACATTCGTATTTCTTGTTTCCGTTTAAATAATAACTTATTTCATGTCCGATATAAAAAGTATGATCGCTATAGTTGTCATATCTTGCCTGACAACTACCGCTAATTTTGCCAGTCGGAAAATATTCTTCATGGGACCCCTGATAAATTAAATTATTTCGTAAATCTGTAATGCTATCCTTATTCCAATTATTCTTTGCATACAAAACGCCAGTTGAATCATAGTATAACTCTTCACCAATTTTTGAAATTCTTCCCTGAAATCCGCAAAGCAAGGTGTGTTTCAATTTGCGATTGTAACCCGATTCAAAATATTTAGTCTCCTCTACTAAATAAAAACTACCGAGCTTTTTACCATATACTGTTGAAATAATTAGTGCGCCATTTTTATCAAAATCTTTCCACTCACCATTTTGCATATTTGATTGATATTCTCCTGTAACCTTAACTTTTCCATTTACATAGTATTCTGTGTAAGTACCATTTAACACACCCAATGAATAAGTTGTTGTTTTCGCGAGTTTATCTGATGTTTTTACGCTATCTGATGGGCAAAAATATTCTTTCCAAACACCATCTTTTTTATCTGCTTTATAATAGCCTTCTGACAGTTTACTCTTTGGACTTGAAAAACAATGTTCTAAAAACAAACCGTTGGCATTACTAGAATAGTACCAAAATTGATTGCAGCAGGATTAACAACTTTTGTAACAGTTCATGATTCAGTAATTCTACCCGAGCAGTTTGCTGATAAAGCACAAGATATTATCAATAATGAATTTAAAATATTAGGTATTACACCACCTAAAATAAAACCTGATAATCTCAATTAATCAGTAAAGCATCTGTTTTTTTTGATTTAAAAATTTACCAATTATAAAATCATAGTAGTTTGCAAAACGCAGATAACAATATAGATGTACTAATTGACAAAATAAATGCCTTACAAGTATCAATAAACACTATTACCGAAACATTAAAAAAAATGGAGAAAAATAAAATAACTTTTGGGGATTTCGTTTCTGAAAAAGAAGCGATAGAAATTACAGGCTTATCACGTAGTAGCCTTCTTAACCTTCGACGCGAAGGCAAATTGAATATATCTACATTAACAGGTAAACAGAAATTTTACCGTTTAAGCGATTTTAAAAAGTTACTGGAGAAAAACGAAGAAGAAATATAATAACAAAACATGGAGCTGATACAAAACATACCATTGTCGGTAAAATTTTTAACCGAAAAGAAACGTGGTAAAGATAGCAACGACGACTATTTATTATATGCGCGCATATTATACAATAGAGATAAAGTTTTAATTTCTACTAAAATTGCATTTAAAATACAAGATTGGGATTCAACTAAAGGGCAATTCTGCCCCACAAAAAACATCAACGCAGTTCGTAATAATAAAATGCGTGAAATAACAGATAGGATTACACAAATATATTTTAATCTAAAAGCAAACGGAATACCTATTTCGGCTAAAAGTATAAAAAGTGCCTACGATGGTAAAACGGCTACTTATAAGGAGATGGAGTTTCTACGTTACTACAAACAATACATAGAAGAAATAAAACTCAAACCAAATGAATACGGTCAGGGCGTTATAAATTCTTACAACAAAGCCAAAACTCATTTAGAAAATTTTTTAAAACTGAAAGGTTGGCAGAACATTAAAATGAGCGAGCTATCAAGAAAATTTTTAGAAGCTTTTGAAAATTATCTTTTAAGTACACCTAATACCAAAACTGAAAAAATTATGTGTAACAACACCAGTACGACATATATCAGAAAAATTAAAGCTTCCGTAAACGCCGCCGTTAGAAAAGAGATACTGCCAAATAATCCATTCATAAGCTTTAAGATGAAACCATTTAAAACTCCCAATCGAGTTTTTTTAACTACCCAAGAAATTGAATTATTACGGACACACAATTTAGGTGAAAACCCCGCTTTAAAAAGAGTAAGGGATACCTTTATATTTTGCTGTGCAACTGGCCTAAGGCATTCAGACGCAGTTCAGCTACACGAACGAATGATCAAAAAAGATAACGAAGATATTTATTGGATAAGTTTGTTTCAACAGAAAACAAAAGACTATATCGAAATTCCTATGACCGATATGGCTGTTGAGATTTATAACAGGTT
>Ga0209622_1000018_pt1 | contig 18169 bp, 14 predicted proteins | sample TexAe_OM3H0_M2_FD_187943 | JGI IMG/M metagenome (GOLD analysis project Ga0209622, IMG submission 187943) | Forest soil microbial communities from Davy Crockett National Forest, Groveton, Texas, USA - Texas A ecozone_OM3H0_M2 (SPAdes) (version 2) | ecosystem: Environmental > Terrestrial > Soil >...
ATGATACGGTCCTTTATTTCCGGCTTTTGTTGTATCATAGTTTATACTATCTGCAATAGGTTTTTGCCATCTTATAAAAACGCTTCCGGCTAATGCGTCTGTTGTATCAACACTTACATTGGTAATAATGGGTACCCCAAAATGCAGGGTTATACACATACCGGGAGTAAATGCAGGTGCCATACTTAGCGAGCCATCGGCAAATTTAGCTATAACTATATACGAGTAGCTGTTACCAGGCGGAAGTCCTTGCCCGTTATTGGTATCAAAATAAGGGCTTGCCGTGCAGGTACCAATTACCTGAAAACCTGAACTTGCCGGAACACCTGTTTTACAAGGGGTAGGCGAGTATGATATACAAGTGTTTACACGATATACGATATATTCGGTTATGGGGTTATCTGTACTGCTTGCGTTACTCGAACAATTTAAAGGTGGACTCCAGGTTAGTTGAACGTTACTGCCTGCAACGCTAGCCGTTAAATTTCTTACAGGGGGCGAAACCACTTGCACAGCAACGGTAGTAAATGTAGCATTTGAAAGTGGTACTGCATGATCATGTGCTTGTATAGTAAAGTAATAAGGGCTTAAGCTAACAGCCTGGCAAGTGGGTGTCCAATGCAAAGTGCTTGTAACAGGTGAAGAACTACTGTTTGATGGAAATGTAGCATTAATGCCAATGTTATTGGCCGTTAGCGCCATACCGGATGCCGAAATATCTATAGCTCCACTGGCAGCACTGGCAGTAGCTGTAGCTACAATAGGGGGTTGCAAGCTGCTGCCTGCCTCAACACATTCATTAATGGGCGATGCTACCAAAGAAAGGGTAGTAGGCGGGCAATTTACTACGAGTAATTGCACAGCAAAAATCATAGAACCAATTTTATACCGAGGCCCTCCCGATGGATTAGCGCGATATTCCGTTATAAGTACATCAATATCGTACTCATCAGATCCAAATTGAGGAGGGGGTTGCTGATCCAACCACGGAGAACTCCAACATAAATTACCGTATGTATCTACAGTAATACTTCTAGGATTAAAAGAGCCTGAGGCATTATAAAAACCTCCTGTAGTATCGCCGGTAGTAAAGGGAATTAACGAATAAGCAAGGCTGTCATGTTCTGCATCTACCATGCCCGGGTTATAACAAAACTGCTGATGATAACAAACATTATCAATAGGCGGGTTAGAAACCAACGGGGTGCTATTAGGCCCTGTATAATTACCAATACTTAAAGTATCTAATAAGGCAAAAGCTGTGTTTTTTGAGTTGCCGTTACCGCCCCCTACATTAACCACATTAGCATCTAAATTAGGGTCAACCATGCCAAAAACAAAATTACCAGGGCCATTAAAAGTATAGGTGCCCTCATAAATATTTACTTTAACGCCTCCATAAGGAGGAGAACCGTTATAAGGGTTTACCAACAGTAAGCCCTCGCCCTGCCCATTAGAACTTGGAGGGCAATTTGCTAAAGGGCTAGGAAGGCTAACAAGGTCTACAGGGTTATTATTTACCCTGGTGCAATTAAGATATATATTTTGATTTGAATTTATGTTGGTAAAAATAAGGGTTTCCTCACATCTGTCTGCCGGGTAGCTTGATGGGTTAGTGTAGGTATAAATTCTAAATTTATACGTGGTGCCCCCAATGCAGCTATAACTAATATAGCCTGCACGGTTATGGGTTGCAAAACTTTGTAAAGCAATAAACAGTATAAAAATAAACAGCCTAAAACGCATTACACAAATATACGCAATTTGCATGGCAACGGCACTTTTTATGCTTTTTTAATAATTGGTTTTGGCTTTTTCAAAATAGGCCAATTATTATATTAAACTATCCTGTAATTTAAGATGCCCTAAACAACATTTACGTTGAGGCTTTTTTAGTAATTTCGGCAAAAACAAAGCCATGCTTTTTAAAACTTCCGATAATTTAAGCCTATATTATGAAATAACAGGCAACACGCAAAGCCCCAAAACAATTGTTTTTTTAAACGGCTTATCGCAATCAACCCTTGCCTGGTTTTTTATGCTGCCCCATTTTAAAGAAACCCACAAAATTATTTTGGTTGATTTTATTTTTCAGGGGCAATCATCTAAAGAGGCTGAGTGGCGTAATTTTGACAGGCACGCCCAAGACATAAAAGAACTTTTAGATAGTTTGAAAATCGAAAAGGTTATTCTTGCAGGTTTGTCTTATGGCAGTTTAGTAGCACAGCATTTTGCGTTATTGTATCCGCAAAAACTAAGCAAATTAATTTTAATGAGCAGCTTTGCTCATAAAACCCCTTATTACGATGCTATAGAAACTGCCTGGTGGAACGCCTTACAAATAGGTGGCTATCCGCTTATGTTAGATGTTATGTTACCAAGTGTTTTGGGTGAAAATTATTTTAAAAACCCTCTTATACCCATTGATTTAATGAAACAGGCTCGGACTGATGCAAATAATGATAGTGCCGCTTTATTTAAACTTATGCGCGCTACCAGAGAACGTCCTGACTACAGACCTATGTTAAAAAACATCAGCACCCCAACCCTTATTATTCATGGGGAAAAAGATTTATTGCTCCCCGTTCATTTAGCTGAAGAAGTACACAAAGCCATTCCTGATTCTGTTTTTAAAATTATATCCGGCGTTGGACACACCCTTAATTTAGAAGCCGTGCCACAATCATCGCAACTAATTCTTAATTTTTAAACAAATGAAAAGAATATTGCTAGCCGAAGACGAAGAGCATTTGCAAGACACCATAAAACTTAATTTAGAGTTAGAAGGGTATCAGGTAACTGCTTGCAACAATGGTGCTGATGCAATTCAAGCAGCTAAACAACAAAATTTTCACTTAGCCGTTTTAGATGTAATGATGCCACAGGTTGATGGTTTTGAGGCTTGCAGTCAGTTAAAAAAATTACATCCCGATTTACCCGTTTTATTTTTAACCGCCCGTGCAGACGGCAATAGCAGAATAACCGGATTAAAATTGGCAGATGATTATTTAACTAAACCCTTTAATTTAGAAGAGCTTATTTTACGGGTAAAAAATCTTTTAAAAAGATACGATATAGCCGCCGCAACTGTTTTTACATTTGATGAGTTTGAAATTAATTTTTCATCGCTTTATATAAAAACAAAAACAGAGACCATTACATCACTATCGCAACGGGAGTGGCAGCTGCTAAACCTTTTAATCAGCAAAAAAAACCTGATAGTTTCGCGCGATGAAATTTTAGAAAAACTTTGGTCGCCAACCGAAAATCCTTCATCGCGCACTATTGACAATTACATTTTAAATTTTCGAAAAATATTTGAAAAAAATCAGCGTGAACCAAAATTCATACAATCTATACGTGGAGTTGGTTACAAATTCTCCTTATAAAAGCACTTAAAACAAAATATATGTTTAAACTTCTTTTTAGGTTAGGTAAATGGGAAATAACAAGCTACCTGCCAAGCACCATAAAAAAATGTGTAATTGTTGGCGCTCCACACACTAGTAACTGGGATTTTATTTATGGCATTGGTGCATTACAATACATGAAATTAAAAACTCGTTTCACCATAAAAAAAGAATGGATGCGGTTTCCATTTAAACGCATCATGAATTCTTTAGGTGCTTTACCCATTGATAGAACTGCCATTAAAACAGGCGAAAAAAGGGGTAGTGTTGATGCTATAGCCGATTTATTTACAACACGAGACCAACTTTGTTTATTGGTAACACCTGAAGGTACACGTGCTAAAATGGAAAAATGGAGGACAGGCTTTTATTACATAGCACTTAAAGCAAAAGTGCCAATTGCTCTAGGTTTTGTAGATTATAAAAAACGAACCTGTGGCATTGATAAAATAATTTATCCTACCGGAGATTTTAAAGCCGATATGAAACTAGTTATGGATTTTTATAAAACTATTACGCCAAAAAATCCACAAAATTTTAGCGTTGACCTTGAATTTGCCTAACAACAAAAAGTAAGTTATGCCTATTAAAAATATTATACTTGATTTTGGCGGAGTTTTATTAGACATTGATTATCAGCTTACCGAGCAGGCTTTTATTAAATTGGGTTGCACCAACTTTAAGGAGATTTATTCTCAGGCTGCACAAACAAATTTATTCAATAAATTTGAAACAGGAGAAATTAGTGAAACTGTTTTTTTTGAGGAATTAAAAAAACTATCGGGTATAAAAAATTTAAGTGTCGATAAAATAAGAAACGCCTGGAATGCTATGTTAATTGGTTTTCCTGTAGAAAATTATTTAATGCTTAAAGAACTCAAAAAAAAGTATCGAATTTTTTTATTAAGCAACACCAATGAAACCCATATAACAGAATTTGAAAAATTGCTTAAAAAAACTTGTTCGGCAAGTGAGTTTGAAAGCTTATTTGAGAAAGTTTATTACTCATGTAGAATGGGTTTAAGAAAACCCGATATAGCCTGTTTTTTACAAGTAATAAACGATAATAATTTAAAACTTGAAGAAACTATTTTTATAGATGACTCCATTCAGCATATTGAAGGAGCCAAAAAAGCAGGCATAACAGCTCATTTCTTAGATAAAGATTTACGCACTAAATCTTTATTAAAAAGTCTTAATCTACTTTAGCTAGTAATTAAAATGCCTGCCATAATAATTGCTGCGCATAATTGTTTCTGTTTTATCAAATACTACTGTTTTGTCATCCTGTATCATAATAAGATAATCAGCATTTCTGCTTAAAAAATCTATATCATGGGATGATACAATGGTAATTACGTTTTGTGCAACAACATTTTCTTTTACGGTTTTAAAGAATTGTTTCTTCGATGTGTAATCTAAAAAAGCAGTTGGTTCGTCTAACAATAAAACAGGTGTTTGTTGCGCCAAAGCCTTTGCTATATAGGCTTTTTGTCGTTCGCCCTCGCTTATAGCTGTTATCAATTTATCTTTTAAATAAAGTATCCCTAATATATCTATTGCTTCTAAAACAATTTTATAGTCCGCCTTTGTAAGCGTTGCCATATTGTTAATGTAGGGGTAACGCCCCATACTTACAAGCTCATATACACTAATAGGAAATGTGTTGCTATTAAAAGCAAAACCAAAAGTTATAATTTTAGAGAGCTCTTTATTGGAGAGTATAGAAATTTCCTGTCCTTTATAAAAAATGTCGCCTGTAATTTTTTTTTGCAGCCCTGAAAGGGTTTTTAAAAGCGTTGTTTTGCCGCAACCATTATTGCCTATCAATCCAATTAAACAAGGGGCTTTAATTTGTAACGAAATGTTTTCAATCAACGCATGCCCAGCATGCCCAATTGAAATGTTTTGTAACTCAAGTGTATTTTGGGTTTGATTCAAGTATCAAGTAAGATTTAATTTTTCTTTTTGTACTCTTCATACAGTAAATGCACAATGCCATCCGAAAGTCCTATTTGTGGCACATATACTTTTTCTATATCAGCGTGTTTCATGGCCGTTAAAAATATTTTGCTGGCAGGTATAATTACATCGGCTCTATCTGGTTTTAAACCTAAAATAGTAATGCGCTCTTCAAAGGTATATGAGTTTAGCATATCATGCATGGCCTTTATTCTTTCATAACTTAAGCTTTTACTATCTTTTTTGCCAATCATTTTATAAAGCTTGTTTATGTTACCCCCCGAGCCTATAGCATTTAACGGTTTTATGCCTTGTGTATTCTTTTTAATCCATTGCTTGTAACTGTCCCACTCATCTTTATCTATTTTATCAAATAGCATTCGTAAAGTTCCAACATTAAAAGATTTTTGGGCAATAGTTTTTCTATCTGAAATTAAAGTAAGCTCTACACTACCACCGCCTACATCAATATATAAATACGATTTCATAGGGTCTAAAAATTCCTCGGCATGGTTAGAAAAAATAGTTGCAGCCTCAGTTTTTCCATCAATAATTTCAATATTTATATCAGCCTCTTTTTTTACACGTTCAATAATTTCTTGTCCATTTTTGGCATCACGCATAGCAGATGTAGCACAGGCTTTATAAGCAACAATATCAAAAACTTTCATTAGTTCCTTAAAACCACGCATGGCAGCTACTAATTTGTCGGCTTTGGGTTTGCTTATTTCTCCACGTAAAAAAGTATCCTCTCCTAAACGCACCGGCATGCGTATCAGTTCTTCTTTCTCAAAATAAACCTTTCCTTTTGTTTCGTATACATGACTAAATAAAAGACGTACGGCATTAGAGCCTATATCAATAGCGGCAAAAATCATAATTTAACAGGTGTTAGTTTCGTTTTCTTCACAGGACTTTCTACACCTGTCTCTTTTAATAAATAATTATATACTTCATCTTGCGCACGAACTTTACGCTCACCTGCAGCAGGTTTTTTATATGTGTTTGTTAAATGTTGGTCTAAAATTCTAGCTTTTGTATTACCCGATAATTGTATTTTCAAAATGTTTTTCAAAATGTTTTGTACATTTTTATCACGTACGTCCACAGCCACCTCACAACGATGATCAAGGTTTCTGGTCATCCAGTCTGCCGAAGAGATAAAATATTTTTCATCGCCTCCATTGGCAAAAACAAAAATACGCATGTGTTCTAAAAATTTATCTACAATGCTAACTCCGGTTATGTTTTCACTTATTTCTCTAACTCCACAAACTAAAGAACAAATCCCCCGTACAATTAAAGTTATTTTAACACCTGCTTGAGATGCTTTATATAAATGGTTAATCATTTTTCTATCAACCAAATTATTCATCTTTAAAATAATGTAGGCTGGTTTTTTTGCTTTTGCATTAGCCATTTCCTTATTTATAAGCTGCGTAAAAGTACGACGCATATTAAAAGGAGATACAGCTAAATGCTTATAGTTTCCGGTTTTAAAATTGTCGCTAAAAAAATCAAAAACACGGCTTACTTCAATACAGGTTTTTTTATCAGAAGTGAGTAAGCTGCAATCAGTATAAATTTTAGCTGTTTTTTCATTAAAATTTCCGGTGCCAATGTGGGCGTATTGTACAAGCTTACCATTCTCTCTGGCAGTAATTAAAAACAATTTAGAATGCACTTTTAAATTAGGAACTCCATAAATAATTGTTGCACCTTCTTCTTGTAATTTATTTGCCCAGTACAAATTATTTTCTTCATCAAAACGTGCTTGCAACTCAACAACAAGCGTTACTTTTTTTCCGTTTTTAAGTGCGTTAATTAATGCATTTGCAACTTTTGACGAATCGGCCAGTCGATACACGGTGATTTTTATTTCTTCTACCGAAGTGCTCATAGAAGCCTCACGCAATACAGAAATTATATGGTCGTATGTATGATACGGATAAACTAACAACACATCTTCTTTGCGAATTGCCTGTAGCAAACTTGCGCTATAATTTGCAAAAAGTTTATGTTCAATAGTTTTTAAACTTGGATTAAGTAAATCCTTTCTTCCTAAATCCGGAAAGGCAATAAAATCTTTAAAGTTGTGATAACGACCTCCGGGTATAGGAGCATCTTTTTTGGTAAGGTTTATTTTCTTCAGTAAAAAGTTTTTCATGTCATCCGGTAAAGCACCATCAAAAACCAAGCGAACTGGTAAGCCCTTTTTACGTTGTTTTAATCCTTTTGAAATTTTTTCGACCATGCTATGCGATACCACATCATTATCTATATCAAGCTCTGCATCTCTAGTCAATTTAATATTATAAGAATCTAGGGCATTTAAACCTAATACCGAAAAAACCTCATCTACACAAAAACGTATCACATCATCTAATAAAATAATGTAGTTTTTATCTCCTTCTTTTGGTAAAACAAAAAAACGCGACATGCTTTTTGTTGGCACTTCAACTAACGCATAACTAAATCCTTTAGCTTGTTTGGCTTGCAATCGAATAAACAAGTAACTCGATTTATCTCGAAGAGAAGGAAATGGCTTTGCTTCATCTAAAAGAATTGGAAATAAATTTGAAATTACTTTTTCATGGAAATAAGAACGAACCACTTTCTGTTGCTCAGTATTTAAACCTTTTTCGTTTATAATAAATATTTTCTGTTGCTTCAACTCCTTTAAAAGCTGCTGATAAATTTCTTCGAAACGATTTTGTTGTACTAATACTCGCTTTAATATAATATCTAATAAATCACTGGGAAGTGCGCCAATTAATGGAATGGCTCGTTTACCCAAAGGCACCATGCGTTTTACGGTTGCTACACGCACACGATAAAACTCATCTCGGTTATTAGAAAAAATAGCTAAAAACTTTATCCTTTCAAGCAAAGGTGTATTTGTGTCTGCTGCCTCTTGTAGCACTCTTTCATTAAAAGATAACCAGGCAATTTCTCTGTTTACGTAGGGCAAATATTTACTTGACATGCTCACTGTTTAAATTCTTTTGGGTAAAGATAAAAATCGTTTTTGAGAGGTTCGCTTAAAAAATCTTTCCATTTTTTAACCTCAGATGTTAAATGCAATACACCACAAGTGGGTATGTTATCAGCAAAAGAATCGGATATTTCATTGAAAAAATTAGTCAACTCAGGATTATGCCCAAATAATATGGCATTATTAGCACTATCCGGAATAGTGCTTATTATTTGTCTTAAACCCTTAACCGAAGCTGCATAAATTTTTTTATTAATGACCATTTTTTCAGCGTCAATCTTAAAAGTGTGTGCAAAAATTAACGCGGTTGAGTATGCTCTTATGGCAGGACTTGTAAGCCAATAATCGGGAGTTTGCATTTTTTTTTGGATTTGGGCAGACATTATTCGAGCATCTGAGTATCCTCGTTCGTTTAAAGGACGAAGCATGTCTTCTATATTTTCATTTCCCCAGTCAGATTTTGCATGCCGAACTATAGTAAGTGTTTTCATGTGAAAAATATTTATTTAAAATTACGCAATTCTTTTTTCAAAAACTTAGCCGTAAAGCTTTCTTTGTTTTTAACTATTTCTTCGGGTGTTCCGGTACAAAGTATCTGCCCACCTCGCGCTCCGCCTTCAGGGCCTATATCAATAATATAATCCGCCATTTTTATAATATCCAAATTATGCTCAATTACTAAAACCGTATTCCCGTTTTCAACCAAACGATTAAGCACATCAAGTAAAATACGGATATCTTCAAAATGCAATCCAGTTGTTGGTTCATCTAAAATATAAAAAGTTTGTCCCGTATCTTTTTTACTAAGTTCTGTAGCTAATTTAACTCGTTGTGCCTCCCCTCCACTAAGGGTTGTGGCTTGCTGTCCAAGGGTAATGTAGCCTAAGCCCACATCGTACAAAGTTTTTATTTTTTGGTTGATATACGGTATATGTTCAAAAAACTCAACTGCTTGGTCGATGGTCATGTTCAGTACATCGTTAATTGACTTTCCCTTGTAACGAATTTCCAACGTTTCACGATTGTAGCGTTTACCATGACATTCATCACACAGCACATACACATCAGGTAAAAAATTCATCTCAATAGTTTTCATGCCCGCACCACCACAGGTTTCGCACCTACCCCCTTTTACGTTAAACGAAAATCTACCTGGTTTGTATCCTCGGATATTTGCTTCAGGCAAAGCAGCAAACAAATTTCGTATATCATCAAACACTTTTGTATAGGTAGCCGGATTGCTGCGGGGTGTTCTACCGATAGGCGATTGGTCTATCTCTATTATCTTATCAATGTGCTCTAGCCCGGTAATAGATTTGTAAGGCAGTGGTTTGGTTTCTGATTTATAAAAATAATGACTTAGTATTGGATACAATGTTTCATTAATGAGTGTTGATTTACCACTACCCGATACACCAGTTACACCAATAAAACAACCTAACGGAAATTCTGCCGAAACATTTTTTAAATTATTTCCCGTAGCACCTTTTAAAACTATTTTTTTGCCGTTTCCTTTTCTTCGTTGTTTAGGAACCGCAATTTCTCTTTTTCCGGTAATATATTGCGATGTAACCGTAGAGCTTTTAACCAATTCTTTTGGTCTTGATGCAGCCACTATGTTTCCACCATGCACACCAGCTCCTGGTCCAATATCAATAACATAATCTGCGGCAAGCATAATATCTTTGTCATGCTCAACTACTAAAACTGAGTTTCCGGCATCACGTAAATTTTTTAGTGCGGTAATTAATCTTTCATTATCGCGTTGATGCAATCCAATACTTGGTTCATCTAAAATATATAACACACCAACTAATTGCGAACCTATTTGGGTGGCAAGCCTTATGCGCTGTGCCTCTCCACCCGATAAAGAACGCGAACTTAAGTTAAGCGAAACATAATCTAATCCTACTTCCAATAAAAAACCTATACGCGCACGTATTTCCTTTAAAATTTCTGTTGAAATTATTTGTTGCGATTTAGTTAATCGTTTCTCTAGGTCTTTAAAAAATAAACTTAGCGAGGCCGTATCTAACTGAGATAACTCTGCAATATTTTTTTTATCAATTCTAAAATAAAGAGCTTCTTTTTTTAACCGCGTGCCATTACATTCAGGACAATTAATTTTATTTGTAAACCCTTGCACCCAACGTTGCATGGCAGGCGATGGGTTTTCTTCAGCTTGCTTAGTTATGAAGTTTGCAATGCCTTCAAAAGTCATCGAGTAGCCCTCATCATTTCCTTCTGTTTTTACTTTAAACAACTCATCGCTACCATATAAAATAATATTTACAGCAGCTTCATCAATGTCTTCAAAAGGTGTGTCAAGTGTAAAATCATACGTTTGCCCAATAGCCTCAAGTTGATTAAAAATCCATCCTTTTTTATAATCACCCAAAATAGTAATAGCGCCTTTTTTTAGTGATAATTTTGGGTTAGCAACAATTTTATGAATGTCTATTTCAGAAATAACACCAAGTCCGTTACATTTAGGGCAGGCCCCATAAGGCGAGTTAAACGAAAACATATTAGGCGCTGGTTCATCGTAAGAGATACCACTTGTAGGACACATTAAAAAGCGACTAAAAAATTGTGGTTTTAGTTTTGAGTTTTTTTTGTCATCATGCTCCAAAACCATTATAGTTCCTTTGGCTTGTTTCATGCCTGTTTGCAAAGATTGTGCTAAACGTTGGCGAATATTTGCAGCAACTTCAATTCTATCTATAACAATTTCTATATCATGAATTTTGTAACGATCAACTTGCATTTTAGCAACAAGATCTTTTATCTCGCCATCTATTCTAACTTTTGCAAAGCCCGATTTTCTTATTTGTTCAAATAATTCCCTATAATGTCCTTTACGGCCTTTAACAACCGGAGCAAGAATATTTATTTTTTTCTTATTGTACTTTTCAATAATCAAATCAATAATCTGTTCATCTGTATAACGTACCATTTTCTCTCCCGTAACGTATGAAAATGCCTCGCCAGCACGTGCAAACAGCAAACGCATAAAATCATAAATCTCAGTTATTGTACCAACGGTTGAACGCGGGTTTTTGCTTACCGTTTTTTGTTCAATAGCAATAACAGGCGATAGACCCGTTATTTTATCTACATCAGGGCGTTCTAAATTCCCTAAAAATTGACGGGCATAAGAATTAAACGTTTCAATATATCTGCGCTGCCCCTCGGCATAAATAGTATCAAAGGCCAACGAAGATTTTCCACTACCACTTAACCCGGTTATAACTACTAATTTATTACGCGGTATGCTAACATCAATGTTTTTTAAATTGTGAGCCCGTGCGCCAATTACTTCTATAAAATCTTCTTCATTAATGAGGTTGCTCATTTTTTTCCGTATCCTTTTTTAAATTCTTTATCTCTTTTTCCGAATCAATTGGTGGTAGAATAGAATCAGGTTTTATGTTTTTTTGTCCAACCGTTGTATCCAAACTTTCTCTAACCAAATCTCCTTCAAAATACGTAAATCCGTTTTTTAAATATTCCTTTTTAGGAAAATTTATAACGTATGTTTTTTTAGTAGGATTAGGTAATGTGTTTTTTCTTAGCCACGGGTTAAAAATTTTCAACAAATTGTATGTATATCCCAAAGAAATTGCAAATCTCGATAAATCTGTAACTGCAGTATCTACTTTGTACGGAGTTAATGGCACACCATAAAAACTTTTTGATATTTTCGATTTGTGTTTAGAGGAACTTTCCACCAAGGTCTTTAAAGCAAGTACTCGATATAAGTATCTGGCAGTTTCTTTATTCAGCATTAAATCATAATAGTTGGTAGATTTTTGCTTTTTTAATTGTTGCTCAATCCCACCCGAGCCTAAGTTATAAGCAGCGGCAGCAATTGTCCAACTACCAAATCTTTTATATGCTTCTTTAAAAAACTTACAGGCCGCCTCCGTACTTTTTTCTACACTATAACGTTCATCTACTTCCTCATTAATTTCTAAACCATAGTTTGCGCCTGTACTTGGCACAAATTGCCAAAACCCGGCTGCGCCTTGGGCAGATTGCGAATTGGTAAGGTTGCTCTCCTCTAATGCAATATATTTTATATCATCCGGAATATTGTTGCGAGTTAAAACAGCTTCAATTGGTGGAAACCAAAGCGCACAACGTTTAAGCAAAACATAGGCAGATGATGAACTACCTATAAATTCTTTATCCAAATTCTCTTTTATACTATAATCATCCTGAGGGACTGCCTCGCCCGCAAAATGAATGTCTTTGGGTATACTTAATCCAAAAAGGCTTTCGGCTGGATTTATATAATCTGCATTTATTTCTGTTTGTTTAAACGCGATTTTTGATATGAAATATCCGAAAGAAATGAGTACAAAAAACGCAAGTGATAAAACAAAATAATTTATTTTTTTATTAAAACTAAGCATGGCGTTTTCGCCTTGTAAGATACAGCAAAAACAAAAACAAAAAAAGTGGATAAACAGCAAATAATAATGACCGCTGCAAGCTAAAATCTGATTGGTTAATCAAAAACATGGCTAAAAAACCACCAATTATGTTAATCATAAAGAACATAAGAGCTATCTTTTTTTCACTAATACCATAATAAAACAAATTATGTGTGGTGTGATCTTTTCCGCCAACAAAAGGAGATGAGCCTTTCAGTATGCGATTAATAACCACAATAGCCGTATCTGTTAGCGGCATAATAAAAACCAAAGCAATTAAAATTAAATTGTTTATTGGGTATATTATCGGAAAATTGTATTTATCAATCACGGGCACATTCCAACAAAATTCAATCCCACAAAAAGCTAAAAAAATTCCAAGAAATTGACTGCCACTATCCCCCATAAACATTTTAGAAGGATGCCAGTTATAGGCCAAAAAACCACAAAGTGTTCCCACAACAGCAATTATAATTAGTGTAAGGGGTTGAGTAGCTAAGTTATTTTGTGCGCTAAAAATTACGGAAAAAACACATATAGCAATAGTTGTAATAGCCGATATACCATCCATATTATCAAGCATGTTAATAGAATTCATAATAGCTACAACCCATAAAACAGTAAGTGAATAATTTAAAAACTCACTTTCAAACGTGTTTATTTTTGTGCCGGTACTAATAAGTATAATGCCACACAAACATTGAACAATAAACTTTATAAGGGGCTTGGTGTCGTACGCGTCATCTGCCATTCCCATTAAAAAAGCTGCGGTAACCGAACATAAAAGCCCTACTATTTTTAACGTAGAAAAAAAGCCTTGTTTGCCCTGCGTTATAATTTCTAAAGTAATAAAAGCAAACAAAAAAACAATGTAAAATGATAAGCCACCTAAGGCTGGTTTTGCAGTTGAATTCCACCTAATTTGCACGCTATTGTTTCTTCGTGTACCAAGGTTTTTAGAAAAATTTAAAAGCAACTCATTTATCAGAATAGAAAAAATAAGGGTTCCGCAAAACAAAAAAGTATATAATAGCGGTATGTTTGCTAAAAAATTCATTATTACTAAAAAGGAGAAACAAAATCTTTAAAAGGAGTGCCTTCAGCATCTTTTGCCGATAAAAGTGGGTTTTCTACATTCCAGTTTACATTAATGTCTTTATCGTTCCATAAAATACAAGCCTCCGATTCTTTATTATAATAATTAGTGCATTTGTAATGAAAGATGGTGTTATCTTGTAAAGTCAAAAATCCGTGTGCAAAGCCCACTGGTACCCAAAACATAGTTTTATTTTGTTCATTCAGTTCAATAGAAAAACATTTGCCATAGGTTGGCGATTTTTTTCTAACATCTACTGCTACATCAAGCACGGCACCCTTAATAACACGAACTAATTTGCCTTGAGCGTGTGGAGGTGCCTGCATATGCAAGCCACGTAAAACTCCTTTTTGAGATAGTGATTGATTATCTTGCACAAAGTTTTCTTTTAAACCGGCTTCTTCTAAAACTTTCTGGTTAAAGCTTTCAAAAAAATAACCACGCGAGTCTTCAAATATTCTTGGCTTTAAAACTAATAACCCTTCAATAAACGTTTTCTCTACAACCATTTAGCTTACACTTATTTTCTTTTTAAACAATCCTTTTTTCTTCTTTGTTTCAGGTCTATCCTCGTAGTAACCATATTTGTTGCCATAACCGTAACCATAACCGTAACCATAGCCATAATTGTAACCATAAGTATTTCGATTAATGTCTACACCATTTAAAACAACGGAAAGGTGTTGTACTTTATTTTCATTTTGCAATCTATCTAATATTTGAATATAGTTTCGTTTAGAATAATCTGATCTAAAAACATAAATGGGATAATCTGCCTTTGATATCATGGCAACTCCATCAGTAACCAATCCAATAGGAGGGTTATCAATTACAATAATATCGTACATGGTTTTAAGCTTATTTAATATTTCATCCATTTTAGGACTAATAATTAATTCTGAAGGGTTTGGTGGAATTGGACCCGCAGTAATAAAATCTAATCCAGATAATGAGCTTTTGTTTATACATTCTTCTAGCGTATTTCTTTCTATTAAAATCGTACTCATGCCTTTTTCATTACTAACACTAAACCCCTTATGTATCTTAGGTTTTCGCATATCTAAGTCTAAAATAATAACTTTTTTCTGCGAAAACGCAATTATACCCGCAAGGTTAATTGCCACAAATGTTTTTCCCTCGCCCGAAACCGTTGAGGTAAGTGCAATTATTTTTGTACCCTCGGTATGTGAAATATATTGTAGGTTACTTCGTAATGTTCTAAAGGACTCGGCTATTAATGATTTAGGATTTTTATCTACTACCAATTGCGATACAGGAATTTCTTTATCATAACTTGGCACAATACCCAAAATATTTACACTGGCACTCATTTGTCTAGTTATTTCATTTAACGAGTTTATGTCGTTATGCATTAAATAACGAACAATAATAATAACTAAGCCAATTAAAACAGACGCTAATATGGCTATCAGCATAATATTTTGTTTATTAGGTGAAATTGGATTCATGTTAGGAATGCCTTTTTCTAACACAACTGTTTGCGACACAAAACCAGCTTTTGAAATAGAGAATTCTGTTTTTTTCTCTAATAAAAGGGTGTAATATTTTTCGTTTATACTAAAGAAACGCATTAAGCGGGCGTACTCAAGTTCTTTTTCAGGTTGAGAAGAATATTTTGTCTCATACTCATCCGATTTAGATTTCAAATTTTGATACTTACTTTGCATTTTTTGGCGCAACGAAAAAATACTTTGTACCAATAAATTTTTTTGGTTTTCTATTTGAAAATTTAATCGTTTAATCTCTTCACTATTTGACTTTACCTGAAACAACATATTCTCCTTTTCTATTAGTAATTTCTGTAAATTATTTACAATTTCTTTTATACCGCTTTCCTCCTGACTTCCGGCGATAATAGAAATAAGTTGATATGAATCAATGCTTTTATTTTTTTGTATATCCTGTTGTATATTGTCTAATATTTTTTCTTCTAATTCCGTTTTAAGCAATTGATCTTCAAGTGTTGAGATTCTAGTCATATCAGATTGCACCTGACGTTCATTAGTATTAAAGTTTTTTTGTTTTCGATATGTTTCAAGTGTATCCTCTGATTGCTTTAATTGAGAGTAAACATTACTAAGTTGATCATTAATAAAAATGATAACCTTTTCAGAGCTTTTACTTTCTTTTTCAATATCATATTGCTGAAACTCCGCAGCTATTGAGTTTACAATATCTGCCGCCTTTACAGGATTAAAATCTCGAAGACTTATACTAACCGTTTTAGCTTGCTCGTTTTGTAGTTTTATTTCTAAACGTTTTTGAATATCAGAAGTTATCGCATTTTCACTTTGTTTAATAAAATATATAGGGTATAGTTCTTGGCAGTTTTTAAAGCATTGTTCTTTTTCAAAAGCTGGATTACAACTTATCTTAAAATCAAATACTTCAGTATTTGTCCATTTATCGATTACAAACCTTATTTTTTCTTGTTTGTTTGTTTTTTCTTTCAACACTATATATCCTGCTGTTGAATTAATAAAAGTCAAGTAAAATTTCCTACCATAAAAAGATGGATCTTTAATATTTATGTCTACAATAAAAGGTGTCGACGTATATAGTTCGCTCGATTTAAAGGTTCCTTCATTAAAATAACTTGTATATAAATCCAAAGAATTAACTACTCGATTTAAAAAAACTTTAGATTTTAATATTTCTATTGCACCAGCCAATGGATCTTGCTCTTCGTACATTTGGTTTATGTTTAAAACCCTGTTGGCTTGGTTATTTGTGTTTATCTGTATACTTGTTTTAGATTGAAATACAGGTTGCGCATAACGCAGATATAAAAATGCTAGAGTTAACGAAATACTTAACAATAAAAATACCCAAATTAAACTACGTTTGGCTATATGTAAAAAAAGGCCTAACTCAAATTCACTACTAAATTTGGTTATACGTTCTTGATACTGATTTATACTACTATTCTTATCGTGTAAGTCCCCACCAATCATAATTTACGTGTTAGTGTTTGACTAATTGAACATATGTATATACCAATATTAGGGATGAGAATATTGATATATAAGGGGCTAGTTCCGCAATGGCCCTACTCACAAAGCGTGGACGAGGCTCCACATATATTACATCATTAGCTTGTACAACAGTGTTACCGGCTTTTAATCCCTCTATGGTTGATAAATCTATTAAATAAACCCTTGGTTTAGGTTTTGCATTTCGTACCAATTTTATGCGATAAGCTTTTCCATCCTCTGTTATACCTCCTGCATAAGCCAAGGCTTCTAATACAGTTGTGTTTAAGTTAACAATAGGAACCACCTTGCCTGTTCCACCAGTTCCCGGGAAAACGGATACTCGTTTATTAGTTACCCTCAAAATAACATAGGGCCCCACATAAAATTCAGAAAATTTAGTTTCTATTAATTGTTCTGCCTCGCGCATAGTCAAGCCTTGCACTTTTACCCTACCGATAAGAGGTACTTTTATAGTGCCGTCGTGTTCTACTAAGGTTTGTATAGTTGATGTGTTATTAGCAGTGGATGCCCCATTTCCACCACCGCCATTAGAAAAATCAACTAATCTAAATCCTTCGTTCGACAATATTCTAAGTGATATGTCATCTGTAATAGATATACGATACTCTTCATCGCTCATTGTGTCACTTATTTGATCGTACACATAATCTTTAGGCGTTTTAAGCATTAAATTAGGGCGCAATATTCTACAAGACGATAAGCTTGCTATAACTATAAATAACAATAAAAGTTTTCTCATAAAATTTAAAATACCTTGTAAATATACAAATTTTATTGCTTTTCTAAGGTTTTAATAATGAGCTATATAGGCTCTTAATATCTTGTACTAAACGAGTATAATGAAACTGTTTGAACACAAAATCTTTGCCGCAAACAGCCATTTTTTCTCTTAACACGGTATCATTGCAAAATAATAGTAGTTTTTCGCAAAATTGTTTTTCATCTAAAATATCAATTAAAAAAGCGGCTTTATTGTTTACAGAGTTCTCTATACCACCAACTTTTGTTGTAACAATGGCTTTTGATGCTGCTTGAGCCTCAATTAAACTAACCGGTGTACCTTCATTAAATGAGGTTAAACAAACCACTTCGCTACCGGCTAAAGGGTAAGATACATCTTGTATCCACGAAGTAAACGTAATCGTTGTTTTTTTAGGCTCTGAAGGATAATAACAGTAATCAAGATTTAAATCAGCGCATTGTTGCATTAAACCCTGTCGCAAATTTCCATCACCAACAATTATGGCTCC
>Ga0209622_1000019_pt1 | contig 17942 bp, 12 predicted proteins | sample TexAe_OM3H0_M2_FD_187943 | JGI IMG/M metagenome (GOLD analysis project Ga0209622, IMG submission 187943) | Forest soil microbial communities from Davy Crockett National Forest, Groveton, Texas, USA - Texas A ecozone_OM3H0_M2 (SPAdes) (version 2) | ecosystem: Environmental > Terrestrial > Soil >...
CAGAAGATTATTATTTATGCTGTAGTAGGTTTACTAATATTAGTGGGTGTATTTGCCATTTTTATGTTTAACCGTTTTAGAATTACTAACAGACAAAAAACCATTATTGAAAAACAAAAAGTAATGGTTGATAAAGCCTACGAGGAACTCCATGAAAAGAATAAAGAAGTAATGGATAGTATTTATTATGCTAAACGCATACAAACTGCTTTAATTACTTCGGAAAAGTATATTGAAAACACTTTTACCAGATTACTGAAAAAGGGTTTATAAATTTAATGAATGAAAAGACACCTGCTTTTTATATTTCTACTTATTTATTCTTTTATTTCTGTTGGGCAGAATATGGATTCGCTTTGGAAAGTATACAATAATAAAACCCAACCCGATACCAACCGCCTGAAAGCTTTGCAAACAATTTCAAAAAGTTATATTACTAACAACCCCGATACCTCCATTATTTTAGCCGAACAACTACTGGCACTTGCAAATTCTTCGCCATCCGGAAAGAATAAAAAATGGATTGCAACTGCTTATAATATAATTGGAGTGGCATTAAAAAATGAAGGGAATTTTTCTAAAGCATTAGAATATCAATTAAAGTCTGCAACTATAAACGAAGAAATTGGTGAAAAAAAAGCTTTATCAGCCTGTTATAATAGTATAGGAGTTATTTATTATAATCAGGCAAATTATCCAAAGGCCCTAGAGTATTATTTAAAATCTTTAGCCATCTGCGAAGAAACAAACAACACAAAAGGCATAGGAAATTGTTACACTAATATAGGGCTGGTTTATAAAGAGCAATTAAATTATACCAAAGCGTTAGATTATTATTTTAAAGATTTAAAACTGGCTGAAAAAACGGGTGATGCACAAGGTTTAGCAAATTGTTATGGTAATATTGGCATTATTTATTCAGATTTAGCTAATAATGCCAAAGCCTTAGAATATTATTTGAAACAGTTAAAAATGTGTGAAGAAATTGGCGATAAAAAATGCTTATCAAATTGTTATGGCAGTCTAGGCAATTTATACAAAGGTGAAAGTAATTATTCTAAATCACTTGACTACTATTTAAAAACCATGCGCCTATTAAAAGAAACCCATAATAAACAAGGCATCGGAACCTGTTACCTTAACATGGGTATATTATATAATGATATGTTGAATTATAAATTGGCCATACTATACAGTGATTCATGTCTTAAATTAAGTGAAGAAATTGGCGATGTTGATGATGAACGCTATGCTTATCAAAATTTAGCCACTGCATATAGTAAAATCGGCAGGTATAAGGATGCTTACGAAAATCATGTAAAGTTTAAACAACTTACCGATAGTATTTTTAACGAAGATAACAGCAAACAACTTGGCGATATGAAAACTCAGTTTGAAGTGGAGAAGAAAGAAGCTGAGTTAAAAATAAAATCGGATGCCGAGCAGGAAAAGTTAAAAGCCATTGCCGCTGAAGAAAATAAAAGACAACAAGTTGTTATAGCCTCTGTAGCCGGGGTTTTATTAGTTGTAGTTGTGTTTTCGTTGTTTTTGTATAAGCGCTTTAAAGTAACCAACAGACAAAAAATTATTATAGAAAAGCAAAAACAAAAGGTAGATGCTGCTTATGATATGTTGCATGAGAAGAATAAAGAAGTGATGGATAGCATACGCTATGCCAAGAGAATACAAACTGCCTTAATTACATCAGAAAAGTATTTTGAGAATGTTTTAAACAGGTTGATAAAGAATAATTAGATGAAAAGATTTGTCGGTATATTTCTTATCTCAATTTTTTCGGTACTCCCTAACTACGCGCAAAATTTAGATTCTTTGTGGCAAGTATACAATAACAAATCTCAACCCGATACCAACCGTCTGAAAGCCATAAAAAGTATTGCCTGGAGTTATAGAAGTAATAACCCCGATACGGCTATTATATTAGCGGAGCAAGAATTACAATTAGCCCAAGCCACCAAACAAAAAGTATATGAAGCAGGTGCCCTTAATATTATAGGTGTATCGTATATGTTTAAGAGCAATTACCCAAAGGCCTTAGAGTATTATTTAAAATCTTTAAAACTTACCGAAGGAAGTAATAATAGACAGGGCTTGGGTGTTTGTTATATGAATATTGGTAACATTTACAATTACCAATCGAATTACGCTAAGGCAACTGAATATTATTTTAAAGCATTAAAAATAACAGAAGAAACCAATGATAAAAAGAATACGGGCAGATGCTACGGAAATATAGGGCTTTTGTATTATTACCAATCTGATTACTTGAAAGCCATAGATTTTCAGCTAAAATCTTTTAAAATATTTGAAGAATTGCACGATAAAAAGGGCATGGGAAACAGTTATATTAATTTAGGTGAAGTGTATAAATTTAAAGCCGACTTACCAAAGGCATTAGATTACTTTTTGAAAGCTTTAAAAAACTTTGATGAGGTTAATGATAAACAAGGCAAAGGAAGTTGTTATGTTCATTTGGGTGAATTATACTCAAACCTTTCGGATTATAAATTAGCGATAAAATATAGCGATTGGGCATTAATTAACAGTAAAGAAATAGATGATATAGAGCATGAGCGTTTAGCTTACGAAAATTTAGCTATTGCTTATAGCAAAACAGGTAAGTATAAAGAAGCATACGAAAACCATGTGAAATTTAAAACATTAACCGACAGCATTTTTAATGAAGAAAACAGTAAGCAATTGGGCGATATGAAAACTCAGTTTGAGGTGGAGAAGAAAGAAGCCGAACTAAAAATAAAATCGGATGCCGAGCAGGAGAAATTAAAAGCCATAGCAAACGAAGAAAAGAAAAGGCAGCAGGTTATTATAGCATCGGTGGGTGGTGTGTTGGTGCTGGTAATTATATTTTCGTTGTTTTTATATAAACGCTTTAAAATAACGCAAAGGCAAAAAGTAATTATTGAAAAGCAAAAAGTAATGGTTGATAAGGCTTATGAGGAACTACATGAAAGAAACAAGGAAGTAATGGATAGTATCAGATATGCCAAGCGCATACAAACTGCCTTAATTACCACTGAAAAGTATATCGAAAATACTTTTAATAAATTAATGAAAAAGGATTTATAAATTTGATTGATGAAGATATACTTGCTTGCCATACTTTTAATTGCAACCCGCTTTTTTTGTTTTGGGCAAAACAGAGAAATTGACTCCTTATTAAACCTTTTAAAAACGGATAAAGAAGATACTAATAAAGTAAATCATTTCAATAAAGTATCCTGGGAATATATATTGGCTGATGATTACGAAAAAGGTTTAACTACAGGTAAACAATCTCTTTTACTTGGTCAGAATCTGAATTTTAAAAAAGGCATTGCTACTGCTTACAATAACTTAGGCATTCTTTATTATTATCAAGGAAACAATTCTGAAGCACTTAAAAATTTACTTTCTTCATTAAAAGTACGCGAAGAAATTAAAGATAAAAAAGGCATAGCTACTTCTTATTATATTATAGGACTTATTTATACAAATCAAGGCAATTATCCTGAAGCATTAAAAAACTGTTTTGCATCTTTAAAAATACGCGAAGAAATTAAAGATAAACAAGGCATTGCCTCTTCTTATTCCGGTATTGGGAATATTTATAATTATCAAGGCAATTATGCTGAAGCTTTGAAAAATTATTTTGCCACCTTAAAGATAGATAAAGAATTAGGAAGTAAATCAGGTATTGCAAGTTCCTATAATAATATTGGGATAGCTTACCAAAGGCAAGGTAATTTTCAGGAGGCTCTAAAAAATTATTTTGCCTCGTTAAAGATAAGGGAAGAAATTAAAGACAAACATGGCATTAGTCAATCATATAATAACATAGGCGATAATTATGAACAACAAGGCAACCTTGCCAAAGCAATAGAAATGCAATTTGCATCTTTAAAAATACGCGAAGAAATTGGGGATAAAGAAGGCGTATCTTCTTGTTTTACAAACCTGGGTAGCTTATACACCCGGCTAAATAAAACAAAAGAAGCAGAACAATATTTAAATAAAGCATTGGTTTTAACTAAAGAAATTGGCGATAAAGATGCTATTAAAGATAGCTATGCGGGATTAGCCGTTTTAGATAGTGTTATGGGCAATTACAGGAATGCTTTTGAGCATCAAAAATTATATATTATATATAGAGATAGCCTTAATAATGAGGAAACCAAAAAAAAGAGCCTGCAAACCAGTATGCAATATGAGTTTGATAAAAAGGAAATTGCAACTAAAGCAGAACAAGATAAATTGGATGCTATAAATGCCGAAGAAAAGCAAAAGCAACGTGTTATTATTTATGCCGTGGCAGGTTTATTAGTATTAGTGTGTGTGTTTGCCATTTTTATGTTTAACCGCTTTAGAATAACTAACAGACAAAAAAGCATTATTGAAAAACAAAAAGTATTGGTTGATAAAGCTTATGAGGAACTACATGAAAAAAACAAGGAAGTAATGGATAGTATTAGATATGCCAAGCGCATACAAACTGCATTAATTACAACTGAAAAATATATTGAGAGTGCCTTTAAAAGATTGATGAAAAAGGATTTATAGATTTGCCAGATGAAAAGATACCTGCTTTATATATTTTTAATTGGTGGTTTCTGTTTTTCTTTAGCTCAAACTAAAGAGATAGATTCTTTAAAGCAAGTTTTGAAAACTGCAAAAGAAGATACTAATAAAGTTAATTTATTATATAAAATTGCGGTAAAAATTTATCAGGTTTCGGATTATAAGGAAGCTTTACAATTCGCAAAAAAAACAAAATTAACCGCTGAACAACTTGGGTTTAAAAGTGGAATAGGAAAATCTACCAATTTAGTTGGCATTATATATATGAGCACGGGTGATTTTAAAGAAGCCCTAGCTAATCATTTTGCTAATTTAAAATTGTGCAAAGAGATGGGCAATAAATCGGGCATGGCATCTGCTTATGGAAACATTGGTCTTGTTTACTGGCACATGGGCAATTATCCGGAAAGTCTTAAATATCAATTTTCTTCTTTAAAAATAGCTGAAGAATTACATGATAAAAAAAGTATAGCTGCATCGTATAGTAATATCGGTATTGTATATAGGCGCCAAGGAAATATGGGAGAAGCACTTAAAAATTATATTGCCAGTTTAAAATTACGCAAGGAATTGGGTGATAGAGATGGTATAGCAAGTGCTTACAATAATATAGGAGTAGTTTATGATCAATTACATAATTACCCTGAGGCGTTTAAAAATCATTTAGCGGCTCTTAAAATTGAAGAAGAGATGGGCGATAAACAAGGCATAGCAAATTCGTACAATAACTTGGGTAATGCATATCAAAATGAGGGTGATTATAATGAAGCGTTAAAGAATTTTTTTTCGAGTAAAGAGATAAATGAAGAAATTGGAAATAAACAAGGTGTAGAAACAGTTTTTATAAATATAAGTGAAGCATATTACAATTTAAAAAAATACAAAGAAGCAGAAGAATATGCGTTGAAAGGATTGGTTATTGCAAAAGAAATAGACGAACTAGATGGTATAAAAGATGTTTGTAATATTCTTTCCCGCATATATAAATCAACAGGTAAATACAAAGAAGCACTTGAAAATTATGAAGCCTACATAATTGCAAAAGACAGTTTATTAAACGAAGAAAACTCAAAAAAAATAGTACAACAACAAATGCAGTACGAGTTTGACAAAAAAGAAGGCGCAGAAAAATTGGAACAAGAAAAAAAGGATATTATAACTGCAGAAGCCAGCCGGAGGCAAAAATTTATTATTGGCGGAATAAGCATTGGTTTAATTTTAGTTTTATTATTGGCAGGGGTAATTTTTCGTAGTTTACGTGTAAACCAAAAAAAGAGCAAAATTATAACGGAACAGAAAGAATTGGTAGAAGCGAAACAAAAGGAAATAATAGATAGTATTACTTATGCAAAACGCATACAAACCGCTTTAATTACATCGGAGAAGTATATGGAGAATGCTTTAAACAAGTTGATGAAAAATTAATTGATGAAAAAAATTAGTTATATAATTTTTATTTCTTTTTTCATGTCTTGTTTTTGCTTTGGGCAGAACAAGAAATTAGATTCGCTTTGGGCGGTATACAATAACAGAAGCGAAGCAGATACCAACAGGTTAAAAGCTATAGATGCTATTGTACTTATTTATATTAATAGTAACCCTGATACGGCAATAGTATTAGCTGAGCAACAATTAGACCTGGCTAAAAAAACCAAACAAAAAAAACATGAGGGCAAAGCGTTTAAAGCAATTGGAACAGCTTATATGTTTAAAGGTGATTACTTAAAGTCGTTAGAATATTATTTTGAGTGCTTAAAAGTGTATGAAGGATTAGCTGATAAAAAGGCTATTGGAAATTGTTATAATAATATTGGCAATGTTTATTTATATAGAATTGATTATCCTAAGACATTAGAATTTTACCTAAAGGCTTTAAAAATAAGAGAAGAAATTAAGGATGAAAACGGCATAGCGGCCTCTTACACCAATATTGGAATTGTTTACAAGAAACAATCTAACTATTTTAAAGCTTTAGAATACTATACTAAAGCTTTAAACTATTTTGAAACAAAAGGTGATAAAAAAATGATTGGGCTTGCCTATGTAAACATTGGAAGTGTTTACGCGCTTAAACAAGATTTGAATAAAGCTTTGGAGTTTTTTTTAAAAGCTTTAAAAATAAAAGAAGAAACGAGCGATATGCAGGGAGAAGGAATGTGCTATATGAATATTGGCAACATATATTTTGACAAATTAGATTATAAAACATCGTTAGCTTATACGCTAAAATCTTTAAAAATAAGAAGAGACATTGGTGATAAACAGGGCATTGGTGCTTGTTATGACATTTTAGGTAAGTTGAATTTTAAGTTATTGGATTTTAAATTGGCTATACGTTATTGCGACTCGGCATTGCAAATAAGTAAAGAAATTGGGGATATTGAAAATGAACGTTGGGCTTATAGTGATTTAGCAGGAGCATATAGTAAAATAGGCAGGTATAAAGAAGCTTATGAAAATCATGTAAAATTTAAAGCCTTAACGGATAGTATTTTTAATGAAGATAATAGCAAGCAGCTTGGTGATTTAAAGACACAGTTTGAAGTAGAGAAAAAAGAAGCGGAGTTAAAACTAAAAGCAGAGGCGGAGCAGGAAAAACTAAAAGCGATTGCATTAGAAGAAAAGAAAAGACAACAGGTTATTATAGCATCGGTAGCGGGTGTGTTGGTAGTTGTGCTTATATTCTCATTATTTTTATATAAACGCTTTAAGGTTACCGAAAGACAAAAAATAATTATAGAAAAACAAAAAACAATGGTTGATACAGCTTACGAGGAGCTGCATGAAAAAAACAAAGAGGTAATGGATAGCATACATTATGCTAAGAGAATACAAACAGCTTTAATTACACCTGAACGGTATATTGCAAATGCTTTAAACAGGTTGATGAAAAATTAGTTGATGAAAAAAATTAGTTATATAATTTTTGTTTCTTTTTTCATGTCTTGTTTTTGCTTTGGACAAAAAATGGATTCGCTTTGGAAGGTGTATAGGGATAAAAGTAAGGCTGATACTGCCAGGTTGAGAGCTATACAGGTTATTTCGTTTAATTTGCGAAACAGCAACCCCGACACCGCTATTATTTTAGCTGTGCAGCAATTAAAAATGATTGGCGGCTTTGCTCCCGAAAAAAGAAAAAAATGGGAGGCCTTTGCTTATAGTGTTATTGGAACGGCTTATGATACAAAGGGCAATTACGCCAAATCGTTAGAGTATTATTTAAAAGGCTTGCGATTAGATGAAGAGCGCGGCGATAAAAAAGGCATAGCCTCATGTCTTAATAATATTGGTAATATATATAGAAATCAATCGAACTATTTGCAAGCGTTGGATTACTATTTGAAATCGTTAAAGCTGCGCGAAGAATTAGGCGATAAGCCAGCCACTGCAACTACATACATGAACATTGGCATTGTGTACTCTTTTCAATCGGTTTACACGATGGCTTTAGAATATTATTTAAAGGCCCTACGCATTAATGAAGAAATGAAAGATAAAGAGGGCATAGGAAATTGTTACGGAAACCTTGGGGCTGTATATTTTAATACGGCTGATTATCCGAAGGCCTTAGAGTATTTTTTAAAATCGTTACACATACGAGAAGAAATTAAAGATGTGCAAGGCATTGGAAATTGCTATGGCAACATAGGAGCTATTTATAAAGAACAAAAGAAATTTAATGAGGCACTTACTTATTTTTTAAAAGATTTAAATGTGTGCCGTGAGGTGGGCGATAAACAAGGCACCGGCATTTGTTATGGCAACTTAAGTAGTTTATATAGCGAGTTGGCTAATTATACATTGGCTTTATTATACAGTGACTCTGAACTGGTTGTATGTAACGAAATTGGTGACATTGATGGGATGCGCGAAGCTTATGAAAATTTAGCTACCGCTTACAGCAAAACAAAGCGCTATAAGGAAGCCTACGAAAGCCATGTAAGATTTAAAGCCCTAACGGATAGTATTTTTAATACAGAAAACAGTAAACAACTTGGTGATATGAAAACCAAGTTTGAAATAGAAAAAAAAGAGGCCGAATTAAAAGTGAAGGCTGAGTTTGAACAAGACAAATTAAAAGCCATTGCACGCGAAGAAAAGAAAAGACAACAAGTTATTATAGCATCGGTAGCGGGTGTGTTGGTGGTTGTACTTATGTTTTCGTTGTTTTTATATAAGCGTTTTAAAGTAACCGAAAGGCAAAAAGAAATTATAGAAAAACAAAAGCAACGTGTTGATGAAGCTTATACTATGTTGCACGAAAGAAATAAGGAGGTAATGGACAGCATTTATTATGCCCGCAGAATACAAAGGGCTTTAATAACGTCGGAAAAATATATGGAGAATGCTTTTAATAGACTGATGAAGGGTAAGTAGTTTTTTATTTACTTGACTATAACTATGCGTTTGTTTGTTACGCCTGCGCTGTTTGTAATGCTAATATTATAAACGCCTTGTGAAAGGTTGCTTACATCGATATTTGTTGTACCGGTAATTGTTTGAGTTAAAACTTGTTTGCCGTTTACATCATACACTTGCAAGGTTTGTTTTTCGTTAGTTGAAACCTCAACTGTAAAATTGTTTTGTGTGGGGTTGGGGTAGATGCTTAGTGTTGAATTTTGTGTGTTGTAGGTTGAAATGGCTGTTGCATTGTTTTTTACATTTATGTAAACCATATTGCTGTATGTACTGTTATTAGCATAACGATAAACCGAATCGGTTTGAGAAAAATCTGTATAACAATTTAAAGCATCAATTATTTCAACACCTATTTGATAAGAGCCGGGAGTAGTATATGTATGACTTGGATATAGTGCATTAGCAGTATAAGTCCCGTCGCCCCAAAACCAAGTAGCCTTAACTATGTTTGAAGGATATATAGGAGAAACATCCCACGTATGAGGTGTTACATCGGGTGTTAACGAAAAACTTACCGTTGATGTACAACGTGGCGAAATTGGGCAAGGGCTACCAATGCCGCAAAGTGGAAAGTAAGTTGTATCGGAGTGGCTCATAGCCGGAATATAATTAGGCAAACAATAATTATTGTTTCCATTGATATCGATAAAAGTAATAGAGGTAGGAAAAGGTTGAAAACAAGTTATTCTGTTATATCCGCAAATTAATGTATCAAGGTGATTAGGTAAAGCAGGAAGGATAGTTATAGGTCCTTGAGGTGGTGGTGGTCCAGAACAAGGAATACAAAATTGCACAGAACAATCTAAAAAAGAAAGTGTATTAGGTAAAGCAGGCAAAGTAGTAAATGTAGTAATCCCAATATTATTGCAACTTAAATGAGTAAGTGCATTGGGTAAAGTAGTTAGGCTTGGTAAACTAGTATAACCACAATCTAAAAATTTAAGTGTGTTTGGTAAAGGAGGAAGAGCTGTTATATTATTGCCACTACAATTTAAATAAGTTAGTGAAGCAGGTAAAGGAGGAAGAGCTGTTATATTAATAAAACTGCAATTTAAATAAGTTAACGAAGCAGGTAAATTGGGCAGACTTGATAATACAGGATAATAAGGACCATTCTGATTAGAGTGAGATTGGCTACTACAATTTAAGTAAGTTAATGAAATAGGTAAAACGGGAAGGCTTGATATATCATTGCCGCTACAATCTAAATAAGTAAGTGTATTGGGTAAAGTTGGCAGGCTTGTAAAAGTAGTTACAGTATAATTTGCAGTATCATAATACTGATTATTGCATTTTAAGTAATTAAGTGAAGTGGGTAAAGTGGGAAGGGTGGTTAATTTATTAGAATCGCAGCGTAAAAAAGTTAAGGAATTAAAATATTGGATACCGTTTAAATTAACAATATGTTTTTTAGAAACATTTATTGTATGCGTAGTAGTGGTAACTAATGCATTAGTAGTATCTAGTTGGTTACCATTTATGGCACCCGGTATAAGAATGTGCAAATAATTTACAAAAGCGGTATCGGGGATGGTAACAAATTGTGCTTTGGTTTTTGTAATGAAAAACAGTAAAGCGAGCAGTAAAAGTTTTTTCATGTGGTATATTTTAAACTAAGATACAAAACTCCGGTTTAAAAAGCACACAACTTTTTAAACGGTTGGTTTTAACAATTAAACGGTAGGGTTAGAGAAGAGGCAAATACAGATTTCTCCCTCTAGTCGAAATAACACACTTATATTTTTTAACCCAACATTTAAAACTCATCATTCAACATTTCAATTCTCCCTAACACAAACAAAAAAACCGACAATCTCTTATCGGTTTTTCATTTTCTATCTCCACTTTTTATCATCTTTAATAATGCCCTCTTTCATCAGTTCATATAAGTAATATCGTTTGCCTTTATAAAAACCAACCACAAACGCATCGGGCACGGCAATTTTTCGTATTTGCTCCAAATCTGCATTCATTTCATTTATCGTTTTATATTCTTTACTTAATATAAAACGTGGCATATCATCAATCGTAATCTTCTCAATTTTTCCAAACTCCTTTATCTTTTTGTACTCAATGTTTTTGTTTTTGTGGTGGGCAGCTACTTGTATTCTGTAAACCAAGCCCTCCACTACTTCATTACCGGTAAGTCCGCCTGCATCGCCGGCAGCAGCAACGCTATCGCGTATAGTTTTAAAGTTTACATCTTTTATTTTTAAAGTATATTCTTTAGCATTAACCGCTTCAATAGTTTCGGTTTGCACCAAAGTATCATTTAAGCGCCAGGTTAACTTATAATCTTGTCCAAGTGGTAACACCACTTGGTAAAAACCGCCTGCCGCCACGTTTGATTTACATTTTTTATTCAAACCATTACTACCCGCAGCTTCAACCGTTATCTCGGTTGGCTGCCCGTTAACGGTTACCACACCTTTTACCACCACCATAGCAGGCATTACACCTGTAATGCCGGGTTCAACCGTATATAAATCATTATCGCCAAAACCATCTGCTTTTGATATCGAATAATAACCCTTATCGCCACCCGGAGATAAATAATAATGTATATCATCATCTGTAGTGTTTATTGGGTAGCCTATATTCTCGGGTTCAGTCCAGGTCGAATCTGGTTTCAAGTAGGTTTTAAAAATATCGTATCCTCCCATGCTGTTATGCCCTTTCGAACTAAACAATAACAACTTACCGTCTAAATGAAAAAACGGATCGTCTTCATCTTCTGTTGTATTTATTTTATCGCCTAAGTTTTGTGCCAAGCCCCAGCTGCCATCAGCCTGCAAATTACTTTTATATAAATCTTTCCCTCCATAACCTCCATTGCGCGAACTCGAAAAGAAAAGTGTTTTTCCATCCGGAGATAAAAAACAATTATCCTCCCAACTCGATGTGTTTACATCACCGCTTACTTTAGTAGGAGGCCCCCATGCATTATCAATCCATAAACTCATATATATATCGCCATCATCCTCTTGGCTATCTCTCGATATAAAAAGCATCTTCCCATCATACGACATCGATAGCGCCTCATCATTATAATCGCTGTTAACATTAGGAATGCCTTTTGGTGTTGTCCAAGCGCCGTTTACTTTAGTAGTCATAAAAACATCCTCGCAGTAAACTCCGTTTTTATCGGGCTCGTTATAGGCATTTTGCAAACCGCCGGTACTTAGTTCGCCACGGTACGTGTAAATAAGTACACTATCATTCATATCTAAATACGGCGAGCATTCTAATGCGGCTGTATTTACTACATTACCCAAATTGGTTATTTTAACGTTTAAAGGTTTAGCCGCTAAATCTTTTGCGTTTTTAATATGATTGCTTAGCTCCGTTATTTCTTTTTGCCCTGCCTTATCACTCTTTTTTACTTTGGCACTATACTGGTTTAAAAAATTGCTTGCCTCATCAAACTTGTAATTAAAAAAATTAGCGCGGGCAAGTTCATATTCTATCTTACTGGCTTTTTTATTTACCGCATACACCTCGTTTAAGTACTGTAACATAATGGGGTGTTTATCACCACGCGATGCGTAACAAAGTGCCGTAAAAAATTTAACACTATTGTCGCTGGGGTGCTTGGCTAGTATTTTTTCAAAAATGGGCAAAGCCAGGCGATAGTTTTTTTGCTCAAATAAGTACTGAGCCTTTTCTATTTGGGTTTGTTCATTAACAGTTAGTTTTTTCTCTTTAGCATCGGTTTCTTGTGCGTAATTGTGCAAAACCAAAAAACAGCTGCAAATAATAAATGCGAATAGTTTTTTAACCACGTATACTCTAAATTAAAATTACCTATCAAAACTACTAAAAATTAGCAAATTGAGTAATTTTATCGAAATGTTAAATATTTTTTAACTTATTTGATGAGCCATATTACGGCTATTGGCTCATATAAAAACATCATTCCTAATCTTTTTCAGAAAAAAACCAATGGGTTATACACACCAAAAAATGTATTGAAAAAGGCAATCTGTTTTTTAAAGCACTACAACTTCAAAAACTTAACTATTGAGTACACAAAACCTATTATCGAAAAAGTAAGCCCAATTAAAAAAAGAGGGTCCATTTTTCTCTCCTGTTTTTTTTCGCTGGTAGTAGTTTCGTTTAGCATAACAATCAATTCATAAATTTAGTACATCATTTGTTTTATGAATTTACAAATATTTTATCAAGTATGCCAGTACTTTTCAGTAAAACCACATCATTCTGTCAATTGTTTATAAAACGCCTCCCTGCTCTCAATTTTTGTTATTAACTAAAACAAATTTTTATTGCAAAAATTCCCAAAAGTTTTTATTTTATAGTAAGGGTTCAAAATAAAAATCATATTAACTTACAAGTAGTATTTATCTTACAGTTAAACGGTAGTTAGCTATTTTATCTTCAGATGAGGACGTAATAATATAATTTCCCGGAGGCACTGATTTTTCTTCATCAACTATAAAAACCACATTTTTTTCCATCATTAACAGCACTTTCGATACAAACTCGGCACCCTGCAAATCTCTTAAAACAATAACAACTTCCTGGCTGTCATGCCCCTTTGTGTTAACGCATAAATTAGTATCATCGCTTACTAAGTTCGAATATGTTTTAATGTTTTTCTGCGCAGCAAAACTAACCGTAACTATCACTGCCACCGAATATTTACAAGCACCGCTTTTATCTGTTTGCTTTAAACGATAATATGATGTGCCTTTATAGGGTTTAAAATCTACCTCGGCATAATCTCTGTAGCCAACAATAGTGCTGTTGCTTTGTACATCAATTACTTTAGTAAAATTTTTACCGTCTTTGCTTTTTTCAATTGTATAACAAACCCCACTTGTGCCTGTAATTGCCTTCCATGTTACATTTACTTTTTCTCCATTACCAATAGCCGAAAAACTTTGCAGCGCTAAAGGCAACGCATTTCCTTTTAAATTTAATGCTTGCCCGGCATTCAGGCAAACTAACAGACTCAAACAAACAACTAATATTTTTTTCATGGCAATATTTATTTTACAAGTAATCTATAATTATATGTTTTATTATCGGCTGATGCAGTAACCACATACATGCCGGGTAATAATGATTTTGTTTCATCAAGTATAAAAACATCGTTGCTTTCTTTAGCCAACAACACTTTCGATACAAATTCTTTACCTTGTGTGTTTCTTAAAACAACAGTTACCTCTTCGTTTTCAAACCCGCTTATATCAATATTTAAATTATTCGAAACAAGTAGTGGATTAGGATACAGCGTAATATTTTTTTGTGGTGTAAAATCAACCGACACAATAGCAGAGTACGCGTAGATACTTCCGTTTTTGTCCGTTTGTTTTAAACGATAATATGATATGCTTTTGGTAGGTGTGCAATCCGTTACCGTAAAATCTGTGTTACTACTATTAGCGGCTATATAAGGTACATCCGCTACTTTAGTAAAGTTTACGCCATCTTTACTTTTTTCAACAGTAAAACAACCATCCACATCTTCCGAGCCTGTTTTCCAAAGTACGTTTACTTTTTCTTGGCTGCAAATAACCGAAAAACTCTGCAGCACAATGCGCATCGCATTTCCGTTTCCACCTTTTACTTGCCCAATGGCTAAGTAAGCCATCAAGCTAAAACAAATAAATAATAATTTTTTCATAACAAATTTATTTTGGTTTAACTTTTTTTTCGATACGTTTTTTGTTTGCCTGTTTTCAATTAGGTATATAAACCCTAGTTAAACTGCAGCAATTAAAATATTAATGGGCCTGAGTTTTATAAAGACTTTTTTCTTTGCCCATAGTTTCATAATCACCGTCAGAAAAAAATTCGGGCTGCATATAACCTTTCGTTTTTTTGTTTTTTGCAAGCATTATAGTCGATGCCTCAAACACATCTTTATAATCCTGTTTTGTTATTTTTTTTATTGAATAATTTTCCGGCACTGCTTTAATTCTGTAAAAAACAACATCATTTTTGTTTGCACTATCTGTCATACAAAGCATCAGGGAAGTCTTATCCGGCGATAAAGAACCCTGTTTAAAATAACAGGGTTTAAAATTTTTTCCATTTACTGATGATTCTACCTGAAAGAAAAACTGACTGGTGTTACTCTGAAAAATCCAATGCAAGTAAAACTTATTATTTATACTGGTACCCTGAAACTTTTTTAAAACACACTCGCCGGGCCCGGCAAGTATATCTAAATTTAATTTTATTGTTTCTCTGGTCTCAAGCATTTTTGTGTTATGCAAACTACTGCATCCTGGTATCATTAAAATGATTGATAAAATAAATCCTGAAAAAATCAGTTTAGTAACCCTTCTTTGTTTGTTTAAATTTTTCATGCTGTTTTTGTAATTAAATCTTTTACCAAAATTAGGCTGATGCAGGCTGGAATTAAATAGCACAAATAATGAAAGTCATGTCATTCAAACAACTACGCAAGCCTATGTAAGAAAAAATCGTTTTTTGCAAAAATCACTTATCAAATCCATTTTATATCCTATTTTTTTCTTTTGCTCCCTACCGAAAAACCTCTACTCCTGTTGGGTTTCAAACGATTTACCCCTCTCAAATAGCGCATTTTTTTATCTATCAATAAAGTAGTACGTTTGGTGTATGATTAAGGCTATTTTCCTGTTTTTTCTCTTTTTATTACTACTCCCGGTAACTTTTTTTTGTCAAAACCACGATTTAGATTCTCTTTTTAAAGCACTTGCCACCAACAAAACTGATACCCAAAAAATAAAAACACTGGGGCAAATTTCGGAGTTATGCGATTTTAACGACATTCAAAAATACAGCCACCAAATTCTCGATTTGGTTGAAAAAAATAAATCAGTAACCGATATAAAATCTAAACGCATTTTTTTGCGAGAGCAAGCACGTGCCTATAACAACATAGGCGTGTATTATTTTACAGGTTCTAAATCGCTCGATGCTTTAGATAATTACCAAAAAGCAGCTCTTATACTAGAGAGCGATAGCAGCCTTGATAATGAGTTACTAACTAGTTTATACACCAACATAGCCGGTATACAAAACCAAATGGGCGAATCCGAAAAAGCTTTAAAGTCTTTTAAAAAATGTGTAAAAGCCGATATTGTTTCGGGCAACAAAGCCTATCTCGGTAACGATTACAACAACATAGCAACTCTATTTCGTCAACTAAAAAATACCGATAGCGCTTTATTTTATGGCCTAAAATCTATCGAAGTGCGCGAGGCCGAGTTAAAAACAAATCCAAAGGCGCAAGAGCAGTTTTTAATTTCCTCTTACACAAACGTGGGCGCCATTTATTTAAATCAAAACAAAGTGGCCGATGCCGCAAAATACATTAACAAGGCCTATCAAATATCTACTTCAAAATTCGATACCGCTTCTTTATCAATTGCAAATTATTGGAAAGCAAGTTTGTTAATGGTGCAAAAAAATTACACCCTGGCAAAAAAACATTTAATCGAAGCTTTAAAATATGCAAACACTAACCGCCGTGTATTAAATTACTGGCACACCTATCAGGGTTTGTATCAGGTTAGCGATTCGTTAAAAGAGTATAAAGATGCGCTGCGTTATTACAAACTAGCTAAAATATATAATGATAGCGTAATGAATTCAGATATGCGTAACGAGGCTGAGGTAAAACAATTACGCTTTGAGTTTGCCACCAAAGAAATTTACCTGAAAACCGACCACGAAAAACAAATGGCTATTGAGCAGGCTAAAGAGCAAAAACAAAAAGTTATTATTTGGTCTATCATTGTTTTTTTGGTGCTGGTTTCCATTGCCGCACTTTTTGTGTACAAAAACTATTTACAAAAGAAAAAAATTAGCGAAGAGCTACAGGTAAAAAACGAGTTTATCGAAATGCAAAAACAAGTGGTCGAAGAAAAACAAAAACAAATTGTAGATAGCATTAATTACGCCCAGCACATACAACACTCCATCTTACCCGATGAAACAATTATTCAATCGCACCTAAAAGATTTTTTTGTACTCTATCTCCCAAAGGATATTGTTAGTGGCGATTTTTATTGGTTTACCGCGCACGGCACCGAGTTGTTTTTTGTATCGGTTGATTGTACAGGGCACGGCGTTCCGGGTGCATTTTTAAGCATGATTGGCAACACCCTGCTAAACGAAATTGTAAACTTTAAAAAAATTACCGACCCTGTTTCCATTATCGAAAACCTGGCGCAGGGTCTTAGTCAAACACTTTCTCATAAAGAAAAGAAAGAAGAATTTGTTGATGGCATGGATATTTCTATCTGCAAAATAAACACCCAAACAAAAAAATTATATTTCTCTTCGGTTAACCATCCTGCCTATGTGGTTAATGAGGAGGGTTTAACCCAACTCGACCCACAGGTAAAATCTGTACACGGTATTTTTGCTTTTACCGATAGAAGAAATGAAGGCCTAACCCAACTTTCATTAACACCCGGTACTATGGTTTACATGGGCACCGATGGTTATGCCGACCAAGTAGGCCAAGAAACCAAAAAGAAACTAATGGCACCCAAAGTAAAAGACCTGCTTTTGCAAATACATAAATTACCTGTTGAAGAGCAAAAAGAAGCCTTCAACAAAACATTTGTAAGCTGGAAAGGAAACCGCAAACAAAATGATGATATACTCGTAATGGGTTTCCGCATTCCTTGACTAGGGCAACACCCTGTTTGTCGTTTCGAGTACAGCGAAGCAACCTCCGCTTGTCATTTCGAACGGAGGGAGAAATCTGTATTTGGGATTAGATTGTTTGCAAATACAGATTTCTCCCTCCGTTCGAAATGACAACGCGCTATGTGAACGCGTTAGGGAGTGCAGAAATGTTGAATTGAGTTTGTTTGCTTTATAATACCGCAGAATTATAAACAGATTTCTCAGTCGTTCCTCCTTCGAAATGACAACGTGCTATGTGAACGCGTTAGGGAGTGCAG
>Ga0209622_1000020_pt1 | contig 17775 bp, 10 predicted proteins | sample TexAe_OM3H0_M2_FD_187943 | JGI IMG/M metagenome (GOLD analysis project Ga0209622, IMG submission 187943) | Forest soil microbial communities from Davy Crockett National Forest, Groveton, Texas, USA - Texas A ecozone_OM3H0_M2 (SPAdes) (version 2) | ecosystem: Environmental > Terrestrial > Soil >...
TTTATAATATAACAACTGTAACTGTAAACCCTTTGCCAACCATTACAATTGCTGCAACTTCGCAAACCCTTTGTCCGCATATAAACACAACGCTTACGGCAAGTGGAGCCAGTAGTTATTTTTGGCAACCCGGCGGAAGTGTAAATTCTACAAACGCTGTAAGTGTTACTGCGTTTCCTAACGTTAACACAACTTATACATTAACCGGCACCGATACCAATGGATGCAGCAGTATAGATACAATTGCTATAACAGTAAACCCCGGGCCAAATATGTACACCGGTGGTGCTAACATATCTTGCTTTGGTGCTTGCGATGGTAACACAACGCTAACCGGTAGTTGCATAAGCTACACCTGGTCAACCGGTGCTAACACAGCACAAATTACAAACCTGTGTGCAGGCAGTTATACCGTTAGCGGTGCCGATGCCAATGGTTGTATCGATTCTGTTATAGCTTATGTAACACAACCACCTCTTTTATCGGCATCTCTTACTTCGTATACTAATATGGTTTGTGCAAACATTTGCGATACATTATATAGTTCGGCATCCGGAGGCGCAGCACCTTATAACTTTGATGTTGAACCGGGTGGTATAAATAAACCAACATCTCCTGCGTGTCCTACAACTACTACCAATTATACATTATATGTAACCGATGGAAACAATTGCAAAGACTCTGTTGTTACAACTATAAACGTAAATCAGTTCGATAACATTACAGGCACCATAAGCGATACCGGTACAGGTCATCTTGTTTCATCGGGCTGGGTATATTTATATAGTCAAAATCATACAGCAGGCGCAGCTTTCGATTCTACTGCGTTTACAAGCGGTACTTATACACTTGCCAATATAGCGCCCGGTAATTATTATATTAAAGTGGTAGCCGATGCCGTTTTATATCCCGGTTCTATTCCAACTTATTACAGCACAAAGCCCAATGTGTTTTTGTGCGATTCGGCAATAACTGCTGCTACTTTTTGTAGCAACGGTGCAAGCGATAATTATAATATAAGCATTATTGATATAGCACCACCAACAGGTACAGGCATTATAAGCGGCTTTGTTGTAGCCGATACAACTTATGGGCATGGGCATCGTCTTACTTATACTGGGCATAACTCAGTTATGGGTGCGCCTTTAAAAGGCATCGATGTAAAACTAGGTCGTAACCCAGGCGGAGGTTGTGCAGCACGTACCACCACCGATACTTCGGGCTCTTATACATTTACCCATGTTGATACCGGTAGTTATTATATTTATGTTGATATACCAAACTACGGCATGGATAGTACACGTCAAGTTACTATCACACCACAAAATACCGTAAGTACAAACAATAATTACGCAGTCGATTCTAACGTAGTGTATATAGATACTGTAGCAGCCACAGGCATCACAAAATTCAGCATACAAAATTCAAACTATAAAATTTACCCCAACCCTACTCAAAATAATTTTGTAATTGAAACAAACGCTATTGAAAAACAAATGATTTTTATTTTTGATGTAAACGGTAAACTGGTGTTTAATCAATTTATTTATGGCAAAACATTTATTGATGTAAGCAGTTTAAATGCAGGCGTATACAGTTTAAACATTACAAGTAGCGAAGGCACACAAACTAAAAAACTGGTTATAGTTAAGTAAACGCTCTAAATTTTTTCTAACCAAAAGCCTCGCACCTGCGGGGCTTTTTTTATTATCTTTACTATATAATTTCATTTACATGAAAAAACTTCTACTCCTTTTTTTTATACTTTGTTACGTTATACAAACAAAGGCACAAACAAATGTTTATCATCCTTTTCCCGATAACAACGCTATGTGGTGCGATACAACTTGTGGCTCGTGTAGCTATACCATAACAGGCGATACAATAGTAAACAGCAACACCTACCACAAACTACACCAAAGTTGTATTTATTATCAAACCGGCACAGGTTACAGTTGCAGTTATTCTACAGGTACAACACATTGGGTTTATGTTGGCTACGCCGGTGCAATTAGGCAAGATACCGTGCAACGTAAAGTATATATTCTTTTTCCCGACTCAAGCGCAGAAACTTTGATGTATGATTTTACATTATCAGTTGGCGATACAATAAAAGCATATGTAATGAATCGTTACATTGTTTCTGCTATCGATTCAATGCTAATTGGTACACAGTATCGTAAAACGTGGGCAGTTAATTATGGGAAAATAATTGAAGGCATCGGAGGCACGCTGGGTCTTTTAAACACATACTACCAATCCTGGGGGCCTGTTCCAAAATTATATTGTTTTTCGCAAAACAATCAAACACTGTATCCTTATTATTCTACAACATCAGTGTGCGCTGAGGTAACTGCTATCCCAGCATTTAAAACTCAAAATCCAACATTTCAAATCTACCCCAACCCCGCCCAAAATAATTTTACTATTGAGCTTTCAAACAACGATAAACAAACCGTAAATGTTTACGATGTAAACGGCAAACAAGTTTTATCGCAAACCATAAACGGCACAACTAATATTGATGCAAGCAATTTTAGTTCAGGCGTTTATAATATTAGCATCATAGATTCACAAGGCATAACAAACAAACGCTTGGTTATAGTTAAGTAAACCTGTTCAATTAAATTTAAAAGCCTCGCACCTGCGGGGCTTTTTTAGTATATTGCAGTATATTTAATTACCGTGAAAAAATTTCTACTCCTTTTTATACTTTGCTACGTTATAAAAGTAGAAGCACAAATTCCCACTAATGGTCTTACCGGTTATTGGCCTTTTAGTAGTACTGAGCGTGCAAATGATTATAGCGGAAATAATAATAACGGAACCATACATGGCGCTACTTTAACAACCGATAGATTTGGTAACTGTAACCAGGCTTATCAGTTTAATGGCATTAATAATTATATCGAAGTTCTTAGTTCACCAACGGTCGATATGAATAACATAGATTTTACACTTGCGTGCTGGATAAAAACATTTAAAACAGATACACATGGATATGTTTTAAATAAATGCCTTCATACCGGAGTTTGGAATGGATATGCCCTTGTTACTAATGGCGACGATCAGGGTTATTGTCCGGCGTATAAACACGCTTATTTTTATGCGGCAGCAGGCGCCTATCAAGAAGCCTGTAGTAATAATCCGGTTTGCCAAGATACCACCTGGCATTTTATAACTGGAGTATTTAAATATAATACAAACAAAACCTATTTTTATGTGGATGGTGTTTTACAGTCGGGCATAGGACAATCTTCTGGCCAAATGACTAATAATACAAGTTTGTTTTTTGGAGGCAATGGTGATATTAATGCTAATTATTTTACAGGAGTTATTGATGCTATTAGAATTTATCAAAGAGCTTTAACTGCTGCCGAAATATTGCAACTATATAACGAACCCAATCCGGATTCAACAACCGGAACTTCTATAGTTAAAGATACTTCTGCTTGCACATCCTCGCCTGTTTTATTAAACATAGGTAATGCATTATCCTACACTTGGTCAACAGGTAGTAATGCTCAAACAATTTCAGTAAATAATTCAGGCACTTATTGGGTTCAAACATTGGTATCAAATGGATGCAATGTAACTGATACTATACATGTACACATAACAAATCCTATTACAACTAATTTTTTAAAAGATACAAGTGTATGTGCTAATATTAATTACACCTTAAGTGCAGCACAGGCAAATGCTACAAGTTACACTTGGTCAACAGGCGTTACAGGTTCTTCTATTATTCCTTCTACTGCCGGAATCTATTGGGTAAAAATGCAAATAGGCTCATGCTTGGTAAAAGATAGCGCACAAATAAATTTTATAAGTTCGCCTACATTTAGCCTAGTAAAAGATACCGTTATTTGTAACGAGCCGATTGTATTAAGTATAAACGATACCTCTTTATCAGCAAACTGGTCAAACGGAAGTCATGCAAATCAAACATTAATAAATAGTGCGGGCATATATTCAGTATCAGTAAGCAATAGAGCCGGCTGCATAACAAATGCTACGGTTAACATTAAAAACAAAGAAATGGTAAGTGCTGTTATAGTTCCTAATATTTTTACACCCAACGGAGATAACCATAATGATGTTTTTGAATTTAATACAAATGGTTATGTTGTTAATGAATTTAATATATACGACAGATGGGGGAAATTAGTTTACTCAGCCAAAAATGTCCCCGTTAATTGGGATGGAAAACAAACAGATGATGGCACTTATTATTGGACTGCTGTATTTGCTAGCGCGTGTAATAACAATTCCGAAACACTAAAGCAAAAAGGGTTTCTTACTGTTTTAAAATAAACGTAAAAATATCCACAGGATATTTTTAGTGAAGCACCAGCATGTGTGCGTGCAATTTTGTACTTTTAAACCATGTACAAAAAACTTTTTTCACTTACGCTGTTTCTGTTTTTTACATTTGCCATGTTCGCTCAGCAACAAGTAAAAGTTTTTGTTAGCTACACAAATAGTTATTGTAATGGCGCACGCCCCAGTAACGAAATATTAACCAAGTACAACACACCTGCTAAACTCACCAACTTTAAAATTAAATTGGTAGGCAAAAAAACAAGCCTAGTTGCAACCGATACCGCCGGTTGTTTTACCCATAAATTACACGCGGGCAAGTATCAGGTTTTTCTTACCGAAGAGAATAACAAAAACCTCTTTACCAATTACGACCCAACTTGTGTTAAAATGCTAAAAACAGCCTATGCCGAATTGCTTATAGAAAAAGGTAAAAATAAGTACAACATAAACCTGCATTTTCCCTGCAATTTGTGCCAACCAAACAATAAGCCATAACAAGGATGTTTTTTAAATTTGCAGTGCGTTAACATTTTCTTCAGTTTTTAAAAATTCTTTCGTTAAAAACCTTTCTTTTTTAACTAAAATTCTGTTTATTGCACCACAACCAACCACTCACTAAACTCATGAAAACAATTTTACAAAAAATAGTATGCTTACTACTGCTTAGTTCATACATAACAGTACAAGCACAAAACGGTAAATTTGATTTAGGAAACCCTAATGAAAATTTTTATCAAACTCAAAAACGTTTAACCAAACATTTTAAAAAACACCAGCGCGAACTTAACGAAGAGCGTAAAGAAAAAGCCGAAGGCCGTGTAAAAATTGGAGGAGAAGAGGAACAGGAATTGGCAGGCTACGAACTTTTTAAACGTTGGGAGGCTTACATGGCACCTCGCGTATATCCTAGCGGAGATAAAACATTAGCTTCTCGTTCTTACGAAGAGTTTGTAAAATATCAGGCAGAAAATGTTGGTGCACAAAACCGTACCAATGGTACTAATCAAACTTCAGCCACACAATCATCAACCTGGCAAGCGGTTGGTCCTTTTGGCGACCCAACAGGTGGTAACGCGGGGCGTATAAATGCAGTACGTTTCGATCCGGCATCTTCTACCGGCATTTGGATTTGTACACCCGATGGTGGTTTATGGAACACCGCTAACAGTGGTGGTGCTTGGGCAACCAACACCGATCAATTAGGTGTTATAGGAAATTCTGATGTTGTTTTCGACCCTACAAATGCGCAAACCATGTACATGGCAACCGGCGATGGCGATGCAGGCGATTCATATAGTATCGGTATTTTAAAATCAACAAACGGCGGCAGCACTTGGGCTACTACAGGTTTAACGTGGACAGCTTCGCAAGGCCGCAAAATTTATAAAATGCTGATTAATCCGCTAAATCATAATGTATTATTTGCAGCTTCTAATATTGGTTTATTAAGGTCAACCAACGGTGGTGCATCTTGGGGCACAGTACAAGCAGGTTCTTTTACTGATATCGAATACAAACCAAACGATACTACAACTGTTTATGGCGTTACAACTTCTTTCTTTAAATCAACAAACGGTGGCGCATCTTTTAATGCGGTTACAACCGGTATAGCAACATCAGGTACTTGCGATAGATTGGCCATTGCAGTTACACCGGCTAACGCAGCTTTTGTTTATGTAGTGGGTAGTTCTTCTTCAAACGATGGTTTTCAGGGTTTCTATCAATCAACTAACTCAGGTGCTTCTTTTACATCAATAGCAACTTCAACTAACTTATTAGGTTGGGCAAGTGCCGGTAACGATACAGGTGGACAAGGTTGGTACACTCTTTCAATTGCAGCTTCGCCAACTAATGCAAACGAGGTTGTTGTAGGTGGTGTAAATATTTGGCGCACAACAAATGCCGGTAGTAGTTGGTCTTTATTTGCGCATTGGACAGGCTCTGGCGCTCCTTATGCACACGCCGACATTCACGATTTAATTTATAAAAACGGTACAACGGTTTATGCCGGTACCGATGGTGGTATTTTTGTTACAACAAATAGCGGTGCTTCTTTTAGTGCTGTAAATGGTAACATGAACATTGCCGAAATTTATAAAATTGGTAATTCTAAAACCACCTATAGTTTAGCTATCACAGGTCATCAGGATAATGGTACAAATATTTATGGTGGTGGCTGGTCGCAAACAATGGGCGGCGATGGCATGGATTGTTTTATTGATTGGAGCAACGACCAGGTTATGTATGGCGAACAGTATCAAGGTTCATTAAACCGCACAACTAATGGCGGTGGCGCATGGACATCTATTACCAGCGGACTTACAGGCACAGGTGCTTGGGTAACTCCAATTCATCAAGACCCTATAACAGCTAACACAATTTATTGTGGTTACCAACAACTTTTTAAATCAACTAATCAGGGTACAGCATGGACTCAGTTAGGAACACTGGGTGGCACAAGCTCTATTACCGAGTTTGCCATTGCACCATCAAACCCGCAGGTAATTTATGTTATACAAGGCAACACCTTATATAAAACAACAAACGGCGGCGGTGCCTGGACAAATATTACCGGAACACTTCCGGTGGGAAGCACCCAAATGACTTGGGTAGCTGTTGAAGATAACGACCCTAACAGTGTATGGGTAACTTTCTCTGGTTACTCTGCCGGTAATAAAGTTTTTAGTTCTACTAACGGTGGTACTTCATGGACAAACTATTCTACAGGTTTACCAAACTTACCAACCAATTGCATTACTTATTGGAATGGCACTAAAGATGGTCTATATGTTGGTTGCGATGTAGGCATTTATTATCGCGATTCTACTACAAGTGTTTGGGGACTATACAGTACAGGTCTTCCAAATGTTTCTGTTCGCGATTTACAAATTTTTTATCCGTTGGGTAAAATTCGCGCGGCAACTTTTGGGCGTGGTGTGTGGGAAGCCGATTTGTTTAACAACGGTACACAAGCTCCTTTAGCAAATTTCACTTCCGATAAAACATTTGTTTGCGCAGGCATGACAGTTAACTACACCGATTTATCATCTTTCACACCAACCTCGTGGAGCTGGACTTTCCAAAGCGGAACACCTGCCACATCAACTCAGCAAAACCCTGCCGTAGTGTATAACACACCGGGCACATACAGTGTTTCATTAACTGCAACCAATGCAAATGGTGGTAACACAGTAACTAAAACATTATACGTAACGGTAACACCAATAACTGCATTGCCCTTATCCGAAGGTTTTCAGGGCGCAACATTCCCTCCGGCAAACTGGCAAAATTACGATGCTGCAAGCGATACTAAAATGTGGGCGCATAGCACTACAGTTGGCAGAGGAAGTACATCATCTATGTTTTTCGATAATTATAGTTTAGATGCCTCGGGCACACGCGATGAAATGCGCTCTCCTAAATATGATTTTTCTGCGCTTACGCAGGCTAAGTTATTTTTTGATGTAGCCTACTCTCAGTACAGTAATACATATAGCGATAGTTTAGCTGTTATGGTATCAACCGATTGTGGTTTAACTTACACACAACTTTATGTAAAAGGTGGTGTAACCTTAGCAACCGCACCTAATGATACTCCTTCCATATTTGTACCCACAGCAGCACAATGGCGCACCGATACCGTTTCGTTAAACGCCTATGCGGGCATGAGCAATGTAATGGTATCTTTTCAAAACCGCGGGCATTATGGTCAAGCCATTTATGTAGATAATATAAATATTACAGGCACTAATAGCAACAATCCGCCTGTGGCTGTGTTTTCAAATACGGTAGGCATTTGTACAGGTCAAAACACCACTTTTACCGATCAATCAACCAACACACCAACCTCATGGTCTTGGTCTCTACCGGGTGCAACACCTGCTACATCAACCAGCCAAAACCCTGTTGTTTCTTATTCAACCGCAGGCACCTATTCGGTTACGCTTACGGCAACTAACGCGCAGGGCACAAGTGCACCAAGCACACAAACCGTTGCGGTAAATGCCACACCAACATTAACAACTACTGTATCTGCATCAACTGTTTGTACAGGGCAGCATGTTATACTTGGAGCAAGTGGTGCAACAACATATACCTGGTTGCCAGGCCCGCACCCGGCAGCTAATTATACACCAACTGTAAACGCGGCAACAGTATATACACTAACAGGTGTAAATGCTTCATGTAGAAGCACCGCAACAGTTTCGGTGGGTGTTTATGCTTTACCTGTAATTACATTAACAGCTGCACCCGATACAGTTTGTACAGGTGCTTCAACCGTACTTAGTTCATCGGGTGCCACTACGTATACTTGGATTCCTGCCGCTACTTTAAGCAGTGCAAACGGAGCCAGTGTTACAGCAACACCAACAGCAAATACAAACTATGTAGTTACCGGTACCGATGTCAACGGCTGTGTTAGTAGTGCGGGGCATTTAATTGTAGTTAGCACATGTGCCGGCATAGATAAATTAACGCAGCATCCACTTGCCGTATATCCAAACCCAAACAATGGAGCTTTTGTAATTGAAGTTCCCGAAGGCAATACAGATACTTATGTAGTTGAGGTGCGTAATGCCTTAAGCCAACTTATTTATACCGATAAAATACAAACAGGCGGTTTAAAAAATATAAACCTAATGAGCGAAGCCAAAGGAGTTTACTCCTTAACCATACAATCGCAAAAAAATAAACTGGTAGCTAAAATAATTATTCAGTAAAATTTATCTAACCGAAATCAAACAAAAAACCCGATAAAAATTTATCGGGTTTTTTGTTTGGTAAAAATGCGCGTATATATCATATCTTTTAAATTGAACAAGTAACTGTTTAATTGTTAAAACACGCTTTAATTATATCTTTGAGGAAAAAGCTCCTATGTTTATAAGAAACCTATTTTATACCGCTGTATTATTGCTTATATCTCTGTTATCCTATTCTCAGGATATGATTGTTAAACGCGACAGTACCAAAATATTTTGCAAAATCACTAAAGAAGATAGCACACATATTTATTATAGTCAATATAAAAACAACAAGGTTTCAACGGGTACTATAAGTAAAACAGAAGTTCAAAATTTTTACATTTCAAAAAGTATCGCCGGTGCAATTTCGCCAAAGAAAAAAGACACCAACAATATTGAAAAAAAAATACGATTTCTTTTTAGTGGATTTATCGCAAGTGCCAATCCGGTTGGTTATTTCAGTAAAAAAAATATGAACGACACAACCTCTGGTTTTGCCCAAAAAGGATTAGCTATAAACGTATCTGTCACCATTAAGTTGTTAAGTTATTTTGGCATAAACCTGGGCTATTTTTATCAAACAAACAACTTCAACGATAAAATAATTGCCCAAAATTTACAATCACAATATGGAGGTGTTTTTACCAGCACCAGTACACCTTACATAATAAATGGATTTTTGGGTGGACTTTATTTTACCATTCCGATAAAAAAAGTTGAGAATTTATATGTCGATATAAATATACTTGCAGGAGCGCCTAACTTTACTTCACCAACCATAAGCATAACACAATCGCCCAGTAATGTTAGTGTAACACAATCTAGCGCAGATGTAAATGCCTTTGCTATGAAAATTGGTTTAGGGTTCCGATATAAAATAACCAAATATCTTTCATTAGGAGTGGGCTTAGATTATTTTTTTGCGAGACCTTATTTTATAGGTGTAAATGTTGCGTCAACAGGTCAAAACAGCAACTCATTTGAAGCCAATGTAACACAAGATATAAAAACATTTAATTTACATGGCGGTTTCATCTTTACACTTAAAGGAGTTAAATTAAAAATAGCGCATTAAGTATTTCATAAATTAAAGTAAACCTTTTAAACGTACTGCACTTTTAATTTTTAACTCATCACTTATAATTTAGCAGCTTACTCCTTAATAAATTTCTTATTCGCAGTTCCTTCAGCACTTTGTATTTTTACTAAGTACACGCCGCTTTGTAAAACACTTACCGGTATAATGGCGTACTTGCCCATTTCGTTATACTGCAAACCTTGTACTATGTTACCCAACATATCAAAAACTTCTATGGTTACATTTTTTTGCGCAGTAGCAAATTCAACATACACATTAGTGTTAGCCGGGTTAGGATACAGCGTTAAATTTAATTGAGGTGCTACATTTTTTGCAATGCCTACATTACTTAAATTCAAACAACTTGGAAAAGTGTTTGTGTTAAACCAGCGTTTTACACGTTGGTTATCTTTGGTAGCACTGGTAATTAAGCAAGTGCTATTAGTATCGCAGTTAGCCGAGTCTTGTGTAAACACCAAAGCATAATCCAATTCACTCATACCACCCGGCTGCATAGTAAACTTACCTATGTTTACTAACATACGTCTATCACCCGGCGCATTTCCCGCTTGTTTTTCTGTCCATCCTGTTGCACCATAATTTCCGGTAGGTAAAGTTAAAGGACCTGTGCAGTTAATTGTTCCTAAACCAAATCCATAAGGGTCTGTGTTGCCGGGGTACATATATTTGCAAGTTTGTCCTCCCGCAGTTAAACCTTGTCCTCCATAAGTCATAGGGCTTCCATTATACCATTTGCTTGTCATTAAATTATAATATTCATTATATCCATAAGGATAAGGATTGCCAATCGGGCTGGGTACATAATTATAATATATAAAACCATTCATCATACATCTTTCCCCTGCTTCATCTACTTGGCAATTGTGGTTATTATCTATTCCATCTCCCGCATCAGCCATTGGCCCGCTTAAAATATTGCAAGCAAACACCGGTAAATTACTGTGGTAACCTGTATTTGGGTAAACATCATCATCATAGCTATCTCCATTATACGTATAACCAAAATCATTCATCACATCACAACCCACATAATCATCCTGGTAATTTCCCAAATCAGTATCTTCCCATAAACTTATGTACGTACTATCATATGTATTAGTACTGCGGTTAAATATTTGGTAATTATAAAAAGTAGTATTGTTTAAAACAGCGTTGCTATCTGCAATACCGGGGCAGGTAAATGCATAAGCACTGGCATGTACTTCAATGCCTAAATTATTAGTGCTTCCTGTTTCAGTATGCCTGTTTGCATTATCATTAAACACACTCCAAATCATTTGGTCGCCTTTTATTAAAGGATAATCGCCATCGTGTATGGGGTCGTAAATGCCATTATTATTTACATCAACATAAGGTGCCATTTTACGCGAGTAATTGCCTGTGCCTTGTGCAGGCCAATTAAGTATAGCACTTACGGGTGCAAAAGTTCCGTTTTGTACATTGCCTGCATTCCAATTGTAAATAAAATTAGCAATATCAAAACGGTTAATTTTCCAAACCTTATCATAAGCATTCATAGTAGCATTATCTATACTTGCATTGGTTGTATCAAGTGGTCCGGGCCAAAAATCAACTCCGTTTTGTCGGTAAGTCATAGCTGCCGTACGTATTTGTCCATTAGTATATCCGCCAATCCACATGGCCGAAGTAAACAAAGGGCTTGTATTATTTTGCTTAGGTACAAAATATTTTGTTACTGAAACTGCATCATCCCAATGCTGGTTAGAGTTATCGGTTATTAAACAAGCTACATTATTTATATCTAAAAATGCGGTGTTGGCTGTTGTTTGGTCAGCAGGAAATCCCCCAAAGACATTCCAATAGGGAATAGGATCATACGAGGTTAAAACAGGATTACCTGATGGACTTACCACAAATATTTTATTCGACCCCACATCGTGTTGCATCATATACTGGTTTCCGGTAGTTGTAGTAGTCGAAGGAGCAATCGACATGTACGTATATAATTGTGTGCCTGTAATTTCATACGTACGACCAATAAATGGTGGTTTTTGCACACCGGGTGTATTGTTTGTAGGTGAGCAAAACAAAACACCACCACTGGGTCCCTTACAAATTGTTTTTACTACAGTGGGCCACAAACCAACACCAAGTGCTTCTTGCTCATTAACAGATGGAAATAATTGCTGCATGGTATAAAAATTACTGTTATCATATTTTATTATACCATGTGCATTCGTGCCAATCCATTTAATGCCTTGTGCATCCACGTAAATGCAATATACAGCATCGGTTGTGCTGTTTGCAGTTACATAACTAAACGTAAAATTACTTCCATTAAATTTATCCAATCCGTTAGGGTTTCCTAACCAAATAGTATTGGCATTTTCTATCGTAATGCAATTAACTACATTACTGTTCATGCCATTTGCCGTAGTGTAATTAGTAAAACTACTTCCGTTATAAACTGATAAGCCGCGGTTACTGCCTGCATACACATTACCATTACCACAGGCTAACGATATAATAGTATCGCTAACCAAACCCGAGTTTGATGTGTTTAAAGTTGTAAAGCTTGTACCATTGTACATAGTCAATCCAATATTCGACCCAATCCACAAATTATTATTGGCATCAACCGCCAAGGCATGTACTTTATTAGTGGTTAATAAAGCACGGAATGCCGGAAAAGTATCCCATTGTGTTCCGTTATATCGCATTAACTGAAACGAGTTTGCGTTTCCTAAATTAAGTCCAATCCATTTATTGCCGTTGTTATCAATTACAAAAGCACTTCTTCCTGCAACATTAAAAATTGTAACAGTTGTGCTCGGTATAGTAACAGGGTAATTTGTAACACCCTGTGTTTGGCTAAAAACATTCAGGTTTACTACGCTTGTAAAAAACAGAAGGGTGTAAAATTTTTTCATGGCAAATAATTGGTTTAAACCAAAGGTACAAAACCAATAGCCTGTAAACGAGTAACTTTTTAAACGGTCGCTTTTAACAATTAAGCGGTTAAGTTTTTTAAGCCAAAACTTACTGCACCTCTATTTTTTTTAAATAAGAGTTGTTATTCAAATCAAGTTCTAAAAAATAAATGCCTTTTTTAAGGCTGGGGTTTATGTTTATTTTTTTCTGATGCAGCCCTGTGTTTTCTTGCTCACTAAAAAAAGTGGCAAGCACTTGTCCGTTTAACGATAGTAGTTTGGCAGTAACCGTAGTAGGCTCATTCAACATATATAACAGCGATGCACTTCCCTCTACCGGGTTTGGGAACACCGAAAATTTTGCATCCGCATTTTTTGTATCCGTAATTCCTGCTGATGCATCAGGGTTAAGCACCTGCAAACTCGTATAAATATAATCGCCATCCACAAAACCATCTCCGTTAGATGCGTTGCCCGCTGCGTAAAACGTTACCTTACCAACATTAGTTAATGGTGCAGTCCATTTTAATAAAAACGTACACGAGTCGGTACTAAACACACCGCCGTAATGCATTACATTCATTCTATTATTACTGCCTACCAAAGCAGTTCCTAAAACGGTAGTGCTGCTGTTAAGTATAGCAAGCGTGCCTGCGTTTGCACCTGTGCTGTCTAATGCCTCAACATCAAAACCAAATAAGTAAGTGCCCCCTCGGCTAACTTTTACAGCAACCGTATAGCTTTGTCCGCATACATAATTATTATTTACGCAAGTTGGTATGGCAATGTTAACCTTACCGCCTGCGCTGTTAAGTGCGTAAGTGTTATGGCAATCGGTACAGGTTGTTTCTCCGGGTGCATTTGTATAACCTGCTATGCCATTGCTGTGTAAAACAATAGCGGCTATCTGCATTAGGCCAACAAAAATTACTATTGCAATAAGTACAAATTTTTTCATGCACAAAATTACCGCTAAGGCTTGGCGCAATTCTAAACGCCAGGTTATGTATTTGTTAAGCTGTATTAATTTTTTATTAAGTTTTGGTAGTATTTTAACAAATTCAGTTAAAACCTTTCAAAGCCTTGTGTTTACTAATTAAATGGTTATAAACCCCTGTTATTTTACCTTATTTCTGAAGTTCTTTATGCAAAAAAATGTCTTAAAATATATGTAATAACAACATATAGTTTTACATTAGCCCAATCACAAAACCACAAACCTCATGAAAAAAATAGCTACATTTTTATTCGTTTTAATTGCTACGTCAATTATGGCGCAAAAAGAAATTCGCAATGCGGATGGTTCTTATTTTAAACAATGCAGCAGCTTTCAAATTTCTCGCCCCTTAAGCGAGTTAGCAAAAGAGCATCCTGCGGTAAAAAAAACGGGTGTACATCAAGAGGCTAAAGATGCCGAGCGTAAACGCCTTTGGAAACAACCATCTACCGTGCCTTTTAGCGACGACCCAATTGCACAAAGAGAGCAAGGCACGCAAGCGCCTTTAAGCACCACCGTAAATGTAGATGGTGAAAACAGTTCGGCCGGTTACGATCCATTAGACCCCAACGGCATGGTGGGTCCTAATCATTACGTGCAGGCAATAAATAGTAATTATCAGGTGTTCGATAAAACGGGTGCAGCACTTACTGCTTCAATTGATTTAGCTACTTTGTTTCCGGGTTCTTTAGATGATGGCGACCCTGTTGTTATGTACGATAAGTTTGCCGACCGTTGGGTTATTACCGAGTTCCTTTGTCCGGGGGGTGGCAACTGTACTAAATTATTATTTGCGGTTTCTAAAACGCCCGACCCAACAGGTGCCTATTATTTATATACGTTTGAACCTGATGCGAATGATTATGCCGACTATCCAAAATATTCTATCTGGTCTGATGGATATTACGAAACCTGCAATTGCGATATTCAAAAAGTAACCGTTTACGAGCGTGCAAAAATGTTATTGGGCGACCCAACAGCAGGCTTTATTGTTATACCATCTATCTCAAATCCTAACACAAGTAACACAGGTGGTTTCTTTTGTCCGCAAACGTTATATGCCGATGGTCAGTTGCCTCCTTATGGCTCTCCGCAATATTTATTTTATTTTACTGATGATAATTGGGGCGCGGGTTTTTCCGATAAAATTTTTATTCAAAAAATCACAGCCGATTGGACAACCAAAACAGGAACCATGGCACCTCACGATACACTTACACCGCAAGCTTTCAATTCTTATTTCACAGGTGGTACAGAGAAAGATATTTCGCAACCCGGTACAACAACAAAGCTGGATGCGCTCGATGGTTTTTTCTCGTACCGCATTCCGTATTTACGTTGGGGCACTTATAATGCGGCTGTAATGAGCCATGTAGTTAACACAGGCAGCAGCACAACACGCGTGGGTGGTATCAGGTGGTACGAGTTACGTCAGGATACCACTACCAGTAAATGGAGCATTTTTCACCAAGGCACTTATGCCCCTGCTGATGGCGTTAGCCGTTGGAACCCTGCCATTGCCATGGATCAAAACGGAAGCATTGGTCTTGCCTATTCTGTTTCGGCACCTACGGCTGTGTATCCAGGCATTAGATACACAGGGCGCACAAAATGCGACAGCAATGGCATCATGTCTATTACCGAAAAAGTAGCCATTGCAGGCTCTTCTGCATGGACAAGCGATAACCGTTGGGGCGATTACTCACACACCTCTGTAGACCCGGTTGATGGAATAACTTTTTGGCACACCAACCAATATATAGGTGCAGGTAATTCATTAAACACACGCATATTTTCGTTTCAAATTCCGCCAGCAACTTGTGGCACAACAGGCATAAACAATATTAAAATAAATACAACATTAACCGCCTACCAATCGGGCAATCAGTTAAACGTTAAGGCATCAAACCTTCCCACAAACGATATGGTTGAAATCAGTCTTTATAATGTAGAAGGAAAATTAATCGCCACCAAAACACTTATGCCAACCTTAAACATAACCGAAACCAACATCAATGTTTTCGATTTAGCAAAGGGTATATATTATGTTCGCCTGGGTAACAATAACTTTCAGCGCGTTATAAAAGTTCCTATTCAGTAATTTTGTTTCTGCAAAAATTTATAAAAAATAAAAAAATAAAGCAAGCTGTTATTCATGCAATAACAGCCTGCTTTATTTTTTTTATCGCCTGCAAATCAAAACAAACCATAACGCCAACAACAGTTGATACAGATAAACCTGTCAACTCCATATTAACAGAAGGCACCGTTACCCATCAATACAAATCACAGGGTTGCGAAACAATTATAATTTGTAATACTAACCCGGGTATGAGTGATATATTATATTTAATTCCTGCAACTCCACTCCAAGAGTTTGATGTAGATGGTTTAAAAATATCCTTCACTTACCACCTCCTGCGTGTACACAATCCAAAGGGTTGTCACCAAGGCATCCCCGCGCAAATTTCAAATATTAAAAAACAATAAATTATTTAGGCAGATGCAACCCATCCCCAACCCTTCCCCTTGGGCAGGGAGAATGCAATAGTGATAATAAATAACACAAGTCCTTTCCTTTGGAAAGGATTTAGAATAGGTTGTGTAATTAGTTTTTTCATGGCTGTAATTTTTAATTGAGGCAACCACCCACAAACAATTTGCCTACAAAACCAAAGCCTTTACCTACTAAATTTTAAATAAATAAACAGCTTTCGTAAATTGGGTATAAAAAATAAAAAAGTAGCTTTACCAAAGCAAGCCTTATTAATGAAAAACAAAACACTACAATTACTAACGCATATTTTTGCTTGTGTTGTTTTTTTATCGCTGCCCATTTTGTTTTCGCCCGACTTCGCAAACCCTTATGGCTTTTATAAAATACCGCCCTTTCAACGCGATTTCATAGGCTACCTTATCTTGGTTGTTTACTTTTATTTAAACTACTACATTTTTATACCTAAATTTTATTTTCACAAAAAGCACGCTGTATTTGCTGTCTTAACTCTGCTTTGTTTTTTTCTGGTGGCTTTTATACCCAATTTATTAATTCCCGAAAAAGTTTTTATGCTTCACCCACAGGGTCAACCAATTGCAACTAATCCAAGTTATACCATACCGCCCCCCATACACGAGTCTTTCTTTCGTTTTTTCTCGCATCACTTTTTCGAATTTCTAATTGTATTTACCCTTTCACTCATGCTTAAAATAAGCAGTCGCCTAAAACTCGCCGAAAAAGAAAAAGTAAATGCCGAACTATCCTACCTAAAAGCGCAAATAAACCCGCACTTTTTATTCAACACCCTAAACAGCATTTACTCACTCGCTATCGAGAAGTCTGATTACACCCCAACTGCCGTAGTGAAACTTTCGGGCATGATGCGCTATGTAATTACCGATGCCAGCCACAAATTTGTACCACTCGAAAAAGAAATTAATTACATCTCGGATTATATCGACCTCCAAAAACTCCGTATCGATAGTGCCGTAAAACTATTTTATCAGGTTACCGGCGATACGGCCAATAAAAATATTGCGCCCCTTGTTTTAATTTCGTTTATCGAAAATGCTTTTAAATATGGTGTAAATGCCGAACAAAATTCCGACATCAAAATCCATATCGATATCACAAAATCCTACCTGCACCTGCGTGTGTCAAATAAAAAAGTAAGCATGCACCAGGTGCACCAAACTAAAAGCGGCGTGGGTATCGAGAAT
>Ga0209622_1000021_pt1 | contig 17654 bp, 9 predicted proteins | sample TexAe_OM3H0_M2_FD_187943 | JGI IMG/M metagenome (GOLD analysis project Ga0209622, IMG submission 187943) | Forest soil microbial communities from Davy Crockett National Forest, Groveton, Texas, USA - Texas A ecozone_OM3H0_M2 (SPAdes) (version 2) | ecosystem: Environmental > Terrestrial > Soil >...
AGTGGATTTGGTGGAACGCATATTGATGGACCTGTATTATATGGATATTCCGGAGGAGCCTTAGGGGTTAATCAAAGTGGCACCAAAAATGTTGTTTTAGGTTGGTTAGCCAATGGCCAAACAACAATAACTTCAAATGGTGCTACAGATGCATTTATTATTCAAGACGCTTTAAGTTCTAATGTTGTAAATTTTAAAGTTAAAACAACTGGTCAAGTATATGCGCGCGAAGTAATAGTTAAAAATGGTGCGTTTCCTGATTACGTTTTTGCAAAAGAATACAATTTAATGCCGTTAGGAGAAGTAAAAAAATATATTGAAACAAACCATCACCTTCCTAATATGCCAACAGCGTCAGAGGTAGAAAAAAATGGTGCTAACCTTGGAGAAATACAACGAGTTTCAGTTGAGAAAATTGAAGAACTTACTTTGTATATGATAGAAATGAAAAAAGAAATTGAAACGCTTAAAAAAGAAAACGCAGAGTTAAAAGCCGCTTTTAAAAAATAATAATCAACTAAAACTGATTTATGAAATTATTTTCAAAATACATTTGGCTTTTAATAGCATTTTATTCTTTTGCTCTAAAAGCTCAACAAACGGGTACTATCACTGTTACCGATAATGCAAATATTAATACAATTAATAACCAAAATGTTGTTGGAAGAGATGAGGTGGATGTTGTTCCTGATGCAACTGGAGAAGTCCATTTGCTACCACAACAAACCACAGATCAAGTGCATTTATATTTAGATCCTTCCATTATTTTACCTGTTGTTTATGCAAGCGGTGGTGCAAATACTAATCAAGGTGCCGGTGGAACGGTTAATCCACCAAACTTTTCTTTACCAGTTGGAGCAACTGGAGGGACTTGGATGGTAGGAGCAGATGGCTGTTCTTCTTATAATATTCCTGTCTATTTGCCACCAGGTACTAATGGTGTAATGCCTTCTCTTTCTATACAATATAGTAGTGGTATGGGCAGGGGTATATTAGGGAAAGGTTGGGGAATAGGCGGATTATCTTCTATTAAACGAGTAGGTCAAGATTTATATCATGATGGTCAATTTAATGCTAGCGGCAGCATTGCTTTAAATACTGGATCATATGGAGGAGATATATTTGAGCTAGATGGTAATAGGCTTTTTCTTAATTCTGCCCCTACTAATGGTCCTTTTACATTTGTTTTAGAACACGAAAATTTTTCACTCATTAAATATTACCCTAATTCTGGTAATAGTACCACATCAGATTACTTTACTGTACAAACTCCTGATGGTACGATATATGAGTACGGAAATACTGCTGATTCCAAATTAATAGTTAAGGAAGACTATGGATCAAGTTCAGCTCCAAATGCTAATTATGCTTGGTACTTAAATAAAGTGTATGATTTGTATGGCAACTACATTTTATATACATACAATAAAAAAACGCAAGCGACTGATGGATGGAATGAGGTTTTTATACAACAAATTGATTACACAGGTAATATCAATGACCAAAATGCAACTCCCTATAATTCTATAAAGTTTAATTATAGTGATAAAAGAACTGATCCACAATCTAATTTCGTGCAGGGAAACCTTATTCAAAGTACTGTTCTACTTAGAGATATTGAAATTTCTTGTGAAGGAAAATTCACAAAAAGTTATTCGTTTACATATGGAAGCAACTCACTTGGAGATACTTATCTAAATCAAATTCAGGAAACAGGAAGTGATAATTCTACATTAAACCCAACTGTAATTGAATACGGTACTCCGGGCAGTAAAAATAGTAGTGATGATTTTACGATTGATGTACTAGATGCTACCAGTGGATTAGATGTTACCACTAGTAATGTTGAATATATGCCATGTGATTATAACGGAGATGGTAAAACCGATTTAATTGGATTGTTCTATACACCTTCTATTTATTTAGGGGAGCAAATTAGAACCTATTCCAATTGGAAAGCATATAAAAACATCAGTGATGCTACTGGAACTAAATTTGTTGTAACAGAAACCCATGTTGCTCCTCAAGGGCTTTTTACACCTCAGGGGCTAAAATACGTAACTAATAATCCTCAAGTATTAGACCCCATAAATAAAGCCTTTCAAACTATAGATGTAAATGCCGATGGTTATGATGATCTAATATTTGGGTGCGCTGTAGGTTCAAATTTTCCCCAAAGTCTTGTTGCACCTGGGGCAATAACATATTCTGTTTATACTTCTGACGGAACCTCTTTTTCTAATTCATATGCAGTTGTTCCTGCAAGTGAAAATATTGGTGTTGTTGGTGCTGATGTTACTATTGCAGATATTAATGGAGATAAGCGCCCTGAGTTAATTATGTATAGATACACAGATGAGGGAAATGTTTTGGGCACACCCATCCATGATGGTACATTTAATGTGTTTTCATTACAAGGCGACGGAAAAAGTTTAGAATGGGTTAGTCCGTCATCAAATGCCGATGCTGGTTATAATTTGAGAGGCTTATGTGCTATAAATTATGATGGTGATGCCGCTCAAGAGTTATTAACTACTAATGCATCCGGTGTTCCGGTAGTAATAAAATGTACCTTAGCGTCAGATTATAGCTCTGCTACTTTTACGGGTATTTTTACTGATTCTCATTTAACTGGCACGATAGGAATTCTTCCATATAACTATGGAATAGTAGGAGATTTCCGTAATTTGGGAAATTTAGATGAGCCCATTCTTTATTCATTTAAACAATTCACAACATGTGACGTTAATGGGGATGGGATTACTGATTATGCTAAAATTCAAGGGGGAAAACCCGTGCACAATGGTAGCTTAATTTTAGGTACCGATGATAATCCTATAGAATGGGGTGTAGAACTTACGAATGATTATGATCCAAGTATTGTTGTTACCCCTTCAAGTGAAGTTGTGGCCTATGGTGACAATAAAACAGCATCGGCTAATAATAATTTATTATGGAATTTTAAACCAATAGCAAATTCAAAAGGCGGCGGAATTTTTACTGATTTAAACGGAGACAGAAGAGATGATTATATAGAATTAAACTTAACAACTGACTATTCTAATGCTACCTGTGGCTATGACTTAACAAATGATTATGTTAATATTAGTGTAGCTTTTAGTAATGGCGTTAACCCAACTTCAAGTACAATCAGTTCAGCTAATTTTATGAAAACAATTTCAAATGATGATGCCGTATATGATCCTAATTATAGTTGCTCAAACAACGAGTATAACCCTTTTCCCGGTGATTTTGATGGAGATGGTAGAAAGGATGTTTTATATACTGGAAAGGGAAAAAAAATTATTATTATACATTACCATGAGGGAAGCAAAGAAGAATATGTAAGTAGTATAACAGATGGGCTTGGCAAACAAACTAAATTCGAATATAGTAGCATTGCAGAAGCAGGACAAACTATTTATACAAAAAATAGCTCTACATCTGCTTACCCAATAATTCAGAATTTTCAAAGACCAATAATTGCTGTTTCCAAAGCCACTGCAATTGACGGCGTTGGGGGAACTAATACCAATAACTACACTTATAGCAATGCAACTTTACATTTAAACGGACTTGGGTTTATGGGCTATGGGTTTATGCAAGCCGAAAACCCAACCACTCAAATAGGGGTAAAAAACGGTGCAAGTTATATAAAATCAGGTAACACCTATGATTTTACGCCTACAAGTTCCGAGACATATTCTTTTGTTACTTCTTCTTCTTCCCAAAGTATAAGTAAAACAGTTTACACACCTCAAATTTTTAATATAACTGGTGTTGAGCATTATGTTAGGATGACGGATATATTAACCACGGATGGGTTGACTCAAACAACTAATGAAACAGTAAATACTTATGATCAGGGAAACCTTAAAACATCTCATTCTACAATAGTTGTAGGTAATAGTATTTTTACTGGTGGTTATTTTGAAGACCAGCTTACAAATTATAATTGGGTTACTTATACAAAATTCACCCATAATGCCAGTTGCTTGCAGGATATAAAAACTACTGTGAAAAGACCATATCAATTAGATTACAGCAGAGAAACTCAATACACTTATACAGACGAAGGAAAAGTAAAAACAAGTATACAAGATCCTGGGGCACAACAAGTAGAGGTAGATTACACATATTTTCCTGAGGGGAATGTACAAACAATGGCGACTAGTTCAACAGATCCTAACGCTCCTACGACATCATCTCTTGCCTATACTTATGACACGAAAAAAAGATTTTTGGCTACTTTTTCAAATGCCTTAACTCAGGTTTCTCAGTATAGCTTCGATCCTAAATGGGGAAAACCTTTATCCGTAACTGGAGTTGATAATTTAACTACTACTTTTAAATATGATGGCTATGGAAAAAATATTGAAATAACTGCACCCGATGGACTTGTAAGTACTAATAGTTATGATTGGGCTAACCCCGGAGACTTTTCAAATGCCTCATCTGATCCAATAAATGTACAGCCGTATGCTCTGTTTAAAATTACTAATACACAGCAGGGTAGTCCAAAATCAACAGTTTTTTTTGATATTTTAGGAAGACAAGTTAAATGTAGCAAAGAAGGATTTAATAGCCCCCTAAATATGGTTGTGAAATATGATGCTTTGGGCAATTTATTTCAACAGAGTAACAGTTACGATTATGCCGGAAACAACAGTCCTTTACTTACCACCTATTCTTATGATATTTTAAAAAACATTACAAACCTATCTCAAACGGATGCCGCCGGCAGCCCACCTATAACAGCTAGTTATGGTTATGATTATGATACGCGTTCAGGAAATGTTACGATAACAGCTCATACCAATTCCGGTGCTACTAACCAAAATGATATAAGAACAATCTCTAAAGCGTATGATCCAACCGGATTATTAGTTAGTATGGGCGATGATGCATTACCAGTTGTCGGGTATATTTATGGGGCTCATCATAACCCTGTTGAAATTGATTTTGGGATTGGTGTTAACGCCATAACTAAATTTACCTATGATGATTTTGGACGTAAAAAAACCATGTGGGAGGCCAATACAGGTACCACTACTTATAATTATAACGCATATAACCAATTAACGCGTAAGTACGATGAGTTAGGTGCCACACATAATAATTTTAATTATTATTATGATGAATTAGGCAGAATAAAAAAAATTGAGAGTTTAGGTGAAGCAGGTAATTATATGTATGATTATGTGACTTCAGGTAATGGCATTAACCAATTACAAAAAGTAACAGGACCAAATGGCTTTGATTGTATTTATACTTATGATGCTTTAAACAGGCCAATACAAGTACAAGAAGATGCTGCGGGTATTTTTGTTACTAATTATACCTACGACCAATATAATAACATAAATAAAATAACCTACCCAAATGGTTTTGCTATTACTAAAGATTATGATCCGAATGGGTATTTAAGTAAAATAAGCAGGGCCGATAATGGCAAAACAATATGGCAAACCAATACTATTGATGCTTTTGGTAACTTCTCCAATTATAATTTAGGCAACAACGTTAATGTTTTAAAAACGTTTAACGACTTTGGCTACACTACTAAATATAAGGCGCAAGGCTTAAGTGTTATACAGGATTATAGCTTTACATTTAATTACCTAAATGGAGACCTTACAAATAGAAAAGACAATACAAGAGGTTTCTCAGAAGATTTTACTTATGATAAAGTAGACCGTTTATCTACCGTTAGGGGAACTACTTCCCTTGATATGACTTATGAAGCAAACGGAAATATTACTTATAAAAGTGATGTTGGTAATTATACTAAATACGATCCTACACAAATAAATGCTGTTACCGAAATAGTTAACACAAGTGGTAATATTAGCCCCAACACACAAACAGTTGAGTATAATGCCTTTAAAAAAGCAAAAACTATTAAAGAAACAGACATTACAACTAGTTTGCCTAAAAACGAATTAGACTATGTTTATGGGCCAGATATGCAAAGAAGGAAAGGAGATTTATTTGATGGAAATGGTAATCTGCTGAGTACAACTTTTTATCAAAATAATTATGAAAAAATAGTTTCAGGAACGACCCAGGGAAATTTTACCGAAACAAATTATATTAGCGGAGGCGATGGTTTATGTGCCGTGTTTATAAACGACCAAAGCGGCATAGCAAATGGTAAACTGTATTTTGTGTTTACCGATTATTTAGGTAGTCTTTTAAAACTGACGGATGAAAATGGTGCGGCTGTATACGAACAGAGTTTCGATGCTTGGGGTAAACCTAGAGATCCAAATGACTGGAATAGTGATCCACCTACTTCGGTAACTCCGCCAAAAGGTTTAATTAGAGGTTATACAGGGCATGAGCATTTGCCACAGTTTAGTTTAATAAATATGAATGGCAGGGTTTATGACCCCATTACTGCACGTATGTTGAGTGCAGATGAAGATGTAGAAGACCCTGGAAACACGCAAAACTATAACCGCTACAGTTATTGTTTAAATAACCCGCTAAAATATACTGACCCAAGTGGACTCGATGCTGTAGATGCTGTTGAAATAGAACCTGATGAGGGGGAGCAACCAAATGGAGAGGGTTCTAGTGGAGAGGGTTCTAGCGGTGGAGGTTCAGCGGGTACTGTGGGTTCAGGTACGGTTACACCTACAGATAAAGAATTGGAGGAAATGATAAATAAGGACAGCAAATTTATTAAATATGTGGTGATTAATGGTGTTGCCTATTATGGGGGCGGTAATTCTGGTGGAAATTCTGGTGTAACTACGGGTAGTGGTGGCACGGGTACTGGCGGTACAGGTGGAACTACTACTATTGGGACAGCCGGTACTTATGGGAATACTATTCAGCATGGAGATGAGGGAGGAGGAGGTGAAGGAAATGGCGGAAGTAACACAACTAATACAAGTGAAAGTGGTCAAGCAACTACGTTTATTAATGATGTTGGAGCCGGAGCAGGACATCTTAGTACTGTTTATGCGGTAGCTTCTACTATTTCTAAAACAAGTACGCAAGAGAACTTTAGGGCAGCTCAAGCAGCTGGACAATATTTTGGAAATGGAACACAAGCAGCGGCAAAAGGACTCTCAAATTTTACAAAAACAGTTGGCCCATGGGGAAATAGATTAGGGTTGGCAGGTCTAGGCATCTCTGGTCTTGTACTAGTTTCAAAAGCAGTAACAAAACAACCTATTGCTACGCATGAAAAAGTTAGCTTTGGTGTTAGTGCGGGGTTAATTGTTGCTGGATATCTTGTAGTGGGTACTGCCGCAGCTCCTGTTGTCGGAGCGGCTGCTTTAATTTATGGTGTTGGACAATTAGGATCTTATATATTTACACAAAAATCTTTAGAAGAAAATATAATTGGAAAATGATAATAATTAAATTTTTATATTACATAGTTTACAGGCTTTTTAAATTAATTCCAAGAAGAGAGCCAATCGATCATCTTTTAGCCAGCTCCTTCATTGCGATATTATTTACAACTAATCTAGTAACAATTATTGTATTAATAGAGCTTATTTTACATGCATATTTTAATGCTGCTGAACAAATAACTGTCGGGATTGTTCTCATAGCTTTATTTTTAATAATATATATATATTGTAAGTGGTATTTTATAAAAAAAGAAAAGTATATAGAAATAATTACTGATTTTGATGAAAAAAATAAATCATCCTTGAAGCTCATGGGAGTTTTAGGAATAATATATACGGTAGCTACATTTCTTGGTTTCTATGTTTTAGCAGTGTATTCGTCTAATGGAACCTTTTTTTAAATAATAATTATGAAAACAAACTCTTTTTTTAAAGCATTATTTTTTATAGGAATATTTGGCGGGTCAATTTATTCTCAAAATAAAATTGAGTATACATATGATAAAACTGGCAATAGAACTGTAAGAAAATTATACGTTTGCCCAAATTGTCCGGCGGGTGGGCGTATGGCATCTGCACAACCAACCCCTCAGGATAGTACACAAGTTATTGCCACACAGCATGGTTTAAATATATTCCCTAACCCAACACAAGACAAGATTAATCTTAACTTAAGTAATTTAAAAGATGATGAAACTGCCGAAGTAGTTGTAACCGATGAAACAGGTAAGACTTTATATAATGCAAAAAATCTTCAAAGTGAAAACCAAATTAATATGGCAAGTTATAACAACGGCACTTATTTCGTTAGAGTTACTATGGGCAAAGATGTAGTAGTATATAAAGTAATGAAGTTGCAATAAGACTTACATTTTTATCGTATTATAGTAATAAATCCTTTCAATTTTTCCCATTGTGTTTCTTTACCACAATCAATTTTATAGTGTAGGTAGTAAAAATAAGTGCCGTCTTCTTCTGTAGGTTTCCAAATATAATCTGGGTCATTACTCTCTAAAACCTTTTCTCCCCAACGGTTATAAATTTCAAATTGTAACGAGGAGAACTGGTATTTGCTTAAATCTATAAAATCATTGATGCCATCATTATTAGGTGTACATATATTTGGAAATTTGAAATTCAAAATATTTTCATTAGGATAAACTGTAAGACTGTCGTAATTTACACAGCCATATTGATCGGTAACTTTAACCCAATATACACCAGGTACATTAACCGTTATGTTAGATGTTGTTTGTCTTGTATTCCATAAATAATTAATTCCTGCACCAAAAGCATTTAGTTCTAGATTTCCTGAACAAAAAGTCGTATCTCTCCCTAGGTTGACATAAGGATAAGGCTTAAGATATAAGTTAAAACTATCTCTTGAAATACAATTGTGGTTTAAAAAATAATCAACCCAATAAAGCCCAGGATTATTAATAATTTGAGAAGGAGAATTAAAACCATTACTCCATAAATAAGCATTTACATTGGTGTATGTTGCATTTATATTTAGAGGTAAAAAATCATTGCCACACTCTATACTGTCATGTAAAATATTTAATTCAGGTGGAGTATAAAAAATAATATTAATAGTATCAGAATTTTTGCAGCCTTGCTGATTCGTAATAGTAACCCAATATTTACCAGGATTTACTGCATTTATTTGTTGGCTTGTTGCACCATTATTCCATAAGTATGTATTTCCAATATTAGCAGATATAATATAGGAAGATGTACATGTGCTTGTATCGTGCCCTAAGTTAACAACAGGTATCGTGCCAACTGTAAAATTAAAACTATCTCTAAATACGCACCCTGTTGTTAAGGTGTAATCAACCCAATAAATACCACTGGCATTAAATGTTTTGACTGGATTTGTACTCCCGTCATTCCAAAGATAATTTTGTGCTAAAGGATATGTTATGTTTACAGAATATGATGGTGTGCATACTATGGTGTCTTTTAAATTATTTATATTTTGAATGAGAATTGCATGGACAGTATCTGTTATAGTACATCCTTTAGCATTTGTTAAGGTAACCCAATAAGTACCTGGGTTTGAAATACTAACTGTTTGTGTAGTAGCTCCTGTTGACCATTGATACGAAGAGTATCCTGCGCCAGCATCGAGGGTATCAGGATTAAAATAATGACATTTTAAAATATCAGTTAATTGGGGTTTTATAACTGGAGAGTTTGCAACAATAAAATTCGGAAGTCCATAAACACAACTTGAAGGCTGATTAAACCGAATTGTACTTATATGAAAATTACAAGCCAAACCATTTGCATTGGGATTATTAATTACACCTAAGTAGTTTGAAGGAGATGATGCATAAATTTTCCCATCCGGAGCCAATTGTAACGCCCATAAAGGTTCTGTAGGAAAGATTGCAGTATCTAACCGAACTCTACTAGCATTAATCATAGACTGATTGTTACTACTGATATCATATTGATAAAGAGACTTCCCAAATGATGGGAAAGAAACATATAATTTTAAATTGTTAGGAGAAAACTCAAGTCCATAAGCACCACCATGACCCGGCAGTGAGTTAGAGTAAAAACTAATTGGGTTGCTGATTTGTCCAGTAGCATTATCAAAATCATATAACTCCAAAAGAGGTAAATCATTTGCAATAGCTAAAGCAAGTCTTTTACCATTAGGAGAAGCCTTTAGGTATCCCATAGCATCCACACTCATTATACTTGCTTCATATTCTACAGTGCCAATACTAGAATTGATAGGAGTTGTGTTAATTCCAGATGACGAAAGTAAAAAAGCGTGAAAAGTGTTATTATTAAGATCATGTGTGATAATCCAATAGTCTTTACCATTACAGTGTTTTACTGCAACAAGTTTTTCACTTACAGGATAAGGTAAAAGAAACTGATTCTTTACACTGACATCCCCTAAACCTCCATTCAATGACATGTCCACAATAGAATAATTAATGCCTTTAAATGGAGCAATATAATCGCCTCCTTGCGCCGGTGAAGTTATTATGTAATATATTTTTGAGTTTCCGGGTTTTGGAACTATTAATGCAGCTTGGGTAGATGAGAAATCAGCCAACAACCCATATCCATTTGGCATACGATGATTATTTTTGTCCCATACACTTGTCCCATCTGTATAAAACAAAAATTGTCCGCTATATGAATCAGATACGGATGCACAACCTTCAGAAGCTTGTATTGAGTCATATCCTATAATTGGGATACCAGAACTAAAATCTAAAGAGCAATTATTTCCAAAATCCCAACGCCAAGCTTCTTTACCAAGTTGTGCTTTTGCTAGATTTACATTTAGCAAAAATATAAGTAAATAAAAATATTTTTTTAAACAAATGTAGGGCATTATTAGGTTTAAAAATAAGGAAAAATCATTGATAACTAGAATCCTTTTTATTTCTTACTTAACTCTACTTCTTTAGCTAATTTTGCTGCCTAATCAGTCAGGCTGTATCTTTGTCGTTTAAAGAGTACTAAAAAATAAAGGAATTAAATAATCATTATTTTATGGATATAAATTCGGGGTATATATTTCAGGAATTAGTAAGGCAATGGGAAAGATACGATAGAACATTCTTACAAGAACTTGAGCCAACTTTGCAACATCTTTTGTTAGAAAGTAATATTTGTACGTATGGCTTTCCTGAGAAAGAAGAGGGGGCAAACCCTGATTATATAAATAATTATACGGAGATAAGGTATCCAAGAGATTTGAAAGAATCGGAAAAAGCAACAAATTTTCCGTTCCCAAATTACTTCTTGCATTATGACAGAGAAAGCTTGTATCCGGTTATTATTAGTTATGGAGAGCCTCTGATGATTCCTAAAGATGATGATAGTTTTGATCTTTTTTTTGCACTAAAACTCTCTTTAACAGATATAATGGAAATAAAGAGTTTTCTTGACTATCAATTAAAAAAGAATTTTGAAACTAAAAAAAATAAATATAGGGAGTATTTAGAACTTATATTGGTTAAATACAATGATTTTTTAGCAAACGGTAAAACAGATATCATTACAAATAGATATATATCGGAAAAATTAATTGATAAGCAAAAAAAAATTGGTGCATCTCAAAGTATAATTTCCCAAAACCAAATAGATTCGAAAGAAACTAATAAAGAATTTACTACTTCACGTCAGGTTTTAGCTATGCATTATTTATTAAGCGAATTTCGGATTTATGGTAGAACTGATAAAACAGAAATAGCAAGATTTATTCAATTTCTTACAGGTAAAGAAAGTGGGGCGACTAAGATTACAGATACTACTATTTATAAAAAAGTAAAAAGCCCTTTGCCGAAAAATGAAAAAACAATTTTATCGGATTTGCAATTTGTACGTTGGTACTTTGAAAAACTAGGACTTCAAGTAATTGTAGACAAGATAAATAAAGAAATGAGTAAGAAAGAATAAAAATATGGGGTATCCCCACGCCCTGTCCCATGCCCCTTTCTGCCCCCATCTTTGTATCCATAAATAATAACTATGGACAAAATTATTCTTACAACTCAAAACGAATTGGAAAATCTAATTCAAAACTGTTTTCGCAAAGCAATGAGCGAACAGGCAGGAAAGCCGGAAACACCCAAAACCGATTTTTTAAATTTAAAAGAAGCTGCCAAATATTTAAACTTGGCTAACCAAACTATTTATGGTTTAACTTCTAAAAATGAAATCCCTTTTTTAAAAAGAGGTAAAAAACTCTATTTTAAAAAAACCGAGTTGGAAAACTGGATTAACGAAGGTAAACGCAAGTCCATAACAGAAATTAAAAAAGAACTGAAGGGGTAAACTATAGTAAACCTGATTGTAAATGTAGGTTTAACCGACAATTTGGATGGTTTAAAATTTAAAGTGAATAAACTACGGTTAACCTTGGTAATACATAAGAATTAAAGCAAAGAAATTTAAATTTTACTAAAAATGGAAATAGAAGACTCAACGGAAAAAACAGAATTAGAGCCTGTCATAAAAAACCAGAATAAAGTTACGGTAGGCTTTAAATGCCATCCTGAAATTAAAATGGAACTTTTAAAAGAAGCTACTCAACTTGATATATCGCTTAGTGAATATGTAGAAAGCTTGGTTCTTAATAGAAATGAAACAAATAAAACGGTTAATCCTGAAATAGAACGACATATAGAAACAATAAATAAATTAAAGCAGAAGATAGCGTTTTATGAAAATAATCTTCTTATTAATTTATATAATGCACACCAAAACGAAATTGTTAGTTATATAAATAATGAAGGTAAAAAAATGGAATTAAAAATTAATGAATTAACCGACGTTTACACAATACTTATAAACTCATTTAAAATAAACAAACCATGATTGAACAAACACAATTTCCATTTCAGCAAAACAATGTCAGTAAATCTCCATTAATTGCAATTATATTTACTACAATTATTGTTTTTGTGCTTGTAAGCATCATTCTAGAATTTAAAAGGGGAGAGGTAAAGGTTTCAAGTTCGGAGCAACTGAATGCCTAGTTCTTATTCTTGTACTATAGACTAGAAAAATCTCTATTTAAATAGTGGATAAAAAGGGTAGTTAATTTTCTTACTATAAGACTAAATAAAAAATCAACGGCAAATTATTTGCTTAAAAAATCATCAATAATTTTCTGTTCGGGGGAACTAATATTATATAGTTTGTAAACTAAATTATCTAACTCCAAATCAGTAATCTTAATTTTGTTCTCATTTTTCTCAAGACTCTTACTTAATTCAAGTAATTCATCTACTAATTCAGAAATTTTATCATGAATTTTCTTTTGGGCATCGTTTTTTAAATTAACTGTCTTTATAGGGAGTTGTTTAACTTGTCTAGCTCCTATTTCCGCAAAAACAGTTTTAGTTGAAGCAAATGTAATTCTATAATAATAATTCATCAGCTTAGAATTAAATATTCCAAGAAAGAATCTTATATTTAGTTCACCTGGGTTTAAATTCATAACTACTAATGTATGCAACCCATAGAATTTTTTGGTATCCAGTGTAGCTATTAATTTACTTGAAACTCTTTGAAAAAATATTTTCTCCTTTGATAGAAAAATATCTTCTCGCTTACAACTATGAATGCCGTTTAAATCATAGTGCAAGTAAGTGCCGTCCCAATTTGTTGAATATCGACCAATATTTCTGCCACCTACGAGCAATGGTTTATATTTGCTATTCTTCTTTTTATCACTAACCCATTTAGCTCTATCTGACTTTAATGCAATTGCCTGATTAATCTCCATAAAAGTTCCTAATGGCTTTGTGAGATTTTCAATCTTATTTTTTAAACTATTAGCGTGAACATTAAAACTTACATTGAAACTATGTTTTGGCGTTTCTTCATATAATTTTTGGGATATGTTTTTTACTAAATTAAAATTAATATTTTCATCAACTTCAATAATGGAAATTTTATTTGACTTACTAGCTGTAGATTTTTCCTTTTTTTCAAGTACTAAAATTACATTTTCAACTACTGCATCTTTAAATGGAAGTTTATCAAACATGACAATTGATTTGATATTACATTCTTTCAAAATCATTGCCCTTAAATCTTCATAATAATCTTGAGTTGTAATAGTATTTGGAATTATATACCCAAAATAGCCGTTACTGTTTAATAAATCCATGCCTTTTTTTGTAAAAAAACCAAAAGTATTTAGCCTACCCATTGACGATTTAAATTTTTTCAAGAGGTATCTTTTTAATCCCTCTGTTGTCGATTTTTCAGAAGAAAGTTGCACAAACGGTGGATTTCCTATTACGCAATCAAAGCCACCATATTTTGGATTCATAACTTCACAAAAAGCTACTTCAAAATTGAAAGGCTTTAACTTATCAATATCTTTAAAATTGCTACCTAAGCTACTATTTAAATATTTATTTATAAGATTTTCATTATTCAAAATATTATCTATTAATTTATCCTTCTTTAGATTATCTTCTTCTAAATAGAATTCCTCCTTCAGTTCTGTGAGTTTTTTTAAATTTTCCTTATACTCGGAGCCTTTATCAAAAATTAGGCTTAATTGATTCTCATCATTGTCTTCTTTATGCTCGTATTCGCCCGAGATGAGGGAATTTCCACACCGAATGTTTAAAGAAAGGTTTGGCAAAATCTTTCTATCATGTATATTCCTATCCAAATCTGGCAATCCTTCTAGCCCCCTTAAAAGCAAATTCAATTTTGCAATTTCGATGGCCTTCTCATCTAAATCAACGCCATATAAATTATGAAGCAATATTTTCTTTCTTATTTCTAAGTCATACAACGTATCCAAAGTTCTATTACCTGTAACTTTTTTATATGAATCATAAAAAACATCAAATGCCCTAATTAAAAAAGACCCACTTCCGCAGGCAGGGTCTATAATTTTAATTTTCTCTATTTCTTTTACTGTTTTGCATTTTTTTAGTAATTCTCCGACAGTATTTTCTATAATAAAATTTACAATATAGTCTGGCGTATAAAATATTCCGTGCGACTTCCGTTTTAAATGTTCTTTACTTTCAACAGAAGCAATTTTATTTTTACCCTCTTTTAATAATTCCCCAAGGTAATTTTCATAAACTTCCCCAATTATGTGAACGTTTAACAAAGAAAAGTCGATAATATTTATACCCTTAATTATCGGTTCAGAAATATCATCACTTATAGAAAAATTGTCACACTTGTCTTTCGCAAATATTTCTGAATTGAATTTCTCATTTAATTCAATAAATATTTTTTTTAATTCATTATATAAATTCGCTTTGGAAAAAAGTACTTTTCCTAAATAATCCTGTGATATAATTCCTTTGTCATAACAAAAATCAATAAAAATAAGACGGTCCAATATTCTTTGAGTTTGATAGTCAATTTCATCAATCGATAAAGAGGAATTATTTTTACGTAAAGAACTTCTTAAATCCGCCCTCCAAGTTTTTAAACTTTGAAAAAAATCCTCTTTGATTTCCTCTTGTTTTTTATAGTATACATTGTCTAATGATATTTTACCTTTTCTCGGATTCAAAAAAGTATAATCAACTAGCTCAAAAAATTCTTTTAATTTTTCATCCGAACAAACAATCTTTTTATCCTTAAATATTAAAAGGGTCTTATAGTATGTGCCATTTGTTTTTAGACTATGTGGATTACAAATTCTCCATTCCTGAAAATTAGTAAGTAATCCCCATGAAACACCTTCAGCGCCACAATAAGAAGAAATTTGTTCAGCAAAAGTCCAAATCTTTGGATATTCCCCATCAAGCCCCTTTTTTACACTAGGCTCTTTTGACTCGATTACAAAAATTGTCCCTCCTCCAGAACCTTTTAATAAAATATCAGGTCTTTTACCAGTTTTTACATCCTGAGTTTTATTTATTATAACATTATGTGATTTCCATCCAAGTATTTCAAGAATTGGTAAAATATAGTGTGCTTGTGTATGCTCTTCCGATTCATCAAAGCCATTATTGTTTAAAAATTCTTGGATTTTAATTTTAATTTCGGAAAGTTGTTTTGAAGTAAGAGCCATATCAATAATTTTCTTTTAAAAAGCAATGTTTAGTGCGCTTGTAATTATTTAATTTGTATAAACAAAAACTTATTTTAAGTAAAACTTTTTTCAATTTCTATAATTGGATTAGTTTATTATTATAAATTCCCAATATAGTATTTCTAATTACCTTATAATTCAGAATTGTAAATTTCAGAAATCTCATGCAATGATTTTTTTGGTTAATACTTAGTAGTCCTCTAAGGTAGTAAATTGAAATATTTCATTTATCTATCATTATCTTTTTAATTGATGTTTACTAGTATTTAATAGAAAAAGTTTTATTAATGTTTCATTATGTAAAATAAATAAGGCTTTCAAATTTACTTGAAAGCCTTATCTATCTGTATGTGGAGAATATCGGAGTCGAACCGACGACCTCTTGCATGCCATGCAAGCGCTCTAGCCAGCTGAGCTAATCCCCCATTAAAAATAAAGAACGGGTAAATGTAGCTTTTAAATGGTCTTCTTTTTATAAATATCAGATTTCATTAAACCCATTTTATTAAATAGGTGAACAAATGATGTGCCTAAAACACCTAAACCGTATTTTGTACTGCGACTAAAGTTAATTGACGAAGCATCATCAAAATATTTAGTAGGGCAGGTAATTTCGGCTATTTCAAAACCGGCATAAAACACCTGAGATAGCATTTGATTGTCGAAAACAAAATCATCGCTATTAGCATGGTAATTAATTGTTTTTAAAATTTCGGCATTAAAAGCACGGTAACCAGTGTGATATTCGGATAATTTTTGATTAATTAAAATGTTTTGCGAAAGGGTAAGGCAACGGTTAAAAATGTATTTATACATAGGCATGCCTCCTTTAAGAGCCCCTTTACCTAATATGCGCGAACCAAGCACGGCAGGATATAAATCTTGTGCCATTAAATAGGCCATAGATGGAATTAACATAGGGGTATACTGATAATCAGGGTGTAGCATAATAACAATATCAGCACCAAGCGCAAGGGCTTTATCGTAACAGGTTTTTTGGTTACCGCCATAGCCCTTGTTTTGTTCGTGGCGAATGATATGCTTAATACCAATTTCTTTACCCACCTCACTAGTATTGTCTTTACTATGGTCATCAACCAATACAACTTCATCTACAATATCAAAAGGAATTTCATCGTAGGTACGTTTTAGTGTTTTTGCGGCATTATATGCCGGTAATACAACAACTATTTTTTTTCCGTTAATCATACATGTTAAGTAGGTGTGCAAATATAAAAAATATGTTTGAATTACGTTATGGATTGTAGCAGGTGGCCATGCGGCGCATAAAGCCCTACATCGTAGGTGATGTAACGCCCCGTATTTAATTTTTTAAAAACAGGGTATAATGATAACTTTGCCATATTAATGCCTATAAAAACGTTACATATTTATTTAATTAAAAAGTTTATCCCGCCTTTTATGGCTACACTTTTTATTGGCATGTTTATTTTTTTTATGATTTTTTTATTCACCTATATCGATGAAATTATAGGAAAAGGGGTTGATAATGTTACACTTGCAAAAATGTTTGGCTATATGTTTGTTACATTTTTGTCGCCTTCTATGCCTTTGGCGGTATTGCTTTCATCAATTATGACGTTTGGAAATTTGGGTGAGAATTATGAGTTGGCTTCTATGAAATCAGCAGGATTATCGCTCTTGTCAATTATGCGCCCCATTTTGGTTTTTGTTTTAGGATTGGCTTGTTTTTGTTTTTT
>Ga0209622_1000022_pt1 | contig 17582 bp, 14 predicted proteins | sample TexAe_OM3H0_M2_FD_187943 | JGI IMG/M metagenome (GOLD analysis project Ga0209622, IMG submission 187943) | Forest soil microbial communities from Davy Crockett National Forest, Groveton, Texas, USA - Texas A ecozone_OM3H0_M2 (SPAdes) (version 2) | ecosystem: Environmental > Terrestrial > Soil >...
TTTACCATTATTTTTTTTGCTTCCATTTTATTTTAGGTTAAAAGTTTGTGATGCAAATGTAATGCAATAAACTTGCAAAATGCAAGTCTGTGTGTTATCTTTATGTAACTTTGCAAACAAATGAGTAAGTCAGATAAAAAATATACCGGAAAACGTTCCGGTTGTCCTCTTTCTTGCAGCTTAGATTTGGTAGGCGATAAATGGTCGTTACTTATTATACGCGATATGATGTTTTTTGGAAAAAGTACATATAATGAGTTTTTAGATTCTTCTGAGGGTATATCAACCAACATACTTAGCGATAGATTAGTAAAACTTACCGAAGTTGGTTTAATTACTTTTTCGGGCACAGCCAAACGCAAAAAATATACGCTTACTAAAATGGGCTTGGATGTAAAACCTATTCTAGAATCGATAGGAATGTTTGGGGCAAAATATTTTAAAGGTAGTAAAGAATATTTGCAAGAGCATTTAAGGAATTATTGAGGAAGCCGCAAGAGTAGATTTGTTAAAAAAGAGGTTTTGAGTCCTAAATTCGTAAAAAGACACTAAAAAGCCGTTTTTTTCAACGAAAAAAGAGTTGTATACACCTTAATTTTTTATTAAATTGTTAGATTGTGTTTCAAAATTGTGTTATCTTTGGTAGTAAGAAAAGAATTATAATTTAATAATTTAGTAACCTAAAATGAGTTAAGAAACCTATGAAAATAGGATGATTAACTTATATAAAAGGTTTTAGTTGATTAAAAGAAATGTTAAATAAAATTTACATAGTTGTTGCATTAACTATACTGAGTACTGTTTGTTTTGCACAGCAAGGGGTACGGAATTCAAATAATATACACCCTTTAGCACCTGAGGTTAAACTAAAATCGGCGGATAATAAATCATCAGATGAGATTTATTTGCAGAATAAGAATCCCAATACTTCTGCCGTTAATCAAAAAGATAGAAAAGAAGATGTTAGCAATAATATAGTTAACACTGATATTTCAGCGTATCATCGTTTATTGGTTGTTAACTTACCTGCTCTTATTAAAGCAGATAGCATTCGTATACAGGAAATGATACGATTTAAAGAAAAAGAAAACGCAAAAGACAACACTAAACCTGAAATTAAGGAATAAAAATGTACATGAAAAACAAATTCACATACTTTTTTTTATTGCTTATGGTTGTTACTTTTTGTAACTATACAAAAGCACAAACCACTGTATGGAGTCAAAATTTTGAAGGAAATGCTTGGACCCCAACAGCTTATGTACTTGGTACAACAGCTGGTGCAAATACTACTATACCTGATGGAGCTCCTGCAAATGTTCCGGCTGGCGGGCAAAGTATTTATGGTTTTGGAAATACTGCTAATTGTCTTTGGCACAGAAGTGATTATTCAACTGGATGGTCTACTGCTAATGATGTTTGTGGTGGAACATATAGCCCCCCTGCGGGTGGTACAAATTGCGGTGCTAATGGAACAAACCATTCTCTTATATTTGATGGGTATGATGCTGCTAACACAAAGGTAGGGGAGCTTGTTTATCCGGCTGCTGCTCCTACCATAGATCTTTCTCCTTATTCTTGTGGTGGTGCAACGTTAACTTTTTATTATGTAAATGTTGATGAAACCGAATTAATTGTTGCTTTTTGGAACGGAAGTTCATGGGTAACTGCAGCAACACTTTTTACTACGGCTAATGCCTGGACACTTGAAACGGTTACCGTACCCGCCAGTTGTTTAATAAATGGTACGGGAGTATTGATTGAAGCGGTGTCTGCTTTTAACCTTCATCCTATCGGTATAGATGAAATTAAACTTACCGGAAATTCGGGTGCAGTGCCTGCAAACGACCTTTGTGCCAATGCCACAACTATTACGTTAACTCAGGCTGCCACATTAGGGAATTATTCGGGTTCAGCTGTTGGAACTAATGTATGTGCTGGAGCAGACCAAGGCCTTTCGGGTTGCTTTAACTCTAACAACCATAATGTATGGTATAAATTTGTGGTACCTGTTACGCAAAGCTATTATGTAGATGTGGTTGCCGGAACTATTGTTGACCCCATGATTTCTGTATTATCCGGCGTTTGTGGCGCATTTACGGTTGAACAAGGTTGTGCGGGAGATTTTGGCTCGACAGGTCAGCCAAACGGATATTATTCCAGTACATATTCCTATGCAGGTTATTGCAGCGCCCCAGCCACGAGTACTGTCTATGTAATGGTTGATAATAGTACAGCTGGCTCATCAGGAACTTTTACGGTTAATGTGGCCACTTTAAAAGATGATGACATTAACCAGCCTTTAATAATTGACGCATGTGGAACAACTTTTAATAGTACAACTATAGGCGCAACTAATTGTGGAGATTGTTTGGCTTACAGTGTTTCAGGTTCTGGTGTTTATAATAATTTGGATTGTAACACTTCAACTAATGACCCTGCGGCCGCAGGTGGAAATGCTTGTGGCGGAAACTGTGGAACTGCTTATGGTGGTGGACCTGGTGGTTTTGGATCGGATGTGCCTTATTCAGTAGAAAATGATAGTTGGTATGAGTTTTGTGTTATACAAGCAAGTACCGTAACTTTAACTTTTAGCCCAACAACAAGTACATGCAAAGGCCCTTCGAATGCATTACAAATGTCAATTTTTAAGGGTAGCGTGGGTAATTTATCCTATTTAAATGGAACAGTTCATGCCGGAGTATCGACTTCAACAACATATACTTTTGCTTTAGTTACCAACGATTGTGTTTTTATTGAAGTGGATGGGTTGGCAGGAACCAATTGTGATTATACTTTACAAGCAGCTATATTACCTAGTTGTGTTTTAGGGGTCAAGCTGGGTAGTTTTACGGCGGTTAATGATCAAGGAAGGATTAAATTAGATTGGACTTCGTTACAGGAAGAAAATGCCAGTAAGTATGTAATTGAACGAAGTGATAATGGCATTGACTATAAACCAATTTTATATAAAAAGGCAAAAGGAAATAGCAGCACGCAAACAGAATATAGTGTTTATGATGAACACCCTATAATGGGCACTGGAAATTATTACCGCCTTAGTGAGTTTGACTTAAATGGCACCGGTGGTGTTTTGTCTCAAATTTTTATTAGTAATGTAGCCGGTTCTCCGCATTTTAAAGTGTACCCTAATCCATCAAACGGAAAGATAACTATTGATATGAGTAATTTTTCGGCACCAAATGTTAATGTTGAAATATGCGATGTATATGGCAGAATAGTTTGGACATCGAACGTTAATCTTGAAAATGGAAATAATTTACAGCAACTAGATTTATCTATGTTTGAAGGAGGGGTTTATTTTGTAAAAGCGAGTGATGGAACTAACTTTTATAAACAAAATCTAATAATTTCTAAAGGCGAAAAATAATTTCTTATTTCATTAGCTTAAATTACTGAAGAACAAAAAGGTACAAGCAGGGCTATAGTCTGATACCAATTATGGTAACATCATCTACCTGTTCTAAGTTTCCTTTCCAGTTATTAAAGGAGTTGTGTAAAAGTTGCTTTTGCTCTTCTAACGGTTTATTGCTATTAGCTAATAAATTTTCTTCGAGTTGTTTGTACTTGTATTTTTTTCCTTTTGCGCCTCCAAACTGGTCGGCAAAACCATCGGTAAATAAGTAAACGGTATCGTTAGCTTTTAGGTGTAAGGTGTGATTGGTAAATGGTAAGGGGTCTTCAACGTAACCAATGGGTTGTTTGTTGGCTTTTATTTCTTTTAACGCACCGCTTTCGATATACCATAAAGGATTGAAAGCACCGGCCCACATTACTTCATTTGTTTTTAAATTTAAACGCATTAAAGATATATCCATGCCATCTTTAGTGGTGCCGTGCCGGCTTAATTCTTTTACAATTTTATCGCGTAGCTGATACAGTATATTGGCCGGAGTTAAAATTTCTTCGCAGGCATTTATTTCGTTTAGATAAGAAATGCCCAGCATGGTTAAAAAAGCGCCCGGCACGCCATGCCCGGTACAATCGGCAGCAGTGACATACAGATACTCGGCTTTTTCTAAAGCCCAATAAAAATCGCCACTTACAATATCTTTAGGCTGAAATAAAATAAAATGCGGCGGTAGGTGAGCGCTTACATGCTCCTCTTCTTTAAGTATGGCTTGTTGTATGCGTTTGGCGTAGTTAATGCTATCAATAATATCTTTATGCTGCTCTTCGATAATTTTATTTTTTATTTCGAGCTTTAGGTTAGCCTTTTGTTTATGTTTGTTTTGCCTATATAACACAAAAGATAAAAAAACCACCAGTACTAAAATTATAGCTGATATAATTAAGTAGAATTGTTGTTGCTTGCCTTGTATTTGTTGTATTTCTAATTGTGTATTTAATAATTGATTTTCTTTTTCTTTTTTTTCGGTTTGATATCGTTTGTCTAACTCATTAATTTGTTTTTGACTTTCGATACCCGAAAGACTGTCTTTAAGGATTGTATATAGTTGAGAAAACTCATAGGCTTTTTCGTAATTACCGGCTTTAGCATATACCGCATTAAGATTGTTGTATGCGTGCAACAATTCATTTTTATCTTCGGACTCAAGCGCTTTTTGATACCCTTTTAAACCATACTCTATGGCTTCTTTTGGTTTTCCAAGTTCACCGTATGTTAAACAAACATTTAAATACGAGGTGGCTAAATCGCTATTACGTGTGTTTACTTCTTCTCGTATTTTAATGGTTTCGGAATAATAAACTAAGGCTTGATTGTAGTTTTTTCTTTTAAACTCAATATTGGCTAGACCTGTTAATGCGTTAGTATAATTTACCGATTTTTTATTGTTGGCATAATAAGCCAGTGTTTTTTTTAAGCATGTGGTTGCTTTATCATAATCGCCTAAAGCAACATAAGCCTGGCCTAAATTGGAGCAATTACTTATGTAATCGGTAGATGCTTTGTCGGGGTTTGCTTCTAATGAATTTTCCCAATAGTAAGCTGCTTTTTTGTAATTTTCCTGATAGTAAAAAGATATACCTAAATCGGAATTACTGACGCACCATAATTTTTTATTTTTTATTTTTTCCCATATATCCAAAGCTTTTAAATGATATGTAACTCCTTCTTTATATTTACCATTATACACATTAATTAAGCCTAAATTGCGATAGGCCAGTCCTATGCCTTTTTGATAATTTAGTTTGGTGCTTTCACTTATCATTTGCTGAATAACACTATCAGCTTTTTCATATTCTTCTAAGGAGATATAACAATAGGTAATCCGGTTTTTTGTATCGATACATTTTTCGGGATATGATTTTGAAAATGTTTGTACTATTTTTTTATAATAGGTAATGGCTTCGGTGTAATTGCCTTTGCCGGCTATATACATGCCAATATCAGCGTATTTATTAATTCGGTCGGTATCGGATACGGCTTTTGTATATGAAACAATGAGGCTATCGAGATGTTTATCCCGCTCAGCGAATAAAAGAGTGAAATTTAATAAAAACAGAATAAAGTAACATTTAGCGACAGAGGACATAAATTTGTTTTTTTTAAAAATAGCAACTATATTTGAAATTAAACCTAAAAAAATAAACTTATGGCAGCAACTAATTTAACCGGAACAATTATTTCGTTTGGTATTAATCCAGACGGAACTCCATCTACCAAAGGGCAGGTGCAACAAGATAGTACGGATCCTACTACACCGGGGCCTATTTATACGTTTAGCGACCCTAACTTTCCGAATTTGCATTTGGAGGACGGAGATAAATGCGTTTTTGATTTAGATGACAATAATATAGCTTATAACCTAAGGGTTGCCAGTAACTCTCAGGTTATTACAGGACCTTATAATGGGAATTTAGTTGCTAACGCAGGAGATGTTATAACTATTAAAACTGCGGCTGCGGTTGTTAGCGGAAGTATAACGGTTAATGGGGGGCAGGTAAACCTTAATAATAATGCAAGTATAGCTTTGGGCACAACTATAAATGTAAATACAAACGGAGTTTTTGCTGCCAGAACAGGTGGTCAGGTAAATGGAGGTGTAGTTATTAATTCGGGAGGAAGTTTAAAAGTAGTAAATGGCGGAAAAGTTTTAGGAGGGGTTGTTGCTAATTCCGGCAATCGTTTACAAGTAGGAAATAAAAATGGTCCTGGTTCTATTTCGGGAACCTTGGATATATCGGGCATACAAAGTTTTCATATGACACCGGGCTCTACTATTTCCAGTTAAAAAAAAGTAAACTATTTAATTAAACCTAAAAATAAACTCATGGCAACAAATAATTTAAAAGGAAAACCTAATTTGGATAATGATGCAAAAGAAAATCTGATTGGTTCAAGACCGGTTCAACAAGATTCGACTTTACATGTAACCGGAGATGTGAATGATAAAGCCGGTGGACAGGTGAATGGTGGAGTTGTAGCTAATTCCGGCAATCGTGTACAAGCAGAAAATCAAAACGGACCAGAGTCTGTTTAAGACCTTGAATTGTTTAGTAAAAAACTTGTATCAGGGTGTTTTTTATTTATTAGGTTTGGCAAGTTAAATTAAACACTTCCTCGTACTGTTTAGTAATAGTTTGTAAAGAATATTTACTTATTACATTTTCATAAGCAGCAGCAGTAATGTCTTTTCGCAAAACGGCATCGTTTAAAAGTTCATTTATACTAAGGGCAAGTGTTTTTGCGTCTTTCACATCGCACACTAAACCATTACCCTCAACCACTTCTTTTAAACCACCCGCATTTGTTGATACTACAGGCACTTTATATAAAAAAGCATCGAGTACACTACTGCCCAAGCCCTCTTCTTGCGAACTCATAACAAACACATCAAAAATAGAAAAGAAATCTTCTACATCATCTATATGCCCCATCAGGTGATATAATCTGCTAACGTTTAAATGCGCAATTTCTTTTTCTACCTCGTGTTGCAAATTACCTTCACCAAAATGCAGAAACATAAAATCATCTCGCATTTGCGAAAGGTGATAAATTGTTTGCACCATAGTAAGGGGGTCTTTGTGCGGAACAAGGGCAGCTACACTGGCAATTATTTTTTTATTATGCCAACCCCTGAAATGAATTAGTTTTTTTGCTCGTTCGTCATTTAGTTTTTTAGCACAAGCAATATCAGGGATTACAGTTATATTTTTTAAACCAAAGTTTTCTAAAATAGTTTTAATAGCAGATGAAATAGCAACTAGTTTATGTGTACGAGTATATTTTAGTTTGGTGAAAAAGCCTTTGGGAACAAAATCAACACGACGCGTATAAACTACTTTTGTTTTATGAAACAACGAAGAAATTACACTATACATTTGTGCTGATGAGGTTTGCGCATGAATAACATCAGCGTAACATGCATGTTTTATTAAATATAAAATAGCTTGCAAACCATTATTAACTGTATGTATAGGTATATCTAATTCTTTTGCTTTTTGGTGGAGGGGAAAATTTTCTCTGCAAAGCAATTCTACTTCGTGCCCTTGTTGTAAAAATCCCTGTATGTTGTAAAGTGTTTGTCGCTCACCACCACGCCAGGTTTTTTCAGTATTTACTTGTAAAATTTTCACACGATAAAATTACACATTATGCTCATCGTTATGAAAAAATAATTGTGTAAAGAATACACAAAAAGTTACGCCCGCTTGTGTTTCTAAAGTGTCTTCATTTATAAAAGAAAGCACTTCAATTAAAATAAATAAAACAAATAGTACTGACATTTTTTTACCCGAAAAAAAGGGGGCCAATAAACGAGCAAACAACAACAACAAACCTATAACACCTAAAGCAACTGTGGTTTCTAAATATTGATTGTGTGAGCGAAGTTGCCATCTTTTCTCTAGGCTTGTGTTTTCTTTTTGATATTGGTTTTTAAAAGCATTTTCAACATCGCCGGTGCCAACGCCAAATAAAACATGTTCTTTAATAATACATAAAGCTGTTTTCCAAAACTCTAACCGCATAGTAAGCGAATGTCCGTTTGTTTCATGCATGCGCATAGAGCCGTCGGTTTCCCATAATATTTCGTGCACACGTGTACGTATGTTCATGGAATTAGTGTATAGATAGTTAGAGTAACCATTTTCAATAAAGTGAATATCAGTATCGCTTAATTTTAAAAACCCGGCTAAATCCCTTGTTAACCCTTTAGAGGCCAAGTACCTTATAAGGGTATATTTTATTTGATTTTTTCGCTTATCTAAGCTATCGAACCTGATTTGACTTTTTCTTTCCCAGGCAGGTCTTAACTCATCATCACACATTAAAATATAGACATAATTGCCATTTTCAGTAAATTTATAAACTGTATCATTAAAATACGGATGTCCACTAGGTGTATATATTGGTAGTGTTTTTAAATCTATTTTATTTACAGCATGTGCTTTTTTGTATTCGTCTCTTACAATATAAAGCGTATATAACAAAACACCTATAACCAGCGTTAGAAAAGAAATTTTAAACACAAATGATTGTTTTGAAAACAAAAAAATAATTATACCTACACAAGCCAAAACGCCAAGTATTACAAGTCCGGTAAATGATTGTAAAAAAAACAAAAAAAATAAAAGCCAAGCGGTAACAAGCAGGTAAACTGTTTTATGTTTAATAAGTGGTGGGTTTAAAAAACAGAAAAACAGATAACAAATAGAGAGTACAATCATTAAGGAGAAACGTATATGCGATTCGAAAAGTGAAATATCACGTACGTTATGAATTTGTTTGTGTAGAACACCAAAATAAGCACACATGCTACAAAATGAAGCTGTCACACAAGCCAAAACAAAAAAGTGCATTACAACGTGGTAATCTTTTTTATTTAGTGGGGGAGATGTAAAAAATAAAATAGGCAGCCAAAGCATAGGTAGTTTTATGCGAAGGTCTTTTAAACCGTATACGTAATCGCTTGTCCATAACAAACCAATTACAGAAAAAAGGTAAATGCTAACAAACGCCCAAAAAGTCTTCGATTTTTTTAAAGCACTCCATTTATTGATAAAATTTCTTTCAACTAACCAATTACCCAACAAAATAAACTGCGAAAGACTTTCTAAAAAACGAGAAAGCGGCATACCTACTACCAGCAAAATAAGCCCAAAAACAAAAATATTTTTATGCGTTAAGTAGCCTTTTATCTGCATGCCATTATTTAGTAAGCCTGCCCCAAACACCTAACGGAAGCTTTACGCCACTTTTGGCTTGTAAAAATAATTCGCCGGTTTGTAAGTCAGACTGATGTTGTTTAGCATAAGAACGTAAAAAGTTCTCAATTATTATGCTGCTAAAACCAAGTGAGTAAGCATTTAAAATCAGCAAATGTTTATCAGGGTTTAAAACCTTTAAAACCTCGCCCATCATTTCAGAAATATTGTCTTCTAATTGCCATTTTTCGCCATTAGGACCATGCCCATAAGCCGGAGGGTCTAAAATAATGCCATGATAAAAATTTCCGCGACGAGCTTCTTTTTTAATAAATTTTAAAGCATCATCAACCATCCAACGTATATTGTCTAAACCCGATAGTTGCATGTTCTCGTTCGCCCAAGTAACTACTTGTTTAATGCTATCAACATGGGTAACATCGGCACCAGCGGCACGTGCTGCCAAAGATGCTCCGCCTGTGTAGGCAAATAAGTTTAAAAATTTTGGTTTTTCAATTCCTGATAAGAAAGAAAAAATCGCATCCCAATTTACAGCCTGCTCAGGAAAAACACCCACGTGTTTAAACGAGGTTAACCCTAAACGGAATTGTATTTTTTTTGATTCGGCATTTTTGCCTTTTAAATCGTAACCCAATTTCCATTGGTCGGGCATTTGCTTAGCTTTTTTCCAATCACCTGCTGAGCTTGAACGCGGAATAAATTTTACATGAGCTTGTTTTTCCCAATCGGCATTGCTCCAGGTTTTGGACCATACAGCTTGCGGTTCAGGGCGAATGGTAATATATTGCCCGAAGCGTTCTAATTTTTCAAAATCGCCAACATCAAGCAATTCGTAGTCTTTCCAGTTTTCGGGTGTTAGTAATTGCATGGTGTAAATTTAGTTTAGTTTAAAACAACAGTATTTTATTTTTTCGCCTTTGGCCGAAAAAAGTTGCTCGTAGTATGTTTGTATATTCGTTAATTCTTCTTTACCTGATGGGTTATGAGCATATAAATCATTGGTTGAATAAAGCAATTCTAATTTATTTTCGACAATAACCTCCAACGTATATTCGTAAAAACTTGTACTATCTGTTTTTAAATGAACCAACCCACCTTGCTTTAAAAGTTTTTTATAGCGATTTAAAAACATAGGGTTGGTTAATCGTTTACGCACACGAGTTTTGTTTGGTTGTGGGTCGGGAAAAGTAATCCAAATTTCGTCTACCTCATTTTCGGCAAAACAATATTCTATAAAATCAATTCGTGTACGAACAAAAGCCACGTTTAACATATTATTTTCGGTGGCAAATTTTGCACCTGCCCAAATACGATTACCCTTAATATCAACCCCAATATAATTTTGAGTAAGGTTATTTTTGGCAAGCCCTACTGTATATTCGCCTTTTCCACAACCTAATTCAAGTACAATAGGGTTTTCGTTTTTAAAAAACTCTTGTTTCCATTTACCTGATAAAGGATGTCGTTCTTTTATTTTTTCGAAGGGCAGAAACGTACAGTTTTTAAATGTATCAAACTCCGCAAATTTTTCAAGCTTATTTGGCATATGGGTCGCAAAAGTAATTAGAATTTAGCTTTTCTTTTATTTACTTTTACATCCGCTTATGGCCAAAACCAAAACATCTTATTTCTGTCAAAGTTGTGGCTACCAATCTGCCAAATGGCTTGGTAAATGTCCTTCTTGCGAATCATGGAACACTATTGTTGAAGAAATTGTAGTAAAAGAAACCAAAAACAACAGTGGTTCAACATCTTTGAACCGAGCTCGCAAACCTTTATTAATAAACGAAATTACGGTTGAAAACGAACAACGTTTTTCTACCAACGATAGTGAACTGGATAGGATTTTAGGCGGGGGCATTGTTCCTGGTTCATTAGTGTTGTTTGGAGGCGAACCGGGCATAGGAAAATCTACCCTTATGTTGCAGGTGGCTCTTCAGGCAAAAGGGATAAAAATATTGTATGTTTCAGGTGAAGAGAGCGAGCAGCAAATCCGTATGCGTGCTGAGCGTGTGGGCATTCAAAACGACTCGTGTTTTATTTTGGCCGAAACCAACACCCAAAACATTTTTAAGCAGATAGAGCAAAACGAACCTAATTTGGTAATTATTGACTCTATACAAACCTTACACACATCTTTCATAGAATCGAGCCCCGGTAGCGTATCACAGGTGCGCGAGTGTGCTGCCGAGTTGATGCGTTTTGCCAAAGAAAATGCTACCCCTGTTTTTATTATAGGCCATATTACAAAAGACGGTAGTTTGGCAGGACCAAAAGTTTTAGAACACATGGTTGACACCGTTCTTCAGTTCGAGGGGGATAGAAATTATGTATATCGCTTACTACGAACCACAAAAAACCGTTTTGGAAGCACTAACGAGCTTGGCATTTATGAAATGCGTGGTACAGGTTTACGTGCAGTTAGCAATCCGTCTGAAATTTTAATTACCCATAGAGATGAACCCACCAGTGGCGTTGCTATTGCCGCCAGCATGGAGGGCTTACGCCCTATGTTGATTGAGATACAGTCATTAGTAAGTAGTGCGGCTTACGGCACTCCGCAACGCGCCTCAACCGGCTTTGATTTACGTAGGTTAAATATGCTTTTAGCGGTGCTTGAAAAACGCTGTGGCTTTAGGTTGGGGGTAAAAGATGTGTTTTTAAACATAGCCGGAGGCATTAAAGTTGAGGACCCCGGTATTGATTTAGCGGTGGTTTGTGCTGTGCTTTCTTCAAACGAAGATTTATGCATTCCACAAGACACTTGTTTTGCAGCAGAAGTAGGCCTTACGGGCGAGATACGACCTGTAAACCGCATAGAACAAAGAATTGCTGAGGCAGAAAAGCTAGGATTTAAGCGTATGTTTATTTCTGCTTACAATACTAAGGGAGTAGATATAAATAAATATAAGATAAAAGTAATTAGTGTTTCAAAAATGGAGGACGTATTTCAACATTTATTCGGCTAAGACCCAAATCCACCCCCCAAAAACGAAAAAACTTTTTTGAATTAACATATATTATATATATTAGCGGTCGTTTATATTTTAAAAATCTAGTTTATGATGAAGAAAATTACTTTAGCTCTCGTACTTACAGCAGCATTTTTTGTTAATGGATTTGCGCAGAAAAACCCTATGAAAGAAGGGGATAACGCTTATGCGGCTCAGGAATATTTTACTGCAATAGATTGGTATAAAAAGGCCTACATAAAAGAAAAAAAGGCTGAAAAAAAGGCGAAAATCCTTTTCCGTACAGCAGAAAGCTACCGCCATATTAATGACCTTAACGAGGCTATTACTTATTATACAAAAGCCATTGCTGCAAAGTATCCAGATCCTATGGCTAATTTTTATATCGGAGAGATAAAAAAAGAGCAAAAACTTTATAACGAGGCTATTAGTGCATTTGAAGCATATAAAAAAGAAGTTCCTTCTGATGCTCGTGCTGAAAACGAAATTAAATCTTGCGAATTAGCTCAAAAATGGGTTGATAATCCTACTCGCCATAAATTAGAGAATATGGCAATGATAAATACTAAAGAACAAGATTATAGCCCGGCTTTTGCCGACAAGAAAAACACTACATTGTATTTTACTTCAACCAGAGAAGGTTCTACAGGTGCTAAAGCCGACGGTACTACTGGTGATTTACACTCAGATATTTTTGAGACTAAACTTGGTAAAGACGGTAAATGGAGCACTCCAACACCACTTCCTGACCCAATTAACACGCCAGATAACGAAGGAAACGCGGCTGTTGACCGCAAAGGAACATTTTTGATTTTTAGCCGTTGCGGAGAAATGAAAAAGAAGCAATTAAAATGTCAACTTTATGTATCAAAAAAACAAGGTCCAAGTTGGGCAGCACCAGAATTACTTCCTTTCGATATTGATAGTTTCCAATTTAATCAACCATCACTTTCACCTGATGGGAATACATTATACTTCTCATCTAACATGACCGGTGGAAAAGGACGTTATGATATTTGGAAAAGTACTTTTGATAAAAAAAATAAAAACTGGGGTACACCTGAAAATTTAGGAGCTTCGGTTAACACTATGGGTAACGAAGGTTATCCTTATATACATACTGATGCAAAAACATTATATTTTTCATCAGATGCTATGCTTGGTTTAGGCGGACTTGATATATACAAAATTACAGCTGATAAAAGCGGTGCATTTAGCGGACAAGCTGAAAACTTAAAATACCCAATGAACTCTCCTCATGATGATTTTGGTATTATTTATGATGGCAATAAAGACCGTGGTTATTTATCATCTGATCGCGAAGGTGGTAAAGGCGAAGATGATATTTATTCATTCTACTTACCACCATTAGTATTTAATGCAGCCGGTACAATAACTAATGCAAATGATAAAAGTGTTATTCCTAACTGCCCTATAATTATTAAAGGTTCTGACGGTACTTTAGCACAAATTACCAGTGATAAAGACGGTAGTTATACTATCCCTTTAAAACCACAGGTTTCTTATGAAATTTATACACAAACTAATAAAGATTTAAAAACACCAACAGCTCCAAGAGGTTTCTTTGCTTCTGACGACAAAGGTAAATTTAGCACCATTGATGTTATGGAGTCTACTAACTTCAAAAAAGATTTCCAACTAAGTCCGGTACCTGAAGGTGAGATTCGTTTCCCTGCGGTGTTATATGCTTTAGGTAAATCTGAGTTATTAGTGGACTTAACTGGTACAGCAAAAGGAAATGACACACAAAAACCACTAAACTCAAAAGACTCGTTAAACTTTTTAGTTAAAACGTTAAACGATAACCCAACTATTATTATTGAGTTAAGCGCACACACAGATAGTCGTGGTAATGCAGCATTAAACGAAAAATTATCTCAAGCACGTGCGCAAGCCTGTGTTGATTATCTGATTTCTAAAGGCATTCCTGCAGAGCGTATGATAGCAAAAGGTTATGGCAAAAGAAAATTGAAAATAACTGATGCACAAATTGCTAAAGCTAAAACTAAAGAAGAAAAAGAAGCTTTACACGCAATGAACCGTCGTACTGTATTCAAAATTCTATCGTGGGATTATGTAGATCCTAAAGCACCAAAAACTACTATACCAACCTATCACCCTAAAGTGTTGAATGAAGAAGATGCGGACAAAATTGAAGACGCACCAGGTGGCGATAAATAATTAAAAAATAAAAGCCTCACAGAAATGTGGGGCTTTTTTATGTTAAAGGATTTTTTATCTTTGAGTTAAATTAAAAAATAATAATATGATGCAAATTAACTTCGTAGCTGTTTTAGTAGCAGCACTGGTTCCTATGGTAATAGGATTTATTTGGTACAACCCAAAAACATTTGGTACTGCTTGGATGAAAGCAGCGGAGATGACCGAAGATAAAATGAAAGGAGCTAATATGGCTTTGGTTTTTGGTTTAACTTTTGTGTTTAGCTTTTTTATTGCTATGACCATGAATTTTGTAACCATTCACCAATTTGGAGCTATGTCGTCAATGATGTCGATGGCAAACCCAGATGCTTTAAAAGATACAACTCAGGGAGCCGGAGCTGATTTTGCCAATTTTATGGCGAAGTACGGCAGCAATTTCCGCACATTTAAACATGGGGTTTTTCATGGTACTGTAAGCGGTTTTATGTTGGCTTTACCGGTTATAGGGGTTAATGCTTTATTTGAACGCAAAGGCTTTAAATACATCGCCATTAACGCTGGTTTTTGGATTGTATGTTTTGCCTTAATGGGCGGTATTATTTGTGCTTGGCAATAGTTTTCTGAAAGGAAACTTATTGTTCTTTATCTTTCTTCGGTTTTTTATCTGTTAAACCTTTTCAGCATCTTTGTATAAGAAATGTGCGGCATTGCAGCTATAATTGGGTTTACAGACAAGGGCAGAGAACGCTTTAACAGAATTGTACAGTGTGCAAGTTTACTAAAACATCGTGGGCCTGATAATCAAAAATATATTATCGAAGCTGATTTTGCCATGGCGCATGCGCGCCTAAGCATTATTGATTTATCGGAAGCCAGTAACCAACCTTTTACTACGCATGATGGTAGGTTTACCATAGTTTATAATGGTGAAATATTTAATTATAAAGAGTTAAAAAGTCAGCTACAGCAAAAAGGACACACATTTTATACCGAAGGCGATGTAGAGGTGTTAATTAACCTGTACAAAGAATTTGGTAAAGATTGCTTACATAAAATAAATGGGTTTTTTGCTTTCATTTTATACGATAAACTAACACAAACTTTTTTTGCCGCTCGGGATAGATTAGGTATAAAGCCTTTTTATTATTATGTGGATAAAAATTATTTTGCCTGTTCGTCCGAATTAAAAACAGTAAAATATATTACCGAGTGCAACACTATTAATAAAACAGCACTATACGCGTATTTGCAGCTTACCTATGTCCCAGAAAAAATAAGCATTATAAAAAATATTTATAAACTTGAGCCTGGAGAGTTTTTGTTTATTGAAAAAAATAAAATCACAAGAGAAAAATATTACTCAGTAAAACTCCCGACGGAGTATGAAGAAGAAAAAAACGTAAATAAAGCATTTCTTAATTTGTTGGAAAGTGCTGTAGAAGTACGTTTAACAGCTGATGTACCCGTGGGCTGTTTTTTAAGCGGAGGCATTGATAGTAGTGTAATTACAGCCATTGCCTCGCAAAAAAACGAACACCTGCAAACCTTTTCTATAGGGTTTAAAGACAACACATATTTTGATGAATCGGTTTATGCTGAAGTTGTTGCTAAACAATACAAAACTCAGCATCAAACCTTTTATTTAAGTGAAGATGAAGCAGAGGGTGAAATCGAAAACTTTTTAAATGCCATTGATGAACCATTTGCAGACTCATCAGCCTTTAATGTTTTTGTGCTTTCAAAAAAAACCAAACAACACGTAAAGGTTGTACTGTCTGGTGATGGTGCCGATGAGCTTTTTGCCGGATATAATAAACATCGTGCTGAGTGGATGATACGAAATCAAACATTGAAAACATCTCTATTAAAAAACGGCTCGGCGTTTACAAAATTTTTTCCTGCTTCGCGAAGTGGGAAACTATCAAACAAAATACGTCAGCTTGAGCGATTTGCAAACGGCGCAAAATTATCTCCGCAAGAGCGCTACTGGCGCTGGGCTTGCTTTTATGAAGAAAATAAAGCTGCCTCATTAATTAACTTATCTTCAAAAGAACAAAAAGAGTTTAATGCACTAAAAAGCACCTATACTTCTGTTGTTAATGAGAATTATAACAGTACTTTATTGGCAGATGTAAACCTAGTATTGTCAAGCGATATGCTTACTAAAGTTGATAGAATGAGCATGGCAAATGCACTTGAAGTGCGTAACCCTTTTTTAGATTATAGAATGGTTGAGTTTGCTTTTTCGTTACGAACAGAAAATAAAATAAACGCTAACCTTCAGAAAAAAATTGTAAAAGAAAGCTGCGCGCATTTATTACCTGCTGAAATACTGAATAGAAAAAAGCATGGCTTTGAAACTCCTGTGCAACAATGGTTGCAAGGTGTTTTAAAAAATAAAGTACAAGAATGTTGTTTGGATAAAGATTTTATAGAACAGCAAAATATATTTAATTATACTGCACTTAAGCAGGTGGTTGAGCAAGCCTTAAGTTTTAATGCGGGGGATACTACTTCAGTTGTGTGGAGTATTTTAATTTTTAATTATTGGTATAAACAAAACATACTGTAATGCCACGCGTATTAAGGATTATAAATAGGTTTAATTTAGGTGGTCCGGCATATAATGTGGCGTTCCTTACAAAATACTTAGCACCTGAGTACGAAACCCTTTTAATTGGCGGAGAAAAAGAGCCAGATGAAGATAGTTCCCTGTTCATTTTTAATGAAATGGGTTTAGAGCCACTTGTAATAAATGAGATGAGTCGCTCGGTAAGTTTTTTGCAAGACATAAAGGCTTATTATCGAATCAAAAAAATTATTAAAGAATTTAAACCCGATATTGTACACACACATGCCGCAAAGGCCGGAGCGCTTGGTCGTTTAGCTGCATATAGTTGCAAAGTGCCAGTGATTATACATACATTTCACGGACATGTTTTCCATTCCTACTTCGGAAAATTTAAAACCACTATTTATAAAAACATAGAACGCTTTCTTGCAAAAAAATCATCAGTTATTATTGCTATAAGCGAAAAACAAAAACAGGAACTGTGCAACGAACATAAAATTGCTCCGGCAGAAAAAATAAAAATTGTTCCGTTGGGATTTGATTTAACCAAGTTTTCTGATAACCAAATCGAAAAGCGAAAAACCTTTAGAGACAAATATCAAATTGAAGACGATGAAATTTGTATTGTAATTATTGGCCGTTTAGCTCCGGTAAAAAATCATCCTTTATTTTTAAAGGCTATTCAGTTTGTAAAAAACCAT
>Ga0209622_1000023_pt1 | contig 17576 bp, 9 predicted proteins | sample TexAe_OM3H0_M2_FD_187943 | JGI IMG/M metagenome (GOLD analysis project Ga0209622, IMG submission 187943) | Forest soil microbial communities from Davy Crockett National Forest, Groveton, Texas, USA - Texas A ecozone_OM3H0_M2 (SPAdes) (version 2) | ecosystem: Environmental > Terrestrial > Soil >...
CCGATTCTCGTTATGATAGATATAAGCGAGGAAAAGATACACTATCAAAATCAGAATTAAATGGATTAAAATTATTCCGAGCTAATTGTTCCTCTTGTCACACAGAGCCTTTATTTACTGATAATTCATATCGCAGTAATGGAATTGGCATTAATCCCGTCATAAAAGATTCGGGGCGTTTTTTAATAACTCGTTTACCTGCCGATTTAATGAAGTTTAAAGTGCCAAGTCTTAGAAATATTGAAGTAAGTTATCCCTACATGCACGATGGCAGATTTTACAGTTTAAAACAGGTGTTGAATCATTATTCAAAAATTTCATCGTCAAAAAATGAGACCGACCCTATTTTAAAAAACATGCCCTCATTAAACGAGCAAGAACAAAAAGATATTATAGCTTTTTTAAAAACGCTTACCGATAAAACTTTTTTACACGACAAACGCTTCATGAATCCGGGAACCCGCATTTATATCCCAAAACCAATAGTAAAAACAGAAACTAAAATTGCCCCCCCTATAGATGAAAACATTGTTGCAAAATATAAAACCGAATGGGAATCAATAACTCTTACCAGTATAGATGGCATTCCACAATATATAAGCTATATGGATAAGTTAGATGAGATAACACAAAGCATTTCAAAGCAAATAAAAAAACAAAAAAATATTGAGTTGGAGAATTTACGCTCGGAGTTTCTTACCAGTAAAAAACATAAAGAAGCCATAAAAAATTACATCATTTTTGGGCAACCTACAAGTAAAGATGAAATTATTGAACCTTGTAAAAAACAGTTAAAAAATACTGTAAGTGAAACTGATATTATAGATAGTAAGTTAAACGGGCAATCAAAAAAAGGTTGGGTTGTGCTTATAAAATATAAGGCTAAAAACAAGTCAGGTGAGGCTTCTGTAAAAACAGTAAGCTTTAATGTAAAATATAATCCGATTGAAAAAAACTACGTCGTTTTAAAGGCAAATTAGTAAACAATTTTTTCTTAAAAACAATAAGTCAAAATTTAATTAACTTTAGTTACATAAAATAAAAAGATGTAATTTTATCGAAAATTAAAGCGTTATGGCCATTTATAAATTTAGAATTACGTTTGAAGATTACGAAGACATTTCTAGAGATATAGAAATTAAATCTTCGCAAACTTTTTTTGATTTTTTTCAAATTATTTTACAAAGCATAAGTTTTGATGCAAAGCATGCAGGCGCTTTTTTTTCGAGTGATGATTATTGGAGCAAGGGCAGCGAGATTACTTTATTGGAAGAAGATGTAGAACCGGGTGTTAAATTAATGAAGACTACAAAAATTGCCTCATTTATTGAACAACCCAACCAACGATTTGTTTTTTTATATGATAAAGAGGCTTGCTGGTCGTTGTTTATAGAGCTTATCAAACTTGTACCCGAAGATGTAAAAGCAACTTACCCACGTTGTATAAAAAGCCTTGGTACGGCCCCAAAGCAATACAAGCAAAAACTAATTGCCAAATTAAAAGAAGAGGTTGAAAACGGTACTGCCGATGAAAAAATTGTAGACGACGAAGTTTACAAAGCAATTGCTGATGAAAAATTAGTTTTTGATGAAGAAGAGGAGACCTCTTTACACGAAGACGAAAGCGATTTAGTTGAAAAAGGTGAAGATGATGAACATGAGGAAGAGCATGAAGGAGACGAAGAACATCATGAAGATGAAGAGCACGAAGGCGGCGAAGCCTGGTAAACCTTTCTTACTTCTTTAAGAAAGGGATTTTAGTTACTACAGCCTTAATGTTTTTATCGCGTATCTGAACAAAAATTTCTGTATCAGCCTTAGCAAATTCTGTTTTTACGTAGCCCATACCGATAGCCTTATTTAAGGTTGGCGATTGTGTGCCCGATGTAACCACACCGATATTATTTCCTGCAGCATCAACAATTGGATACCCATGACGAGGAATGCCTCTATCTATCATTTCAAAACCAACTAATTTTCTGCTCAAGCCTTTTTCTTTTTGAGCAAGTAGGTAATTTTTATCAGTAAAATCTTTCGTAAATTTAGTAATCCAGCCTAACCCTGCTTCTAAAGGAGAAGTAGTATCATCAATGTCGTTTCCGTATAAACAAAAACCCATTTCAAGACGAAGTGTATCGCGTGCGCCTAGCCCTATTGGTTTAATGCCAAACTCTTTACCGGCTTCAAAAACGGCATCCCAAATTTTATTGGCATGTTCATTATCAAAATAAATTTCGAAACCGCCAGCACCTGTATAGCCCGTATTTGATATAACTACATTATCGCAGCCACAAAAAGTTCCCTTTGTAAAACTGTAATAAGGTATATCAGCTAATTTTACCGAAGTTAACTTTTGTAATGTATCTATAGCCTTTGGGCCTTGTATAGCCAATAAAGATGTTCTGTCGGATATGTTTTTCATATCTACACCTTTAGTGTTATGGCTGCTAATCCAATTCCAATCCTTATCAATGTTAGATGCGTTAACAACCAACATATATGTTTTTTCATCAATTCTGTAAACCAATAAATCATCTACAATACCGCCTTTACCATTTGGAAGGCAAGAATATTGAGCTTTACCATCCGTAAGAACCGCTGCATCGTTGCTTGTAACGCGTTGAATTAAATCTAGTGCATTATCACCTTTCAAAATAAACTCGCCCATGTGGCTAACATCAAAAACACCCACCGCATTTCTTACTGTAGCGTGCTCGTCATTTAATCCGCTATAACTTACAGGCATGTTGTAACCTGCAAATTCAATCATTTTAGCGCCCAGTGATATATGTTTATCTTGCAATGCAATGCTTTTCATGAGGTTTGTTTTTTGAGCTGCGAAGATAGTTATTTTATGAATTAATGCTCGTGTTCGGCAAAAGTAAGTACGTAGTTATTATTGTCTTTAATAGAAAACTCGGTAGCTCCGTAAAAGGTCTTTTCTAAACCTTTCAGTACGGTAACTTTATCTTTAATGCGCTCAAAAAAGGCATGTATGTCTTTAAGGTTGATATACAGCAATAACGAAGCCCCATCTTTTCGGCTTATTTCGGGTAACTCGTTAGCCAAACTTTCATAGGTTTGAAACATAAAGGTAACCTTGCCATTGGTCATCATAACCCATACAAAATCGTTTCCGGTTTCTGGTACCGACATAGTTACTTCAAAGCCCAATTGCTTATAAAACTCAATGGTTTTAGGCATGTCTTTTACAAAAATATTTGGTGATAAGCTTTCCATTTTGTATTTATTTAATAATTATTAATGTGCCTCTAACCAATTTACACCCGTGCCCATACCAACCTCTAATGGTACATCTAAAGGCATGGCATTTTTCATGTGGTTTTCTATAATGGGTTTAATGGTTTCCAATTCTGATTTTTCTACATCAAAAATTAACTCGTCATGCACCTGCAAAATCATTTTGCTTTTAAAGTTTTGCTTTTTTAATTCTTTTTGAATGTCAATCATTGCCACCTTAATCATATCGGCTGCAGAGCCTTGTATAGGGGCATTAATGGCATTTCGCTCGGCAAAACCACGTACTACGGCATTGCTTGATGTTATATCGCGCAACCAACGTTTTCTGCCTAATAAGGTTTGCACATACCCATTATCGCGGGCAAAATTTATGGTATCGTCCATATATTTTTTAATAGACGAATATTCTCTAAAATAATTATCAATTAATTGTTTGGCTTCGGTACGTGATACACCAATGTTTTCAGCCAAACCAAAAGCTCCTTGTCCGTATATGATACCGAAGTTTACACTCTTAGCCTTATAACGCATTTCTTTAGTAACCTCAGCCTCATCAATGCCATAAACCTTTACGGCAGTTGCCGTGTGAATGTCTTTCCCTAATTTGAAAGCCTCACACATGTTTGGGTCTTTGCTTATTGAAGCCACAATGCGTAATTCTATCTGCGAGTAATCGGCACTTAACAAAATATGGTGTTCATCTCTTGGTACAAAAGCTTTACGAATGTAACGTCCACGTTCCGTACGCACCGGTATATTTTGCAGGTTAGGATTATCAGAGCTTAAACGCCCGGTAACAGCTACTACCTGATTGTACGATGTGTGCACACGCCCTGTTTTTGCATTAACCAATAAAGGCAATGTATCTACATAGGTATTTTTTAATTTTACTACCTCGCGGTACTCTAATATTTTAGAAACAATGGGGTGCTTATCAGTTAATTTAGAAAGCACATCTTCACCTGTAGAATACTGGCCTGTTTTTGTTTTTTTAGGCTTATCAATAATTTTAAGATACTCAAATAAAATTTCGCCAACCTGTTTTGGCGATGCAATATTGAAAGGAGTGCCTGCAAGTGCTTGTATCTCTGCATCAATTTTCACAACGTCTTTTTCAAGTTCAACAGAATAATCATTCAACACTTTAGTGTCAATTCTAACTCCCTCATACTCCATATCAGAAAGCACATGCACTAATGGAACCTCAACATCATTAAATAATTTTTCTAATTTATTCTCGTGTAATTGAGGTGCAAAAACTTTTTCTAACTGAAGGGTTACATCAGCATCTTCGGCAGCATATTCTTTAATAGCTTCTATATCGGCATCACGCATACTGCCCTGGTTTTTGCCTTTTTTACCAATTAAGGTTTCAATGCTTATGGGAGAGTAATTCAAATAAGTCTCAGCCAGTATATCCATTCCATGACGCGTTTCTGGACTGATAAGGAAATGCGCTATCATAGTATCGAATAACTTGTTTTTTATTTCTACATTATAATTTCTTAAAACCTGCAAATCATATTTAATGTTTTGTCCAATAAGTGTTTTTGTTTCATCAGAAAACAAGGAAACAAACTCATTAATGATTTGTTGAGCCTCTGATTGCTCTTTTGGAAACGGAACATAATAAGCTTCAAATGGTTTTACGGCAAAAGATAAACCAACAATTTCAGCTTCAAATGTATTAAGTGCTGTGGTTTCGCTATCAAAACAAAACTCGGTATGTTTATTTAGTAATTGTAGAAGCTCGCTACGCTTCTCTTTGGTATCCATTAAAAAATATTGGTGTGCGGTATCAGCAGCCGTTTTAAAAATTTTAGACGCTTCAACTTCTTCTTCACTTGTAGCAACATCCGTTTCAGTAGCAAACATATCTACTTGCGCCGGATTTGCTTTTTTTCCAACCGGTGCAATCGCTTCTTTTGTAGCATTTGTTTTATTTCCTTGCCATTGTTCAGTGGCACCATCAGTAACATCTTCGCCCAACACTTTTTGTGCAATGGTTCTAAATTCAAGTTCTTTAAATACTTCACGCAAAGCTTCTCTATTAATTTCTTTTCGCACTAATTCTTCATCGTGCAACTCAATAGGTATATCAAGTGTTATAGTTGCAAGGCGTTTAGATAAAACTGCTTTATCCTTATTAAGCTCTACTTTTTCTTTTAGTTTACCTTTTAGTTTATCTGTATTCAGGTATAAATTTTCAACCGAATCAAAATCTTTAATTAGTTGTATGGCGGTCTTCTCTCCTACTCCCGGTATACCTGGAATGTTATCGGCAGTATCGCCCATTAAACCCAATATATCTATTAACTGTGCAACGTTTTTAATTTGCCATTTTTCGCAAATTTCTTTCACACCTAAAATCTCGGCACCATTGCCTAAGCGGGCAGGTTTATATATAAATGTATTTTCATCTACCAATTGTCCGTAATCTTTGTCGGGCGTCATCATATAGGTTGTAAAGCCTTTCTTTTCAGCCTGCATAGCTAAAGAACCAATTACATCATCAGCTTCAAAACCATTAAACGATAAAGCAGGTATATTAAATCCTTCCAACAATTTAAAAATGTACGGAATAGATTTTTTTAAATCATCAGGCATTTCTTCACGATGCGCTTTGTAAGCTTCAAACTCTATGTGACGATGTGTAGGGCCCGCCAAATCGAACACCACTGCTAAATGGGTAGGTTTTTCTTTATTTAAAACTTCTAATAAAGTATTGGTAAAGCCAAATATGGCCGATGTGTTCAAACCTTGCGAGTTAATGCGTGGGTTGCTGCTAAATGCAAAAAAAGCACGATATATAAGTGCATAAGCATCTAACAGAAATAATTTTTTAGGTACGTCTTTTGTAATCATGCGTAAATGTAAAAAGCAATTGTAAACAGGCAATAAACAATGCCTTTAAGTTCTTTTTAATTGCTAACAAAAATAGCCGTTTCGTAAAAAAATGCAATATTTGTAACTTATGTGCGTTAACTAACCTTTGCAGACCAATTCCATTAAAATATTATTTGTTTTTTGTGTAGGTATCTTTTCTACACTTTATGCGCAAACGGCTATTATTAGCGGCAGGGTGGTTGACGAAAGCAATAATCCTATTCAAGATGTATCAATTATTGCTGCAGATGGGCATACAACTCCTGTTTTTACCGATGCTGATGGAAAATACCAAATTACGATACCTGCTAATAAAGAAGTTGAGTTAGATTTTATTAATTTAAGTTATAAAATTAGTAATGCAAAAATTACCGCTAAACCAAACGAAAAAATAACCATTAACCCTAAGCTGATTTTTAAAAATGCTATTGAGGACATAACCGTAATTGGCGAAAACCGTAAGCAGGATATGGTTTATATACAACCCAAAGATTATTTTAAGCTGGCCGGACCTACACCTGATATAAGTAAAATAATCCTATCGCAAGGTTTAGGAGTACAAAGTAGTAATGAATTAAGTTCTACCTACTCGGTACGCGGGGGTAGTTTCGATGAAAATTTGGTTTATGTAAACGATGTAGAAATTTTTCGTCCGTTTTTAGCAAGTACCGGACAACAGGTAGGTTTAAGTTTTCCTAACCCTGATATGGTTTCCAGCATTAATTTCTCTTCAGGAGGTTTTGAGGCTAAGTATGGCGATAAAATGTCTTCTGTTTTGGATGTTCAATACAGAAAACCTCGCGAATTTGCTGCCTCTATAGCAGGAGGTTTATTAGGAGGAAGTGTTAGTGTAGAAGATGTAACAAAAAATAAACTTTTCTCGTGGCAAATAGGTGCACGTTATCGTAATACGCAATATGTGTTGAAATCGTTAGATACTAAGGGCGAATACAAGCCAAGTTTTTATGATGTGCAGGCGCATCTTACGTTTGATATTTCGCCAAAGTTTATGATTGAGTGTTTAGCTATGATATCTGACAATAAATATTTGGTTGTGCCAAGTGATAGACAAACAACCTTTGGTACGTTTCAAAACGCACTAAGCTTTAACGTGTATTTTGATGGACAAGAGATAAGTGATTACAAAACTTATTTCGGTTCTCTTTCAGCTACCTACAAACCTAAAGATAGTCTTACTTTAAAATTTATTACCTCAGCTTACCGCGACAATGAAAATCAGGAGTTTACTATACAAGGCCAATATTATATCAACCAATTAAACAACGATTTTGGCAGCTCTAATTTTGGTGGAGCGGCTTATAATCTTGGGGTTGGCACATACATAAACAACGGACGAGATTATTTAAATGCCACTATTTTAAATGCAGAACATAAAGGCAAGTTTTTAAAACGTCATCAAACTTTTTTGTGGGGCGCACGCATACAGGAAGAAATTATTTCGAACAAAATGAGCGAATGGAATTACTTAGACTCTGCCGGTTACAGCATTCCGCAAGGCAATCCACAAACGGTTGATTTACCTTATGTACTTAAATCTCAAACTAATTTAAACACCATGCGGGGCATGGCTTATGCCGAGTATATATTGGATAAACAATTTAAAGACACTTCTACTGTTACTATTACCGGCGGAGTACGCAGTAATTATTGGTCGTTTAATAACCAAAATGTACTCAGCCCAAGAGTTACATTGGCATACACTCCTCATTGGAAAAGAGATTGGGTGTTTCGTGCATCTTATGGTTATTATTATCAACCACCTTTGTTTAGAGAGATGCTTAACCTGCAAGGACAAGTTAATCCTAATATTAAAGCGCAAGAATCTATACACTATGTGCTATCAAGCGATGTGAATTTTAAAATGTGGAAACGCCCCTTTAAATTTATGGGAGCTATATATTACAAACAACTAAAAAACATTATTCCGTATGATGTAGATAATGTACTTATACGCTACTATGGCACAAATAGTTCCTCAGGTTACGCCACAGGGATTGACTTACGCTTAAACGGCGAATTTATTAAAACAGTAGAATCGTGGGTTAGTATGAGTGTTATGCACACGGCCGAAAAAATAGATGGTTTAGGTTCATATAGCTATACCGATACACACGGACAACCTTATTACCCTGGCATATCAGTTACCCAAAAAAAAGATAGTGTGTTTAATCCAAAAGGATACATTCCTCGTCCAACCGATCAATTAGTGACTTTTAATATGTTTTTTCAAGACCATTTACCTAAAATTCCTTCTGCAAAATTGAGCCTTAATTTTATTTACGGAACAGGCTTACCAGTTACCATTTTAGGAAAAAAATGGCTGATGAACGATAAATTCAGATACCCTGCTTACAGACGTGTAGATATTGGTTTCTCCTATCAATTGATAAAAGAAAACAAGCCTTTACCCAAAAAGAATGTATTTCATTACATAAAATCATCGTGGATAAGTTTAGAAGTGTGGAATTTATTAGGCGTAAACAACACCGTATCCTATACCTGGATAACAGCAGCCACAGGTTCTCAATATGCCGTACCAAATTACCTTACCGGCAGACAGCTTAATCTTAAATTACAGATGAAATTTTGATAATTAAAGATTAAGTTCTACTTTTAGGCGACGAAAATGTTAAAATTATGTCTGCACAGGAAGAAATGTCGAATAGAGTAGATTTGGGTTTTGTATCTATCCACCTAATAAAAGCCAACATTGTATGTGTTGATTGTATTTCGGAGGAGTCTATTAGCGTAGATAAAGGCATTAAAATTATTGAAACCATAAGGTCTTTAGTGGGTAACGAACCTCATGCCATTATTATAAATTTTGCTTCATTATACACCCCTTCTAAAGAGTTTTTTAAGTTTATACTTAGCCAACGCAGCCCCGAAAAAGATAAGCTTATGGCACGTGCTATAGTAACCACAAACCCTGCATCGCGTTTAGATGGTAAAAATTTTATAAATTTCTTTAAACCCTTAACACCAACTAAACTGTGTTTTACTATTGACGAGGCCATTGATTGGGTAGAATCTCATTTAAACAAAGCAGATTAAATAATATGTTTTTAATGCGTTTTCTGCCAATATTTTTTAAATTGCGGGTTGATTAACTAATCATTGATATATGAGTGAACAAATACTCCGTGCCTTAATGCAACTTTTTGCCATCATAGCAAAAGTTGATGGCGTAACTAACACAGGCAGAAACATTGTACAATTATTTTTAAAACAACAATTAAACCAAGAGTTAGTTGACCAATATTTAGCTGTATTTGACGAGTTTTTAGAATCTCACCATCAGGTAGCCAAAAAGAAAGATGGCTCTGCTAAACGTACTTCCCTTAACTCCGTAAAAGTTTTAAAAATTTGTACCGAGATAAACAAAGAACTTGAACAAAATCAAAAAATAGTAGTGCTTATACGTTTGCTTGAATTTATACACTCATCAAACGAAATATCTGAGCAAGAAAATGAGTTTGTTACAACGGTTGCCGAAACATTTAACATTGGAATTGAAGAGTTTAATAACTTAAGATATTTTGTAGAAGGTAAACAAGCTGATATTAACTCGCATGAATTACTAGTAATAAACGATAAAGAGCAAAATACAAAAGCCTTTAAACATATTTGGTGCGACCAGTTTAACGAAGGTGTTGAAGTGTGGGTTATTTCTATACCAAGTGTGGGCATGTATGCCCTTAAGTTGGTTGGAACACAGGAGTTGGTTTTAAATGGGCAAGCCCTTACCCCCGATAAAGTTTACATTTTAACGCCAGGTTCATCGTTACGTAGCGCTAAGGTTAAACCAATTTATTATTCTGATATAATCAGTAAATTTTTAGCTGACAAATCAAGTACGGTAGTTTCTTTTCAGGCGGTTGATTTAGAATATAAATTTCCGGGCGGAAAACTTGGTTTACGTGGCATTAATATTAATGAAGAAAGCGGCAAACTTATTGGTATAATGGGGGGCTCTGGTGCCGGTAAATCAACCTTATTAAATGTTTTAAATAGTAACGAAATACCAAGTGGTGGCGCTGTTTTAATTAATGGTGTTAACATTCACACTGAAAAACACAAAATAGAAGGTGTTATCGGGATGGTTTCTCAGGACGATTTATTGATTGAAGAACTTACCGTTTACCAAAACCTTTTTTATAACGCCAAGCTTTGTTTCGGAAATTTAGATGATACTACCATTTCGCAAATGGTGATGAAAACCCTAACTGATTTAGGGCTTGAGCAAACACGCGATTTAAAAGTTGGGTCTCCTTTAGAAAAAACCATATCGGGCGGTCAAAGAAAACGTTTAAATATTGGTTTAGAGTTAATTCGTGAACCGGCCGTTATGTTTGTTGATGAGCCAACATCAGGGCTTTCATCAAGAGACAGTGAGAATATTATGGACCTTTTAAAAGAACTTTCTTTAAAAGGTAAATTAGTTTTTGTGGTTATACATCAACCGTCATCAGACATCTTTAAAATGTTTGATAAACTGATGATACTGGATGTGGGTGGTTATCCTGTTTATTATGGCAACCCCGTTGATGCGGTTATTTACTTTAAACGCTTGGTTAACCATGTAAATAGTGAAGAAAGTGAGTGTATAACCTGTGGTAACGTTAATCCGGAACAGATATTTAATATTATTGAAACCAAGGTTGTAGACGAGTTTGGAAACTTAACCAACAAACGAAAATTCTCTCCGGCAGAATGGAGTGGTCATTATCGTGAATTGATAGAAAGTAAAATTGGCAGAGGAGGCTCTCATACCGATATCCCGGAAAGCACCTTTAAGGTTCCTAATAAAATAAAGCAGTTTGTAATTTATACCAGTCGTGATATAAAAAGTAAATTAACCAACACACAGTATTTATTAATTAACTTATTAGAAGCACCTGTACTGGCTTTAATTTTAGCTTACGTTATTAGATTTTTTAATACAGATGCCGAAACCGGTAAAGGATATGTTTATCATGACAATGAAAACATCCCTATTTATATGTTTATGAGCATTGTAGTTGCTTTATTTATAGGATTAACTGTTAGTGCCGAGGAAATTATACGTGACAGGAAAATTCAGAAACGTGAATCGTTTTTAAACCTAAGTAGATATAGCTACTTGTTAAGTAAAGTAAGCATTATGTTTACTTTATCTGCCATACAAACTATTACTTTTTTATTAGTTGGTAACAGCGTATTAGGTATAAAAGGCATGTGGGTAGATTATTGGTTAGTGTTATTTACCACATCGTGCTTTGCTAATATGTTAGGTTTAAACATATCATCAGCCTTTAATAGTGCGGTAACTATTTACATTATGATTCCTTTCTTAATTATCCCACAATTATTATTAAGTGGTGTAATGGTTAAGTTTGATAAACTAAACCCAACTATTGCTAAACAAGGTGGTGTGCCTTGGGTAGGTGAAGTTATGACATCTCGTTGGGCCTATGAAGCATTAGCTGTTAATCAGTTTAAAGCAAACGAGTACGAAAAATTATTTTATAAATACGACAAAGCCATATCGGAAGCCGATTATAAAAAGAATTATTGGGCTGATAAAATGGTTGCCAAAATTTCAAAAATTGAAAGCGAATTAGGTGACGTAAAGAAAAATAACGAAGTAGAGAAAGACCTTGAATTATTAAGAAACGAATTGAGTAAAGAGTACGCTAAACATAATACACTTACTAGATTTAATAATTTTGATAATTTGTATTTAGGCAAAGTAAATACAGGCATAACATCTGCTTTGAGAGATTATTTGCAAACTGCAGCTCCGGGAACATTAAAGCAATTTTATATAAACAGAGATAAACTTGCCCGTGATAAAAGGAACGAGATTATTGAAAAGCATAATAAAACACCTCAAGACAAAGCTGCATTTCAAACTTTAGGCTCGGATTACGATAATGAAACCTTAGATAACCAGTTGAGAAACGCAAACGATTTAGGTGAAAAATGTTTAGAGAAGGATGGTAGATTTATTCAACGTACCGACCCAATTTATTTAGACCCTGATAGCAATTACGGAAGCGCACACTTTTTTGCTCCACAAAAAAGATTATTTGGCCAATTATATCAAACCTTTTGGTTTAACCTTTGCGTTATTTGGGGCATGTGTTTAACTATGATGATAACATTATACTTCGACCTGCTAAAAAAATTCTTAGACGGCATAGAAAAATTATTTTCTATGATTGGGAAAAAGAAAAGTGCTTAATTTTAAGAAAATAGAATAAAGTACTTTATTCTATTTTCTTATTTCATACCAAGCCTCTGGTTGGCCATCGTATAAAAACTCTTCTTTAAAAATTAAGCCTGTTTTTTCTAACACTTTTCTCGAAGCTACGTTGTACATAGAGGCAGTAGCACAAATTAAATCTAGTTTTAAAATATTGAAACCATAATCAACAGATGCTTTACATGTTTCAGTGGCATAACCTTTACCCCAATAACGCGGGATTAACCTATACCCAACATCGTAATATTTTGTACGATTATTTATAGTTTGCTTAACAAATTTTAAGCCAGCCCAACCAATAAAATCTCCACTTTGTTTCTCAATAACTGCCCAACGACCAATTCCATTTTCTTCATATTGCTTTCTTATAAAAGCAATAACATCTCTGCTTTGCTCAATTTTTGTTTGGGGTTCAGTATACAAATATTTTAAAACCTCAGCATTAGAATCTAACTCAAACATTCCTTCATCATCTGTAGTTACAAGTTCGCGTAAAATAAGGCGAGGTGTTTCAGCAAATATTTTCATTAAAACCTACAAACTACCTGATTAACGTAACATTGCCTTTTCTAAAAGATTGTTGGCCATTATTACATTTATATGTGATATAATAACCAAACACATCCGGATTGCAAGGCTTTCCGTTAAAAATGCCATCCCAGCCTTTATTTATATCATAGGTTTCAAAAACTATTTGCCCCCAGCGGTCGGCTACAACAAAATGAATGTCGGTTACAAAACTACTTCGTGCGTAAAGTATATCATTTGCTCCATCGGCATTTGGTGTAAATGTATTGGGTACAAAAACAGTGCTCTCATTACATCCTGATGAAAGAACATAAATTGTAATATTACTTACCGGAAACTTACATCCACTTGGGTCTATATAAACAGCCGTATATGTAGTTGTATGATGCGGGCTTGCTACCGGGTTTAAAATGCTATCGTTACTTAAATTATAATCAGGGCTCCAAACAATATAACCTCCACTTAAAGATGTGCTAAGTTGAGACGAGTTTCCATCAATAATAGTATCGGGTGAAGCATAAACAGTAAGCGCGGATGAAGAGTAAAAAGGCACTGTAATATTAGTATGAAGTGTAGATGTACAAGTATCGCCTAAAGTACTTATTTGTGTTAGCGCTAAGGTGTATTGTATAGTCGCGGTTGGCGTTGCAATAGGATTAGCAATATTTGCGTTATTTAGGTTACCGGAAGGAGTCCATGTATAAGTTATACCACCGGTTGCATTTAATTGTACCGATTTACCACTGCAAACTACCACACCTCTTGAAATGCTTATAGGATTAAAGCCCCCCAAGCTTATAACCTTTTCAGTACTATCAGGACAGTTATACTGGTTGTTTACAAATAGGCTTACCGTATAGGTTCCGGGATGAGAATATGAATGCGTAGGATTTTGATGGGTATCAAATAAAGTGTCGCCAAAATTCCAATGCCACGAGGTTACGTTTGTATAGGATGAATCTTTAAAGGCTAAGGTGTTACCACAAAGGTTTACCGAATAATTGAATGCAGCCGTTACTTTAGGATAGATTTTTATTGAATCAGTAAGTATAAAATTACAGGTTCTTCCTGCCGCATCTAACTGAGTAATTGTTACCGTATAAATAGTGTTGGAAGTAGGTGTTGCAATAGGGTTGGCTATGTTTGTATTATTAAGTCCTGCATTTGGTTGCCAACTATACGATGTACCACCACTTGCGTGTAATTGAATGCTTTTGCCTAAACAAAAAGCGGTATCAGGATACGATTGTACCTGATTTATACCAAAATGTAAAACTTGCTTTGTACTATCATAACAACCCTTATTACTTAAGGTTACAAGTGTTGCTGTATAGGTGCCAGTAGGGTAGTTAATTGTTCCTGGAGTTCTGGTTGTATCTGTTTGTCCATTACCAAAATTCCAGTTATAATACATTGTTCCACTACTTATAGACGATATGTTTTGCCAATGGGTACTGTTTTTACACGAATCGAATAAAGGAACAAAAGATGCAGTTGGCTTTGGGTAAACTGTTATGGTAACAATGCTGGTATCACTTAAATTACATGTAGTTGGATTATAGGCTAAAAGCATGGCTGTATATGTACCCGCAGTAGTATATGTTCTCACAGGGTTTGGTACATGGCTGGTAGTATCATTATTTCCAAAATCCCAGAGGTAAGATGTGGCTCCTGTACTTACATTATTAAAACTTACGGTTAAAGGTGCACAACCAAATTTATTAGCTGTATAGCTGGCAATTACTAACGGGTTTTTAAAATCTATTTTAAAAACAGCATTATTACAATTACCCGACCTATTTATAGTATCAGACAATGGCCAAGCACCAGGCGTTACAGGAAAATCCTGATTACCACCGCAACCGGTACATAATGATTGATATACAACACCACGTTTATCGTACCTGCTTGTGCCACCATGAACATGCTCTTTACTTACCGGGCCACCATAATATGTGGAAAACAAAACCGAGTCGCAGTTTTTAGCCAACTCCATCATATAAAAATTATACCCATCTGTTGTGCCTTGTATTGTATTAGGTGTTATGGGCATACTATCAGTTGGTAAAAACGTTTTAAAATTTCCGCCCCAGCCCGCTATATAAATATGCTCGCAATAATCAACCAAAAAAGCTGTTGGCGATATGTTTATTTGCCCGGTACCATTACCAATATTGCTAGAGAATATAATTTGAGAAAGGTTATTATTTAGCTTGGCAACAAATTGGGCACTGTTAGTATCTGAATATAATACATTCGTTCTAGATAAAATGCCTAAAGCTTGGCCAAATACATACACATTTTGGCTTTTATCTAACTGGATAAAAAAAGACTGGTCGTAATCACTTGTTCCAATATATGTAGCTGCTAATAAACTGGTTCCGTTTGCACTTATTTTAGTAATGTATCCATCAGACATTCCACCATGGTAAGTGGTGTTATAAGCACCTGCTGTTGCCGGAAAATCATTACTACGTGTGCCGCCCGTTGTATAAACTTCGTTATTTTTTCCGATATAAAGTCCACAACCCGATTCGTTATTACTTCCTCCAACAAAAGTGCTCCATTGCAATTGCGATAAATTTGGGTCAAACTTAAAAACAACCGCATCCTGCCAACCACCCAATGTAGCATCAAAACCATTTCTAATTGGGAAATCGGCCGAACGGGATGAACTGCTTATTACAACATTGCCTGCATTATCCAACTGTATCTCTCCGCGATATTGGTCTCCATAATTATACTCTAAAGAATCGGGAGCGTTTTCATCCCCGTTATAAGAATAAATGTTATTTAAATTAAGTCCATCATTCCTGCTTCCTCCAATAAATGTGCTTGCCAGTAATTGATTGCCGCCCGGGCTTAATTTTGCAACATACAAATCAGTTCCAAAACGAAATGCAGTTCCGCTTCCGGCAAACAAAATGCTATCTCCACCGGCAAATGTATTATCATAAGCCTGCGGCGTGATAGGGAAATCAGCAGAACCTGTAGCACCGAATAAGTACAAATTATTTTGACTATCAATAATTAAACTGGTAACGGTTTCGCTGGTAGAACCACCTAAGTAGGTTGAATAATGTAAAAAAGTTCCGGTAGAATCATATTTTGTAATTGCTACAACCGGACACTGAAGTGAAACTATTCCTCCCGCATTTACATCATATACATTAAAAACAACACCATTATAAGTTCCATCATAAGGATTTACCGTAGGATAACCTTGATTAAAAGCAATGCTGCCACTGTATAAATTTCCTTGTGCATCATAAGTGCCACAAAAACCAAAATTATCTGCATAAGAGCCAGAAGATGCTGCAAATACAAGCACAGGGTCTATAACCAATTCATAATTTTTATCGTACCCTTTAGGGAAAGAAAATGAAACCGTATTTTTTTTCAATTGAAAATTACAAGGCACTTCAATGGTTTTTCCATTAATGATTTGATAAGCATAAGGCTCATGCTCTACTAATTCGTTTAAAGGCGTTTTAATTATAAGCTGTTTTTTTTGAAGATAAATTTTCTCTGTTTTATCATATTGTAATTGAATTTTAGAAGGGTCCCCACCAGGTTTTACGTAAAAATTGTACTTAACACTATTGTCTTGCCCTAGCATTTCAAGGTTCACGTTTTGCCATAAGTTTTTATATAAAAGCCTTTGGTAGTTTTTTACATTGCTGGCCCAATGGCTTTTATCATTCCCTATAAAATAATTGCAATAATCTTTAGCAGCGTTTGTTGACTCTACATGTACAGCCGGATTGGCATTACTAAATAAAACTTTAAAGCCTGTAGTTCTTATTTCTTTAGCGGGCTTATTACTTATATGTCCGGCGCGATAGGTTTCTTTATCATAAAAACTATATGTAATAGCGCTTGCCTCGGCAAACAAAGCACCCCCATCAAGCTGAGCCCGATACAAAATAAAATCTTGCCACTGGTGTTTGTTTTCGGTAAAACGAATTAATGAGTGCGGGGTTTGAGAAAATACTGATAAGTAAGAGGCTATCAGTGTAAAAAAATAAATATATCTTTTATAGGGTAACATGTTGGTTACGATAAAGATATAATTTTTTATTGAATTTTTAGTTTACCTGCTTTTAAGGCTTTAATAAACTGTGCCCATGCTAAAGGGTTTAACAAATTGTTGGGCGGATACTGCCCCAAATAATACATTTTATTGTACTGTTGCTGCATGGCATAACGGTAGTTTCCATAAGCATCCATGCTCACACCTTTTATCAGTTCGCGCATCTCTTCAGCTGCTAGGTTTTGCTTAGCTCTATCTAAATCACTATTAGCTACATTTCGTTTTAAAAAATCAGCTTTAAAATCTTCTTTACTTGGCCAAGGATATACGTTGACTTCTTTCAACGTAAAAGTATCTCGGCGTATAATTTGCACAATATCAAAATGCGTTGCTTTAAGTGTATCGGGTATAACATACTGCGCTTCTTTATAACCTAAATTTACAAACTCAATTATATCGCCTGGTTTGGCAATCAGTGTAAAAAAACCTTCATAATCGGTTACAGCACCATGGTTTGTTTTTAGTACTACAATAGAAGTAAAGGGGACACCTTTTAAACTATCTCCCTCTACCACTACTCCAGATAACTGAGTAAGTCTT
>Ga0209622_1000024_pt1 | contig 16757 bp, 11 predicted proteins | sample TexAe_OM3H0_M2_FD_187943 | JGI IMG/M metagenome (GOLD analysis project Ga0209622, IMG submission 187943) | Forest soil microbial communities from Davy Crockett National Forest, Groveton, Texas, USA - Texas A ecozone_OM3H0_M2 (SPAdes) (version 2) | ecosystem: Environmental > Terrestrial > Soil >...
TTATTACTTGGTTGGTTTACATAGGCACTAAAGAATCGCGCAACATTAGTAACGCTATGGTTATTATAAAACTGGCCATTATTGTTTTAATAATTATTGTAGGTGTTTTTTACATTAATGTAGATAATTGGCATCCTTTTATGCCCAATGGTTTTGGCGGGGTAATGGGTGCGGTATCAGGGGTGTTTTTTGCTTATATAGGTTTTGACGCTGTATCAACTTTAGCTGAAGAAAGTGAAAACCCTCAACGCGACTTACCACGTGGAATGATTTATTCGCTTATTATCTGCACGGTTGTGTTTATAATTTTGTGTTTGGTTTTAACCGGCATGGCTTCCTACACTTTACTTGGCGTAAGTGACCCACTTGCCGAAATATTTAAAATTAAAGGCGTTAAATGGATGTTATTTATTGTTTCCATTGCAGCGGTAGTGGCAATGAGTAGTGTGTTATTAGTGTTTCAAATGGGGCAGCCACGTATTTGGATGACTATGAGTCGTGATGGCTTATTGCCTAAACGTTTTGCATCTATCCATCCTAAATATAAAACACCTGGGTTTGCAACTATTGTTACAGGTTTTGTAGTGGGTGTGCCTTTATTTTTTACCGACGAAAAATTTGTACTTGATTTTACCAGCATAGGCACCCTTTTTGCCTTTGTATTAGTTTGTGGCGGAATTTTAATGTTACCGCAAAGAACAGATGATGGAGTTGCAACAAAAGGCAAATTTAAACTGCCCTACGTAAATGCAAAATGGATTATGCCTTTATTGACACTTACTTCTTTTGCTTTGCTACAATATTTAAATCCTACTTATATCAATGATGTTTTTCACATTACTGCAGATAACGCACAAAGAAATGTACCTATGCTAATATTTTTCATTTTGTGTTTACTGTTATCTGTTTTTTCATTTATTAAAAACCTTTCGCTTATTCCTGTATTAGGCTTACTTTCTTGTTGTTATTTACTTACAGGCATGGAAGCTGCTAATTGGAAATGGTTTTCAACCTGGTTAGCCATAGGCTTAGTGGTTTATTTTTGTTACGGATTCAGGAAAAGTAAACTTGCAAAAAAGACTACAAATTAAAACACATGATAGTATTTATTACAGGCGCAACAGCAGGTATCGGTAAAGCAAGTGCCGAAATATTTGCAAAAAACGGATACGATTTAGTTATTACCGGTCGCCGTGAAGAACGTTTAAAAAAACTTGCGCAAGAATTAACGAGTACCTATAAAGTTAAAGTGCACACACTTTGTTTTGACGTTAGAAATTTAAATGAAGTAAAAACAAACATTGCTTCTTTACCTACCGAATTTAAAAACATAGATATACTCTTAAATAATGCAGGTTTATCTGCCGGTTTATCTACTTTACAAGATGGTAGCACTGATGATTGGGATATAATGATAGATACTAATATAAAAGGACTTCTTTATATAGCGCGCCAAATTTCTGAAGGAATGATTGCACGTAAAAAAGGGCACATTATAAATATGGGCTCGCTTGCGGGTAAAGAAGTTTATCCTAATGGCAATGTGTATTGTGCTACTAAATTTGCGGTAGATGCGCTTAGCAAAGCCATGCGCATAGATATGTTACAACACGGCATAAAAGTTTCTTCTATCAATCCGGGCATGGTAGAAACCGAATTCAGTATCGTTCGTTTTCATGGAGACGAAAAGAAAGCCAAACAAGTTTATCAAGGTTTACAACCTTTAGTTGCAGAAGACATTGCCGAAACTATATTTTGGGTTGCCTCTCGCCCGGCACATGTAAATATAAATGATGTGGTTATAACACCAACTGCTCAGGCAAACACAACTTTATCTGTTAGAAAACAACAAGGGTAATTAGTACTCAACACCTTTAAGCGAAATCATTTTATGGGCTTTAATATCCCATACTTTTAAGCGTAAACACTTAACAATATCCGAAGGATTTAATGAAGTCATTTTAGGGTGCTGAAGCTCAGGGATTTTTTCCATGACTTCGGGTAAGCGATAAAACGGAATCCGTGCATTTAAGTGATGTATATGATGGAAACCAATATTAGCAGACGACCACTGCATAAAAAAATTCATTTTTGTGTAGCTCGATGACTCTAAAGCTGCTCCTTCATAAGTCCAACCATTTTTTTCTCTAAACTCTACATCCGGAAAATTATGCTGAGCGTAAAATAAATACGAGCCTATAGCACTTGACACTAAAAATGGAATAAGAATAGATAAGAACAAAATTTTCCAACCAAAAAATACAGTTACTAATATGATAGCTAAACCATGTACTATTAAAGCAATTAAAGAATCTTTGTGCTTGCTTTTTCCGTTAATAAAAGAAAGCACACACATGCCATATATAAACATAACAATGTATCCAAAAGAAATTGTAATTGGGTTACGTACAAACAAATATGCTCTTTGTTCTGATTTTGGCAGGCTTAAAAACTTGTCTTTACTTAAAACAGGATAAGAACCTACACTTGAACTGAATATTTTTGAGTTATGATTATGATGATAATCGTGAGAACGTTTCCAGATGCTTTTAGGGGCCAAAATGTATATGCCAAACAAGGTAAAAATAAAATCAGCTAACTTTGACTTTTGAAGAATAGTATGGTGCTGATGGTCATGATAAATAACAAACATCCGTATCATAATACATCCATTAAGTATACTAAATGGTATCTTTACTAAGGTGGGAATTGGTAAATAAGCTATTGAATTACAGGCAATTAAAAGAAATAGGGTAGTTAGTGTATAGTACCAACTCTTCCACCTCACTTCTTTTGCAAATTCGCGAGTAGCTAAAATCAGTTCTTTGCCTTTTCTCATGAACCCGCAAAATTAATAAAATTATTCATGTTTGCTACTACCAGTCGCTTGGGCCGAATTTACGCTGCACCCACTTGTTCTTTTTAAATGTCATTAATGCTAATTCATCCCACAAAATAAAAGCCCCAAAAGAAAATAAAGGTGAGTTAAAGGTTTTTTTAACTAATGGGTCGTTTTTGATTAATAATCTATAACCTATATCAGCTTCTAAACCAATCCATCTAAATATTTTAAATTTAACATCAACCTCAGGCTCATATACAAAACAATAACCTTGGTCAGATAATGTTTTTATGCCTTTATAATTATAAGCGTAACCCAGCTTTCCAACTCCAATTTGCATGGGTATACTGCACTCCCATCGGCGAGATTTGTAATATGTATACTCAACATAATAACACAAGTAAGAAAAGGACAATTGCCTTTGAACAGTGGTATCTTTATTCAGTTCTTTATCATGAATAACCTTTGTGTCCGAAATTTTAGTTGTAAGCCAAGAAAAACCTCCACCAATAGATATTTTACCAAAATCTACCCCAATTTTAAGGCTTTGAACATTAATTCGGTTATGGTCTATAAAGGCATTCCGCGAATCATAACCAAAATCAAGGCTTTTTTTTCCAGCAAAAGCCTTATGCAAGCTATCTAAAAATTGTGCTTTACCAATACCGGTAAGCAATACAAAAAATATGATTAGGTGTTTTTTCAAAAGAAATCTAACACGTAAAATTCAGCAAAAACATAAAAACTTATACTAAAACCCATAGAATACAATTAACAAGGCATAGCTTAAAAGTCGCCCGTTAATGCCGAAAACTTTGTGGAAATTATGCGTAATTCGCATCTAAGGGATAGAGCCCTTAACTTTGGATAGGCAAAACAGCCATACAGCCCTTTTTATGCGTAGCAGTAAACCTGTTATATTATTGTTATTTTTTCTGTTTTTAGGCACAGCAGGATATAGTCAGTTTAAAAACGAAGATGAGTTAAAAAAACAAGCTGCTAAATATTTTGATGATGAAGAGTATGCCAGTGGTTTTAAATTATACTCGCAGTTAGTTTCTACATATCCAAAAGACCCTATTTACAATTACCGCTTAGGGGTGTGTATGTTATTTACTGATGCTGATAAAAAGAAAGCCATTCCCTATTTAAAAACTGCCGCAAAAACAGCTAAAGATAATGAGAAAGAAGCTCTTTTTTATTTAGGAAAAGCCTACCATTTTAATTATCAGTTTGATGAAGCTATGAATTATTATGCGCAGTATAAAAATATTGCTTCTGCATCAATGATTAAGAAACTACAGGTAGATAGAGAGATACAAGCTTGTAAAAATGGTAAACGTTTACTGTCAAATTTAGAAGAATTGGTAGTGCTTGATAAAAAACAATTAAGTGAAGGGGATTATTTTAGAAGTTACAATTTAAAAGACATTGGAGGAAAGCTTTTAGTAAAACCTGATGAGTTTAGAAGTGCCGCCGATAAAAAGAAAAAGGATAAATCAATTGTATATCTGCCAAAAAGTAACGACCAACTCTATTTTGCAGGTTATGGTGAGAAGGGTGATAACAAAGACATTTACGTTGTAAAAAAATTACCTAGTGGTGATTGGAGTAAGCCCGAAAATATGGGGGCACCTGTAAATACAGAGTTTGATGAAGATTATCCTTTCCTACATCCAAACGGAACGGTTTTCTATTTTGCATCTAAAGGCCATAACAGCATGGGTGGCTATGACCTTTTTAAAAGCGAATTAGACCCATCTACCAACCGGTGGAAAGAACCTGTAAATCTCGCCTTCCCTATTAACTCGCCTAATGACGACATTTTATTTGTAACCGATTCGTTAGAAAAAATTGCCTTTTTTGCCAGTAGCAGGCAAAGCCCGGCAGGAAAAATTGATGTATATAAAATTCTTACCGAAAAGCGCCCGGCAGAATTTGCTTTTGTAAGCGGAACAGTCCTAAAAAAAGACCCAAACCAAAGTGTTTTATCTAAAATAAAAGTAAAAAATATTGAAACCGGCGAAGATGCCGGTTCATTTAATGCCAATGCAGATGGAACTTATTCTCTTAAACTACCCAATGGTGGCAAGTTTATTTTTACAGTTGAAACACCTGGTTTTCCAACACAATCAGAAGGTGTAACCATTCCAACAGCATACACTTATGTTCCGTACAAACAAGCTCTTGGTTACGAAAATCAAAAATTATACTTTACTAACTTCTTTGATACTAAAACTGATGATGAAAATAATTACAAAGAATTTTTGGCCTTAATCGAGCAAAAATCTAAAATGAATGTTAATGCCGACGATTTTGGCGTAAATCCTGACAATCCTTTAGTGGGAAGTAACAATCAGCCTGTGAGTACAAATACTCAAGTAACAAACAATAATCAGGTACAAGAGAATAACAATCAAGTTGCAAATACTGAGCAGAAAAACCCACCTGCAAATCAAACACAAAATAAAAACGTAAGCAACAAGGAGCTTATACAAATGGCTTATGATGATGCAACCGAGTTACAACAAAGTGCCGATAGTTTAAAAGGTGATGCTACTACAGCATTTTCAGCCGCCAACTCAAAACAAGACCAAGCCAACCAAAAAAAGCAAGAAGCAGAGCAAACTTTAGCTAAAGCAAATGCAGAAACCGATGCTACTAAAAAACAAGAATTAAATAACGAAGCTGAAAAACAAAAAGACGATGCAGCTCTATACGAAGCTCAATCGGTAACAGCAAACAACATTGCTAAGCAATTAGAAATTGATGCTACTAATAAACAACAAGAGGCTAATCTTAACTTACAATATGCAAAAGCATTAGAAGAAGCTGAGAAAACCAAAAACAATAAACAAGCAATAACCAAACTTGAAGATTTACAAAAACAATTAGAAGTAGCCTCTAAACAAAAAAGCAATAGCAACACATTACTTGAGAGCATTAAAGCCGACGCCGATAACAAACAGCAAGAATTACAGAGTGCTGAAAAGAAACAAGACCAAATTGCTAATGATATAAAAGGCATTACAAACGAAATAAGTAGTTTAGATAAACAAATTGCTGAAACAAAAGATAAAGATTTAATTGAAAATTATACGGCAAAAAAACAAGAACAGGAAAGTGATTTAGCTGATAAGAAAAAAGAACAAGAAACAAATCAAGCTAAAATAAATTCATTAAAAGAAGAAGCTGAAACATTAAAGAGTCAGGCAGACTATGCTACCAGTATTGTAACCGGTAATCCAATAGCGAGTACAAATAATCAAACAACAAATGAGAACAAACAAGTAGCTACTAATAATCAGCCTACAAACAACCAAAGTCAAAATAACGAGGCTGTTACTCAACAAGAAAATAAAACCCAGAGCAATAATAACGTAGCAACTACACAACAGGAAAACAAAAATAACACTACACAACCGGTAAATAACAATAGCCAAAGCAGCAATGAAATAAGCAACAACGCTTCAAATAATGTAACTGCAAATAACGCACAAAATAATAATACGGGTGCGGCAAATGAATTAATTAATCAGGCACAAAATAATTTTAATAATGAGAAAAAGCTTTTTGGCGCAGTAACTTATACAGATGCCAAAGCATTACAATTAAAACAACAAGCCGATGACAAATTTAACGGAGTGTTAAGCGATGCAAAAAACATTGAAGAACAATTGCAGCAAATTAATAACCAGTCATCAACGCCACAAACAAATAATACACAAGCACAAATAGATGATTTAATGAAACAAGCTGATGCTATTTCAGCTCAATCTCGTCAGCTTAGGAAAGATAGTAAAACACAAACAGGTGCCGAACAACAAAATACTTTAGCCAAAATAGCTGAACTTGATAAACAAGCAATTGATTTACTTTATAAAGCTACCAAACAGCAATTAGATTTAGATAAAAACACATTTGTAAACGGTGATAACAAAATTGACGAGCTACTTAAAAAACCAGAAAACAAGGCTGTTACCGAACAAGTTCGTCAGTTAGACGCAGAAGCCGACATATTGCATAAAGCATCTCAAGAATTAAGAGAAGAAGCAGAAGCTGACCCATCTGTGGCATCACGTATAGGAGGATTAAGCAATGCTGATGAAAAACAAAAATCAGCCTTAGCAAAACAACAACAAGCTCTTAAATTACTAAAAGGAAATGCAACGCCAAGTACAAACACAGGTGATGTAACTCAGCAATTAGATGAATTTAAAAATAAGTTATCTCAAGAAGTACAAAGTTCTAACGTGGCTTTAAAAACTTTATCGGATGCTAATAAAGCTGAATATACGGCTTCTTTAGCCAAATTAAGTGAAGATGAAAAGAAAAACAAAACAACTCAAGAGGAAAAAGATTTAAAAGCACAAGCGCAGAAAAATATACAGGAAGCAAATGCTGAATTAGGTAAAGCTTCTATAAATAAAAGTGAAGAAAGTAAACGAACACAATTACAATCAGCCAATCAAAAAATGGAAGAAGCCATTAAAGAAATTAAACAAGCCGACCAATTATTGACAGGTGTTAGCGAACCGGTTGTAACAAACAATAACCAAACTACAGAGAATTCAACTAATGTAAATTCTGTAACTAGTAACACAGCAGTAGTTAGTAATGAAACCGTAAACAACCAACAACAAAACAACAATACAGAAAACAAAAATGCCAATGTAGAATCTGCAAACACTAATACAGTTGCATCTGCTAATAATGAAACAACAAACAACAATCAAACACAAAATGCTACTGAAAATGCAGCAAGCAGCAACACTGTTGCCGCTACTAATAATGAAACACAAAATGCGACCAATACAGAAGCCGTAACAAATAATACAGTTACTCCATCTAATAACCAAACAACAAGCAATTTAAGTCCTCAACAGGTAAATGAAATTAAAAGTACTCCTGAGTTCAAACAATACAACTCCATGCAAACTGATTTTGTAAAATCTTCAAACGAAGCTACAAAAGAGCAAAATTTGGCAGACTCTTATAAAAACATGGCAAACGAGAGCCTAAAACATGCCGAACAGTTAAAAGCAGATGCCGCAGCATTACCGGAAGGAGCAGATAAACAAGAAAAACTTGCTAAGGCAGAAAAATCTGAGAAAAGTGCAAATGATTTAAAAACAAAGGCAGATTCTTTGCAAGAGTTAGCTTCAAGTACACGCAGTTTTGCCGATTCTAAAAAACAAGAAATAGATGCTTATTCGCAAACACTCGATAAAAAAACGCTTGATAACATAGTAGCAGTATCTACAAACACCGTATCAGCAAAAACTAATGCTGCAAATGAAGCAAACAATAACAATCCTTCTACTAATGTATCTACACCTTACTCGGAAGCATTTACAAAAAATGCAACTCAGTACGATGAAAAGCTAGCCTCATTAAAGAACGAAACATCTACTCCTGAGAATTTAAAACAACAAGATGAAGTTATCACCGGCTATTTAAAAACCATTGACTCGGAAATATTGAGTAAGAAAAAACAGGAGGCTGCAGCATCAAATCCAGCACAAAAAAATAAAATAACCAAAGAGATAAAAGATTTACAAAGCAAGCGTGCAACTTTAAAACAAACATTAGCAGCTAATCAAAAAATTGTAAACCAAAGTCAGGTTGTTACTAATAACGAGCCTTCAAATCAAAATAATCAACCTACTAATAATACAGCTAACGAAACTGCAAATCAGGCAAATGAAGGAAGTACAGAAGCCGCTAAATATATAGGCACTAAAGGTTTTGAAATAAAGCAGGGTAATGCTTATAGTCCATCTCACCCTATTCCATTAAATGAAAAATTACCAGATGGACTTGTGTTTCGTGTCCAAATAGGTGCATTTAAAAACCCCATTGCATTAGATGCCTTTAAAGGGCTTACCCCAATAGGTGGAGAAACCACCCCGCAAGGTTTTATACGCTATCAAGCAGGTTTATTTGATAAATATAATAATGCTAATGCGGTTAAAAACGATTTAAAAAAACTGGGTTATAGAGATGCCTTTGTGGTTGCCTATTTAAACGGGAAAAGAATAAACTTAGCTGAGGCTTTAGCCACTTTAAAACAAGAAGGGCAACCTGTAAATGCAGATGCAACAGCTACAGCAGGTATTACAGCTAACAATAATGTACCGGTTAATGTAGAGTCGACAAATAATAATGCAACTACAGAAACACAACCAGTACAATCAGGCAATTTAACTACGGTAAATGGTTTACTGTTTACCATACAAATTGGCGTTTATACAAACAATGTAAGTAACGGACAATTAAGGAACTTAAAACCAATTTTCCGTGAGCAATTAACAAATGGTAATTATCGTTATACAGCCGGTATATATAGTGATTTAGAATTGGTAAAAACCGATCGCCGTAAAGTAAATGCGATTGGAATTGGTGACGCTTTTGTAAGTGCCTACTTGAACGGACAAAAAATTAAAATTACCGATGCTATAGATAAAGTTTCTATCGATAAAACTATTCAGTTCCCACCTCAGCAACCCATTATTTTCCCTGGCGAGACCGTTACGCCACAACCAGTAAATAATAATCCACAACCTACCAATACAAACACTCCTGCTGAAAATACAGCGCCAGGCATACAACCTTTTAGCAATGGCATTACTGAAGGCCCTGCACCAACTGCCGAAAACGGAGTTAAAGCAAATGACGAAGGCATAACTTTTAAAGTACAAATAGGAGCCTATAGTAAACAAGTGCCTCAACAAACTGCTGATACATGGCTTAAATTAAAAACCTGGCCAATTAAATATATTATAATAAATAATTTATACTTATATACTGTAGGTTCATTTACCGAGGCTCGTTTTGCGGAAAAATTAAAAGCAGAAGTAGTTGGCTTGGGTATAACCGATGCGTTTGTTACAGTATTTAAAGATGGAAAAAAACTATCTCCTACCGAGGCTCAAACCTATTTAACCAGATAACATATATGAAAAAAATCTTCGTTTTCTGTTATTTAATAACGTTTACTCATTTTTTACCCGCTCAACAATATATGCCGCCCGGCACATATACTTCAACCAACAAAAAAGCCATTAAACATGTGGAAGAAGGGAAAAAATTTTACGAAGCACATAAAGATGGGGATGCTGAAAAATCTTTTAATAAAGCCTTAGCAGAAGATCCGAATTTTGTGGAAGCAATGATGGGGTTAAGTTATATCTATATTGACCAAAACAAGAACGAGGAGGCCATACAACAACTAAAAAAAGCAACACAGGTAAATCCCAAGTTTTTCCCAAACAATTTTTATGATTTGGGTGAGTTACAATATTATACCGGGCATTATGATGAGGCGATTCAAAGTTTTCAAAAATTCAATTCTTTCGAAAGAGTTGGCCCTGAGATAAAGCAAAAAGCACAACATCTTTTAGAATGCTCACAATTTGCTGTTGAACAAATTAAAAATCCAAAACCTTTTAAACCAGAAAATATGGGTGCCAGCATTAACACAGGCAATGATGAATATTTTCCAACTATAACAGCTGATAACGAATGGTTTTATTTTACTCGCCGTATTATAGGAGCTACTACTTGTGATGGAAGCGCAAACGGCCAAGAAGATTTTTATGTTTCTAAAAACACAAACAATCAATGGTCGGTTGCAGTGCCTATGCGTGGCGTTAACAGTCCTTGCAACGAAGGCTCACCAAGTGTATCTGCCGACGGGCAAAATTTATTTTTTGTGGGTTGTCAAGATCAATATGGAATGTTAGCAAGCACAGGTGCAAAAGGTTTCGGCATGTGCGATATTCTTTTCTCCCAAAAAATCGGCGACAATAAATGGACAAAACCGGTAGATGTTGGTCCGCCTGTTTGTACAAATCAATGGGAGTCGCAACCATCTTTTTCATCAGACGGGAAAACATTATACTTTGTTCGCGGTTCTCGCTCAGGTACAGGCATAACCGGACAAGATATATATATGAGTGTTGTAGGTGATGACGGAAGGTTTTCTGTCCCTGTAAAACTTGGGCCAAACATTAACACACCCGGAAGAGAAGAAGCTGTATTCATTCACCCCGATAATCAAACGCTTTATTTTGCTTCTGATGGGCATATTGGCATGGGTGGACTTGATATTTATATGAGTCGTAGACAAGCAGACGGCTCATGGGGGCCTGCTATAAATTTAGGTTATCCTATAAATACATTTAATAGCGAAAGTAGTTTAATGGTTAGTCCCGATGGAAAGAAGGCTTATTTTCACAGTAATAAACAAGGTGGTTTTGGTGGGCTTGATTTATACAGTTTTGATTTGCCAACCGATTTAGCACCACAAAACCTAACTTTTGTAAAAGGAAAAATTTACGATTCAAAAACAAAACAACCTTTGCAAAGCAATGTAGAAATTCTTGATTTAGAGACTCAACAACCAATTTCAAAAGTGTTCCCTGACGCTACCGGAAATTTTTTGGCCGTGCTTCCGGCACAAAAAAATTACCTACTAAATGTAAATCAGGAGGGGTATCTTTTTTATTCAGACAATTTTAGTTTAAAAGATGTAATAGCCGATTATAATAAACCCTATTTACTGGATATAGCACTTCAACCAATTGATACCGGAATTTCTATAGAGCTTAAAAATGTATTTTTTGATGTAGATAAGTTTGATTTAAAGCCCGAATCGAAAACAGAGTTAGATAAGCTGGTTAGTTTCTTAACTAAAAATAAAACCATTAAAATTGAAATAAGCGGACATACAGATAGCGATGGTAATAAAAAAGCAAACCTAATTCTATCTCAAAATCGTGCTAAAGCAGTTTATGATTATGTGGTAAAAGCAGGTGTTTCTGCTATTAGATTAACCTACAAAGGTTATGGCGATGGTAAACCCAAAGTACCCAACACCACCGCAGAGAATAAGGCTAAAAACCGCCGTACCGAAATTAAAATTACCGGAAAGTAGGTTTTATATACAGTCCACTTACAAAGTCTACCCCTTATCTAATATTTCATAAAGACAGGGCATTTTTGTACTTTCGCGTAAATTTATTTTCTAGATGATTGAGAAACTTTCCAGTATAAAACAGCGCTATATAGATGTTGAACAAAAATTAGCTGACCCCGCTGTTATTGCCGATATGAAACAGTTTAAAAAACTGAATATAGAATATCGTCAATTAGAGCCTATTATTAAGGTTTTTGAAGAATATAAAAAAGCATTAGATAACATTGATTCGGCCAACGAAATTTTAAAAACTGAAAAAGACAAGGATTTTTTAGATATGGCGAAAGCCGAACTAGAAGAAAACAGAGCCATTGAAGAAAAATTGGCCGATGAGATTAGGATTATGCTTATTCCTAAAGACCCAGAGGATACAAAAAATTGTGTGATGGAGTTACGTGCGGGCACAGGTGGAGATGAAGCCAGTATTTTTGTGGGAGATTTATATGAAATGTATCGTCGTTATTTTGAAAACAAAGGTTATAAAGCCGAAGTAGTAGATATAAGTCCGGGTACAATGGGTGGCTATAAAGAGATTATATTTAATGTAAGTGGCGACAACGCATACGGTACATTAAAATTTGAATCGGGTGTACACCGAGTACAGCGTGTACCTGCAACTGAAACACAAGGACGTGTACACACATCTGCCGCAACGGTTGCCGTGTTACCCGAAGCTGATGAATTAGATGTTGAATTACGTGATGCCGATATAAATATGCAAACAGCACGAAGTGGTGGTGCAGGTGGACAAAATGTAAACAAGGTAGAATCTAAAGTTATACTTACACACGTACCAACAGGTACAGTTGTAACCTGTCAAACCGAGCGTTCGCAATTAGGTAACCGAGAAAAAGCCATGAACATGCTTCGTACCAAAATTTACGATGCGGCTTATCAAAAACGCATGGAAGAGGTAACTCAAAAACGTAAAACCATGGTTAGTTCAGGTGACCGTTCTGCAAAAATCAGAACCTATAACTATCCACAAAACAGAATTACAGACCATCGTATAGGTCTTACATTATATAATCTAGATGATTTTATGAATGGTGACATACAAGGAATGATTGATGCATTACAGTTTGCTGAAAATGCCGAAAAAATGAAGGAAGGCGGAATTCTTAGCTAATACATATATAATATGTCTGAGGAAATAATTATAGAAGGAACAAACAAAGAGGAAAAATACATTTCTCTTTTACCCCAATTAAAAGCTTTAATTGAAGGTGAAGAAGATTTAATTGCAAATTTGGCTAATATAACAGCAGTTATAAAACAAACCTTCGGCTATTTTTGGGTAGGATTTTATCTGGTAAAAAATAATCAATTAGTTCTTGGGCCTTTTCAAGGCACTTTAGCTTGTACTCGTATTGCTTTAGGTAAAGGAGTGTGTGGCACTGCATGGAAGGAAGCTAAAACAATTATAGTAGATGATGTAGACAAATTTCCGGGACATATTGCTTGTAGTTCAGCTTCTAAATCAGAAATTGTTGTGCCCGTTTTTAATCATCAAAAAGAAGTTATTGGTGTTTTGGATGTAGATGACGACGTTTATGCCACTTTTGACGAAACCGACAGACATTATTTAGAACAAATAGCATCCTTAGTTACCAGTATCATCAGTAAATGATTTTGAAGCGTATTCTTTCTATTTCTCTATTCATTCTTGTAATTATAGTCTGTAATAATTGCGCACAAATTGGTCCGCTTACTGGCGGTGCAAAAGACGCAACTCCACCTAAGTTAGTATCAGTTTTACCAAAAGATTCATCCACTAATGTTCCAAGAGAAAACACTAAACTTATATTTCAGTTTGATGAAATGGTAGATGTAAAAACTGTATCCTCGGCAATGATTATAAACCCGTTTATGGATAATAAACCTGATGTAAGTGCAAATGGAAAAAAAATGATTGTAAAATTTGATGATCGTTTACAAGCCAACACAACTTATCAAATTCAATTTGGCAAATCAATTGGTGATATACATGAAAATAACAAGTATAAAAACCTTACCTATATATTTAGTACCGGCCCGGTAATAGATACAAATACGATTAGTGGTATAGCAAATTGGGCCTTAACTACAGGTTCTGTAAAAGATGTTTCAGTTATGTTGTTTACCAACTTAACCGATACTGCAGCAACCAGAACAAAGCCAAGTTATGTAGTTAAAACAGATTCTGCCGGCACATATTCGCTTTCGGCTATTAAGCCTGGCACTTATCAAGTTGTAGCCGTTACCGATAAAAATAATAATAATGCGTATGATGCCGGAGAAGCCCTTGGGTTTATAAACTCACCTATAACTATTAGCGGAAATGATACCATTAATTTTATGATGAGTACGCCTAAAAGCAATAGAAGCTTTATTAAAAAGAAGATTCAACCTTTTTGGGGATATAACAAGTTTATATTAAATGATACTATGCCTGATGCCTACATATTATATATGGATAAGAGTTTAGATGGGGATAAAATTACTTACGAAACAAAAAATGACACCCTAGAGGTGTATTATAAAGACATATTTGATACAGAGCTAAAGTTACTGGTAAAAAAGGACCAAACTGTTTTTGATACTATTACTTTAAATGTCCCTTCAGCACAAAAAGTTGACAGCACTATAAGCAAAAACACAAAAAAGGTAAATGTTAACCCAAATAAAAGAATGTATGGGATAACCAACGACGATGTGTTCCTTAATTTCTCGTTCCCCATAAAAAATATAGACCTAGATAAGTGTTCTTTAATTCACGATAGCATTTCAGAAAAACTTTTAATTACTACTGAAAACAAAAACGAAAATAATAATCTAGTGACCACTTACCTACCACTCTATAAAAAGAGATTACTGAACAAATTATTAGAAAACAAACCATATACAATTATGTTTTTACCTAATAGCCTAACAACTTATTGGGGGAAAATGAATGCCGATACCATTAAAACAACTTTTAAAACATTTGCTAACGATGATATTGGAACTCTTAAAATAAAATTAACCTTCCCCGATAGTCTTCATAATTACGTATTGCAGTTACTGGGTGCAAATAAAAATGTACTTGCCGAGTATAGTTCTAGTTCAAAAAAAGAAAATATAGTTACTTTTTATAACCTTACAGCCGCCGATTATTCCTTGCGTCTAATTAATGATGAGGACGGGAATAAAAAATTTACACCCGCAAACCTTGCTACACATACACAACCAGAAGCTGTTTACTTATATTCTAAATTAATAAAAGTACCTGCTGGATGGGATGTAGAAACTGATTGGAATTTTATTTCATCAGAAAAAAAATAATTTACATAACACGTAAATTCTCGGATTCACCTAAATATTTTTGTTTTTCATCTCTTTCATCAAATTATTTTGCCTGATGAGAAAATATTTTTTAGGTGAAATATCTCTTATCAATTTTACTTTTCATTTCAATTTTTGTTTCACAATAAAAACAAAACACTTAGAAACACTTGTAAAATCAATACATTCAAGATGAACAAAAAAATAAAATGTAAAATTTATTTTCAATCACTTACTTACACTTTTACGTAATTAACAATATCAACAAAAAAGTGTTGAAAAATATTATGACGGATTTTACCATTAACCTAAATAATTTACTTACTTCGTACTATATAAATCTCAAAAAACAAAAACCATGGCAAAGAAAGCAGCAAAAAAAACAGCAAAAAAAGCAGCTAAAAAAGTTGTAAAAAAAGCAACAAAAAAAGCAGCTAAAAAAACTTCTAAAAAGAAGTAATTAAAAGCCCCGCTGAGCGGGGCTTTTTTGTTAGTGTTCTTTTGTTTTCTTTTTCAGTTTCCATCTTTGTTTAGTTCAACAATTAAATTACATTTGCAGTAAACCATAAACAAATGAAATCTATTTTTAAAATAACATTAGCTGTAGGGTTGGTTGCTATAATAGCATCATGTGGAGGAAAAAAAAATGAAACCGAAAATTTAGTTGCCCCACAGGGCACTCGTTACTTTGATATTAGTAAAACAGGAATGAATGCTTTTGTTCTAATCCCGGATTCTTCTACTGGCATTCTTGATACAGTTATGCAGTCAAGTGGAGAGTACTTAATAAAAGTTGGTAAAGATTTTCAAATATCGGTTGTTGAAACCGGAGGAGATGTTAATCAGAGAAAAGCTGATATCGCCAGTGATGATGTAAATAAACTTAAAAAATATATTGTTGATGATGCTACTACTTTAATGTGGGAATCTGGTATCGGGGATTTATCCGAGTTCCATTTCTATCATATTGCTAAGCTTGGTAATCGCACTTACGTGTTTGAAGACATTAAAGGAGAGCCTTTTTCTCAGCAAGCCGTTCAAAAAATGCTAGACGTTTGCAAACAAGCTAAAGAAAAGAAAGTAGCCGAAAAGCAATCATAAAAGCTTAAAAACATTTAAAATAAAAAACCCGATAGTTAACTATCGGGTTTTTTATTTTAAGTTTATTCCATTTCTAATATTCTAATCCACCAATGGCATCACTTATTAGCTGAGGATTAACTTCGGGTGGTATACATAAAACAGGTATTTTACTATAATTAGTAAGCTGATGTATATAGTCGCCTAATACAATACTCGAAATTTCTGCATTTTGATCTGTCATAGCTACAATTAAATCTGCCTTTACTTTTTTAGCATATGCTAATGTTTTTTTAGATCGGTTATCTGTAAATTGTATATCAGTTGTGCAAATTACTTTCTTCTTATCGGCTAACTTTTTTATTTGCCCCATTATAGTGTCCATTTTGTACTTGTAATTTTCTTCACCCTTCTCCCCTGCATGAAGAATGCCTAAAACATGTAAATGAGCAGCAAACTTATCTGCCATAAAAATAGCTGAATCTACTTTTTGACGAGAATGGTGAGATGAATCAATAGGAACTAAAATATTTTTAAAGCCTAACTTTTCAG
>Ga0209622_1000025_pt1 | contig 16644 bp, 16 predicted proteins | sample TexAe_OM3H0_M2_FD_187943 | JGI IMG/M metagenome (GOLD analysis project Ga0209622, IMG submission 187943) | Forest soil microbial communities from Davy Crockett National Forest, Groveton, Texas, USA - Texas A ecozone_OM3H0_M2 (SPAdes) (version 2) | ecosystem: Environmental > Terrestrial > Soil >...
CATGCTTTACCTCCCTGGAGCTCAGCCAAACGCTTTACTATAGCAAGTCCAAGTCCGGTACCGCCGTACTGACGAGTTGTGTTAGAATTAACCTGATGAAAATATTCAAATATATGTGTTTGATTTTCTTCTGCAATGCCTATGCCTGTATCGGATACAGTAAATAATAATTGTACTGTATTCTCAGTTTTCGAAACTGTTTCCAATGAAATAGTGATGTTGCCTTTTTCGGTAAATTTAATTGCATTACCAACTAAGTTTATTAGTATTTGATTTAATCTTGATGGGTCTCCGTATAAATAAAGCGGCACTTTGTTATCAATATTACAATTTAATTGAAGCCCTTTTTCTTCAGCTTGGTACTGCATAGATTTTTGGATACCTAAAACAAGCTCAGATATATTAAAGTCAGTTTTTTCAATAACCATTTTACCAAACTCCAGTTTAGATATATCTAATATATCGTTTATGATATTTAAAAGGTTATTTGATGCGTAATTTACCAGTTGCAAATATTTTTTTCTAGTTTCGGCATGCTCTGTGTTTTCAAGCATGTGCATCATTCCCATAATGCCATTAATAGGTGTACGTATTTCATGACTCATATTAGCTAAAAACTGTTGTTTGGCAATAGCTGCATCTTCGGCTTCTTCTTTTGCTTTAATAAGCTCTTGTTCTATTTTCTTTTTTTCGCTTATATCGGTGTCAACTATGATAATTCTAACAAGATTTCCTGCTTCATCTTTTACGGGAGTCATTGTTGTATAGATCCAACGTTTCTCTTCTTTATTATTGATTATTTGCGATTCACAGGTCAATATATTTTTATCCCTGAATGCTCTGGCAAAAAATCTTTCAAGTTTATTTCTACTAATGTCTTTTCTTCTTAATTCACAAGCACTTTTATTTTTTATGTCATCTAATGCGTAGCCAAACAAATTTTCAAAACCTTTATTAACCCATTCTATCTTTCCTTCTTTATCAAGTATAGTAATTGAGTTATTTATTTGTCCAAGTGCCCATAATAATTTTTTTATTTCTTGCTCAGCTTCTTCTAATTTTTTATGTGTGTTATTATATGAAAATGCTTTTTTAATAGTGGATGTCAGTAAGTCTAAATAATGTCCCGAAGATTCTTTAATGATATAATCGAAGGCTCCTTCTTTCATAGCTTTAACAGCAACCAATTGATCTCCTTGCCCTGTAATAAAAATTACAGGAACATCTTTAACCATTTCAATTATAGAGAATCCGGTTTCATTTTTTAAAAGATAATCGGTAACAACAACATCATATTCGTTGTTTGATAATAGCTCTTTAGCATCTTTTACTGAGGAAGCTAATTCATATTGAAGATTAAAATCTCCATTCTTAATATATCTTTGGAAAGCTTTCTGATCTATAACATCATCCTCAACATACAAAATTTTTATAGGAGATTCTAATTCTGTTTCCATGATTTCTGTTTTAGAGCTTAACCCACAAGGATATACTAATTTAGTGAAAATAAAGCCCCAATCCTAAATAAACCCGTATCAATTAACTATTTTTTACAAGGTTTTATTTTGTTAAAACACGGCTAACGATAAAAAAATTTGATTTAAATTTTGTAGCTTTAATAAGACATAAAGGTCAGCACTATGTTTCGGGATTTTGATTTTAAACATGTATTGCCTGCGTTTTCTGATAAAGAAAAGGAAGACATTAAACTTTATTATGCTTTTTCGAAAGAATATGAAAAAGAAATCCAAGAGAAATCGTTAAAAGAATTTGAAAATCATCCAATCTTTGGCCCACTCATAAAAAATGTTCCGCAAGAAGTACGCGAAGCTAATAATAAAGAGTCTGATGCACTTTTACAGGCGGCTATATTTAAGGAAATGTGGGAGCCTTATATTAAAAATTTAATGATGCAGGGTGTGCAGTATGCGCACATGGGGCTCGATTTTAAAGCTTGGTATGAAATAGTTGGCATGGTAAGAAGATATTATATACCAATTATGAAACGCTTATATGACAGCGAACCCGATAGAATATCTTCGGTTGGTAACGGAATGAATGTTTTGTTCGACTATGTTATGTGTATAATAGGTGAATCATTCATACACGAAAGAAATCGTAAAATTGAGCAGCAAAACAAACGATTGGAGGGGATGATAAAAGAGCTGGAAAGTTTTGCTTATATAATTTCTCATGATTTAAAAACTCCTTTACGTGGTATTGCTTCTCTTTCTGATTGGCTTACTGAAGACTATAAAGATAAACTTGATGATACAGGAAAAGAATATTTGGAGCTTTTAAAAAACAGGGTACTAAGACTTGAATCATTAATAGATGGTGTTTTAATCTATTCAAGAGCGGGTAGAGTAGATGCAGAAATGGAAAAGATTGATTTAAATATTTTAGTTAAAGATGTAATAGAAATGGCTGCGTTCCCACCTAATGTACATATACAAATAAATAATTCTTTGCCTACAATACAATTAGCAAAATATCCAATAATGCAGGTTTTTTCTAACTTACTTGGAAATGCTGTTAAACATAATGATAAAAAGGAAATAGAAATAAATATTGCATGTGTTGAGCAAGCAGATGATTGGTTGTTTTATGTAAAAGATAACGGACCAGGCATTGAAGAACAATTTCATGAAAAAGTGTTTCAAATATTTCAAACATTAAAAACAAAAGATGAAATGAATAGCACTGGTATTGGGTTATCAGTGGTTAAAAAAATAATTGATAGTGTTGGGGGTAAAATATGGATAGAGTCTAAACCGGCAAAAGGCTGTACATTTTTCTTTACGCTAAAAAAACAACTAAAATAAATTCGGTTATGAAAAACAATAGACCCATTTTATTGGTAGAAGACGATAAGATAGACGCCATGACAGTAAAGCGCGCTATGAAAGATTTGAAAATTACGAATTCATTAGTGCACGTGTACAACGGCCTAGAGGCACTAGATTATCTTAAAAATTTAAAAGGAGAAGACCCTTGCATTGTTTTACTTGATTTAAATATGCCAAAAATGAATGGCATAGAATTACTGAAAGTTTTAAAAAATGACTCTTCATTTAAAAAACTTCCGGTAGTGGTTCTTACAACTTCAAATGCCGAAAAAGATAAAACCGAAAGTTTTAATTTAAGTGTTGCCGGTTATATGCTAAAACCTGTAGATTATAAACAATTTGTTGATGTAATAAAAGACATCAATCTTTATTGGACCATAAGTGAAATCCCTGATTAATAAACCATGAATTTAGATTCGATATTATTAATAGAAGACGACAGAATTAATGCTTTGGCTTTTAAAAAAGGGCTTAGCAGGATAAATAATGATATTGAATTAATTACACTGGAAACAGCTGAAAACGCACTTCAATATTTACGCAACGGAAACAACATACCATGCATTATAGTTCTTGACCTTAATTTGCCAAAAATGAACGGCATTGAGTTTCTTTCAATTATTAAAAATGATGCTACTTTAAAGGGGATACCGGTTATTGTGCTTACAACCTCTATAAATCCAAAAGATAAAATCAACTGCTTTAATTTGCAGGTGGCAGGATATTTTGTAAAACCACTAGACTATTTTGAGCTTATTGAATCTATTTTTAACTACTGGAAGAAAAGTGAATTTACACACCCAATAAAAGAAAAAAGTCAACCTCAATAGTTTTCACAGTTAAAAAGAAAAAATCTGGGATATTTTTTTACTCTTTTTTAAAATATTGCATGGCCATAAAGGTTATTATCATTCCTGAACCAAGCCCTTCAATGCAAATTGCTCCCGCAATTGTTAATGGGTTAAGATAATCTCCAATCCCTGTATTTTCTTTTATTACATACATAAGGTGACCATCATAAACAAGATAAAGAGCCATAAAAATAGCAAACGGAACTACTGCTGTAAAAACAACCCTTATTCCTATTTTTAATCCGGCAAAATAATCAATCTTGTTTTCTTCTGTAGCCTTAATGTATAGGTGAAACGCCCATAGTACGCCCCCTAACAAGATAAAGAAGTTAAATGCCCTAAGTGCAAGCACCTCTTGCAATTTAAACGCACTCATTAAAAAAAAATATCCTATTAAGCAAGTGCATGTAAGTATACCTGTACCATTGCATATACTTGCAATAGATAAATCTGATTTTTCAGATTCTATCTCTTTTTCTTTTCCCTGACTAAAATGAATTGTTTTCATGATTTCTAATTTTATAGATTAGTACTAGACCCTTTTGAATTCGTATTTATAAAAGAACAAAGCAACCTTAGGTCTGTCTTACCACATACCACCTAAATTATCAGGGGGTATATTTTCGGTATGAATTTCCGGCGGAATGCACAAAACAGGTACTTTCGATTCGTTTATTAATTGATGAGCGTAGGTTCCTAAAATTATACTCGAAAACTCAGCGTGCTGATCAGTCATTATCATAATTAAATCGGCATTTATTTTTTCACAGTAAGTTAAAGTTGTTATTGCCCGGTTTACCGATGTTTGAATTTCCGTTACACACGTTACGTTTTTATCTTTAGCCAATTTTTGAATTTGCCCCATAATAACTTCCATTTTGTAAGTATAGGTTTCTTCACCTTTGCCGATAAGCCCTATAACTGATAGTTGTGAGTTAAGCTTTTTAGCGAAATAAATAGCAGAATCTACTTTTTGCCTGGAATGTTCGGATGTATCAATAGGGATTAAAATATTTTCGTACGCAGGTTTAGCATAACTCGTGTGTACTGCAATTACTGGGATTCTTGATTTTGTTATAACCCTATATGCATTACTTCCCATAAATCTGTTATTATCAGAATCTCTGCCCCTGGTTCCCATAATAATTAAATCTATCTTGTTGCGTTCAACTACATTCATAACTTCTGTGGTGATGTTTCCCGAAGAAATTAAAGTTGATACAGTAAGACCATCCTCTTTTCTTATTTTTTGGGCAAGCTCTTCTAATTTTTTAGATACAAAATTGGTAACTAAAACATCGTTTGCCTCATGCTCAGGAGAAATAAAATCTAAGACATCTCTTTTTTTATGCACGTGTAAAAGAATAATTTCTCCCGCACTATATTTTAGTATTAAACAAGCATGTTTAATTGCCTCTAATGAAGTATCCGAAAAATCTATCGGAATTAAAATTTTATTTGTTTTTATTAGTTTCATAACAGTAGGTTTTTAAGTTATTAAACTCGAAAAATGAATCTATTTTATGCTATTTTTTCCTTTTTACGATTCGTTTAATTTGTTTTTTTGAAATACTGCATTACTATAAATGTTATTATAGAACCGGAGCACACCCCTTCTAAACAAATAAAACAAGCCACGGTTCCTGGTGAAACAAAATCTCTTAAGTCGACATCTTTTTCAACAAGACCTAAAAAACCATCATCAATATTTAAATATAAATAAATGAAAATAGCAAATGGTATAACGGCAAGTAACGTAATAAACGTACCCATTTGTAAACCTTTTTTGTAATTAAAAATGCCTTTCATGTTTTTTTTATAAGAATTTATGGCAAGTAAAATACCGGCAATCAAAAAAATCGCATTAAAGTATCTCAACATAAATACTTCATGTAAACCAATAGCCCGCATAATTAAAAAATAGGACATAAAACCAAAAAAAACTAACGCTCCCGTTTCAATACATAAGCTAAAAACACTAAATTTAGATAAGCTTGGCTCATCTTGTTTTTTTTTCTCTCTCGGTTTTTTTATCAATTCTACAGTTTCCATGACTTTTAAGTATTTGTTACTTAAAGTTACGACAGCTTTCGCAGTTTTAATCGACGTGTAATGCAGATAGTTTATTAAAGATGGTGAATTGAAAAGATATAAAGGTGAAAATTATAAAAGTTTAATGTGTTAGTATTGGAACGATATAGGCGATTTTTTTTAAACCTTTTTGCGCTATCTTTTTATGAGACCTCACTTTTTTCTTTTCACGATAATTATTTGTTTAAACACCAAAAAACTAATTTTATTTTAAACCTATTTATTTTTGTTGAATTAATTCCCCATTATTTATTTTATCGACGCTTTTTTTAAAAAATTGCTGGAATAAAAATTGCGTATTTTCTGTTATGAAAAATATACCAAAATATTTACCAGTCTTTTTTTTGTTTTTCTATATGGAAGTTAACGCTCAGGAAGTCGGCAAGCATAGTGCTATTCCGAGTAAAACTACTGCAAAGGGCAGAAAAGAGTTGCGTGAAGACCAACGAATTAAAAATCATGAAAGACATCTTGAAAAAGCTAATGAAAAAACCTTTGAGGAAAAGTCGGATAACCCATTTCACAAAAAGGGAAACCATAAAGTTGTAAAGGAACAGAAGAATGTAGAGATTAGAAAAAAGGGTTAAAAAATTAATTAACCAGGTAATTAACTAATTCCGTTTGCCTTTGTTCCTTTGACATTCGACTGCAATTTATTTTTACAACTTTTTTGTTTATTTTTATAGCTGCCTTATAGAATGATTATAATATTACCTTCTCATTATTATTTTATGACGTTGTTGTATAATAATGTGGAGTTGTTATAAATTCGTCATATAAAGAATTCCCTTCCCTCTTGCATTTATTCTATAGCAAGATATTTTTTAACGATAATAAATTCTGTACGTCTGTTTTTTTGATGCTCTTCTTCAGTACAATCTGAAACGACATCTCCCTCGCAAGCACATCTGTTTACTAAATTTGTTTCACCATATCCTTTACCGTAAACTCGTTCTGGCTTTGTAATTCTAGCTTTTATAAACCAAGCCGAAACTTTAGCTCTCTTATCTGATAGCACCTGATTATATTCTTTTGTTCCTCTACAATCCGTGTATGAGCGTAACTCCAAAACCATATTGGGGTAATCGTTCATTACTTCTACAATTTTTGTTAGCTCAGTTACAGCATCGGGACGAAGATTATACTTATCGAAGTCAAAATAAATAGGCTGATTCATTACAGATTGATCTAGGTTTAATATTTTCCCTAAATCATCTCCTACCTCCATTTTTTTAGTTATATCTCTTTTAGCGCGAAGTATCACATCAGCTTTTACAATTAACCCTTTACCTGATGTGTTTACGGTGGTGTCTCCATCCAAATATTTTTCCTTTTTACCAACTAGTTTATATGTTTTATTTGGCTTTACTAAAAATGTATAAGCTCCATCATATTTAGTAGTTAAGGTGTCGAGTACTTTGTTGCTATCCGAAAATAATGTGATAAACGTATTTGGGATAGCATTTCCCATTGTATCTTTTGCTATGCCTTTAATGTTTACTTTTGAACCTTTTAATTTTATTATATCAACAGCATATATATCATCATCTCCGCTGCCACCACTTCTGTTAGATGAAAAATATCCTTTGCTTAATTTATCATTTGTTATCATAGCAAAATCATCGTACTGTGTATTTAAAGGAGCCCCCATATTATATATGCGGTCAACATTCGAATTCTCAAGCCAGCAGATGTAAATGTCCAAGCCTCCCAACCCAAATCGCCCATCAGAAGCAAAAAATAGCACCCCATTCTTTTCTTCAAAAAATGGAAACATTTCATCGCCTTCGGTATTTAATTTATTACCCATATTTTCAGGTTTTCCCCAAATTCCTTTTTCATCTTTTTTAATTCTATAAATATCAGTTCCTCCATAACCACCGGGCATATCACTGGTAAAGTACATGGTTTTTCCATCGGCTGTTAAAGAAGGATGTCCAACCGAATAGTCTTTGCTATTAAGAAAGAAAGCTTCAGGCTCTTGCCATTTCCCGTTTTTATAGGTGCGAAAATAAATTTCAAGACTTACTACACGATCTTGTTTTGTAAGTTCCTCATTATTCTGTGTATAGGCTATATAAGTGCTGTCGTTACTAAAACTTGCCGCACCGGTGTTCATTTTGTCAACTAGTTTTTCGCTAAAAACTTCCGGATTTTTTATTTGACCATTTTCTACATCGGCTATAAATAAATTCAAATATGGTTTCCCATTTCGGTTAGATTTTCTCTGAATTAATTTTGGTGTTGCTCTGCTAGAGGTAAAAATAATTTTATTTTTATAATACATAGTTCCAAAATCTTGCGCATCGGTATTTATATCTAAATGCATAATGGCATATTTACTATCGTCCTTTAATAAATCGGGTAGCTCAGCTTTATTAGCTAAATAGTCTTTTGCCCGTAAATCGGTTGGTTTAAGTTTACTAAACTTGTCCATATATTTATTTGATTCTTGATATTTGCCATTATCTTTTAAAATCATGGCGTAATCATAATAATCTTCAGGTAAACCTCCTCCGGGCAAACTTATCAGTTTCGCATAAGTTATTTCAGCCAAAGAATCTTTGTTCTCGTTCTGATAACTTTTGGCAAGCTTGCGATGCCCCTCTATGCTCAAGTTTTTCGTATGAGTATACTCGTCAATGGCTTTATTATACGCGTATATAAAATAATATTCGTCTCCTTTTTTTTCTTTACCTGATTCTTCCTGCGCAAAAACATTAATGCTTAATCCAATAAAAATAGTTGTACAAATAAATATCTTTTTCATTTTTATAATTTTTATTTTAAAAATATCTTGGTGAATGAACTTGTTTTTTATCAAAGAATAAAAAATCGTATCGTAACAATATTTCATGACTTCCCTGATTATATGCACCTGTTTTTAACCCATAAGACCAATCGTACGAATAACCTATGTGTAATTGATCTGTAATATTAAACCCCACTAAAGCTCCAACAGCATCGCCTGTGCGAAACATGGCACCCAGTAATAATCTTTTTACAATAATAAAAGATGCCGTAACATCCAATTCGACAGGAGCTGCAGCAGTTACTTTAAGTAAGGCGGTTGGTTTAAAGGCAAAGTTATCTGTTATGTTAAACATAGCGCCGGTAATTAAATAATAATGTCTTTGTTCTTGCGCAATCAAATCGTTTCCATTAGCTAAGGTGATAGAAGAATATTTGCTTTGCATTAAATTAGATGTTGAAACACCTGCATAAAAACGCTCTCTCGAATAGTATAAACCAAAACCAATGTTAGGTGTTATATGATTAGCAATATTGTTTTGAAAGGTTGGGTCATACTGTTGGTCTAATTGGAGTGTGTTAAGGTTTGCCTGAAATATATTTACCCCTGCGCTTACACCAAGTGCTAGTTTCGATTTTTGTGTCAGATTCATTCGATAGGCAAAATCAACTACTACACCAGTATTATTAGTGGGCCCTATTTTATCATTTGATACTGATAAGCCCATTCCAATATGCTCGCTTTTTACGGGCGCATGCATAGTTATAGTTTGACCTACAGGCGCTCCTTTTAAATTAACCCATTGCGACCTATAGAGTCCTGTTACGGTAAGGGCATCTCGGCTGCCGGCGTAAGCCGGATTAATTACTAAAGTGTTATCCATGTAATGTGTATACATAGGGTCTTGCTGTGCCTTAAGGGTTAAACCACCTAAAGCTAAAATCAGTGCAAGCGATATTTTTTTTAGTGCTTTCATTTCGATTTTTTATTTTTTTTATCTGTTTAGATAAATAGAGCCTTTATATACTTTTGAACCATCACCCAAATCAAGTGTGTAGAAATAGGTTCCAACGGGTAATTCATCTCCTCCCATACGTAACCCCGTGGTTGATTTGCCATCCCAGGTGTTTTGATAAGCCATTTCTCCAAACACTTTATCTCCCCAGCGATTAAAAATTGTGAACGAATTATGTGGATAACTTTCAATTCCTCTGATAACAAATAGATCATTTATTCCATCGTTATTAGGAGAGAACCCTTCCGGGATAAAAAATTCGGGTGGATCAACCGGAAATGTTTGTATAGATGAAATGTTATTAGCTATGTTTGGGTCTGCTTGGTTGCCGTGTATAGTGGCTGTATTAATATAATTTCCGGCTGTATTTACTTTTACCGTAATAAGTAACGTAGCTGATGCTCCATTATTTAACGAACCAATTGTCCAAACACCGGTAGATGAGTTATAAGAACCTATTGTTACAGTTGATGCAACATACGTATATCCATTTTGTAATGTATCACCAACCACCACACCGGTTGCATTATCAGGTCCTTTATTGCTTGCTGTGATGGTAAATGTAATTGTGCTTCCAACAACAGGATGTGTATTATTTACTGTTTTAACAACACTTAAATCGGCATTGCCTACACTACAATTATTTACTATAACGTTAACTGTTGGATCTGAGATGCAACCGTTGCTTGTAACCGTTAACGAGTAGGTTCCTGCATCAGCAAGTGTTGCAGATGCAATGCTTGGGTTTTGACTTGTAGAAGTAAACCCATTTGGGCCTGTCCAATTATAAGTTGCCCCGCTTACAGTTGTTGTACTTAAATTAATAGGACTTCCTACACAAACCGGAGAATTACTACTTGGCACAGCCGGAGGTAAATTATTTACAGTAACTGTTATTGTTGCAGTATTAGAGCAATTGTTTGCATTTGTTCCGGTAACGGTATATGTATTTGTTACAGTAGGGGTAAAAGCAACTCCATTCATTGCTCCCCCAGTCCATGTAAAAGAAATAGCTCCCCCGCCTGTTAATGTAACCGATGACCCTGCACATACCGTTGTTGCGCTTGCATCGGCTGTTACATTTGGTAACGGGTTTACATGTAAAAAAACATTTGTAGACGTAAAGCTGGGTGCACAAGCTCCCGTAACAACAACATTATAAAAAGACGAAGTATCAGAAATAGTTGCCGGGTTAATGGTTAATGTTGCCGTAGTTACACCCGAAATATTTCCTCCGTTTACTAAATTTACATTGCCCTTTCTCCATTGATATATAATGCCTGTGCCTGATGCACCTACCGAAAAAATTGCCGAACTACCAGAACATACAGTTTGATTAACAGGTTGTGTAATAATGTTTGGAGCTGTATTTATAAATAAAGAAACGTATATGGATGTATCTTTTGGCGCGCAAACTCCTGTTACAACAACATTGTAAAAAGACGAAGTATCAGATACAGTTGCCGGGTTAATGGTAAGCGTTGCCGTAGTTGCACCCGAAATATTTCCTCCATTTACTAAATTTACATTGCCCTTTCTCCATTGATATATAATGCCTGTGCCTGATGCACCCACCGAAAAACTTGCCGAATTGCCCGAACATATTGTTTGGTTGCTGGGTTGTGCAGTAATGTTTGGAGCTGTGTTAATGAATAGAGAAACATTTATAGATGTATCCATAAATGCACAAGCCCCCGTAATAATAACATTATAAAAAGATGAAGTATCAGAAATAGTTGCAGGGTTAATGGTTAATGTTGCCGTAGTTGCTCCTGAAATATTTCCGCCGTTAATTAAATTTACATTGCCTTTTCTCCATTGATAAGTAACGCCTGTGCCTGATACATTTACTGAAAAACTTGCTGAACTACCCGCACACACGGTTTGATTAGTGGGTTGTGAAGTAATTTTTGTGTTGTTATATCTTAAATAAACATGTATAGATGTATCTGGTGGCGGGCAATCTCCTACAATAATAACATTATAATCAGATGCGGTGTCCAAAGCAGTTACTGGATTGATTAACAACGTTGCCGTAGTTGCTCCTGAAATATTTCCGCCGTTAATTAAATTTACATTGCCTCTTCTCCATTGATAACTAAGCCCGGTTCCTAAAGCAGCTATCGAAAAACTTGCTGAACTACCAACACATACTGTTTGATTAGCAGGTTGTGCAATAATTTGTGGAGGAGAATTAATTAATAAAGCAGCATTTATAGATGTCTCTGGTGGTGGGCAACCTCCTGACACAATTACATTATAATCAAACGCCGTATCGGCTATGGTAGCAGGATAAATAACAAGTGTTGCAGAAGTTGCATCTAAAATATTTCCTCCGCTAACTAAATCTGTCGTACCTTTTCTCCATTGATAGGTAAGGTTAAAACCGGTTACGGTAACCGAAAAACGCACGGTATCTCCTGTACAAATACTTTGGGAGGTAGGTTGTGCAGTAATATTTGGAGGTGTGTTAACATCTAAAATTGCATTTGCCGAAGTATCATTTGGTGCAATAGACCCACTTACAATAACATTATAGTCGGAAGAAGCATCGGCAACAGCAGTCGGATTAATAGTAAGCGTTGCTGTGTTTGAGCCCGAAATATTTCCTCCGTCAATTAAATTTACACTGCCTTTTCTCCATTGATAGGTTAGGGCTGTTCCGGTAGCTGCTACTGAAAAACTTGCCGAAGTTCCAACACAAACAACTTGATTAGCAGGTTGCGTAATTATGTTTGGCGCTTGTCCGAAATTTACATTCGGAAAAAGCAAAAAAATAAGTATAGTACTAAATAGTAATTTATTTTTCATTCTTACTTGTATTAATGAACAACTAATTGGTTTGCTGTTAAGATGCCTTAACGGTTAAAGTTTACTTACAACAAATCCCTTTATTTTTAAATTTTATATATGTAGTCTACAATTACAATTAATAAGCCATCAAATAAAAACACCTGTAACCTTATTGTTTTTCAATATTATAGCTTTATACAAGCGAATTTTGAAAAACAAAAAATTGAGTATTTTCCTCCACAAATAAATTTGAAAATTAGCCTTGCTATCTTTTTTAATTAACCGAACAATTAATTAATAATATGTAATCGATATTGGCTTTCTCATCTTAATATGCAATATGCATCTATATAATGAGTTGATTTTAAAGTTTATTATTCTTTTGTTACTTCTGAATGTTCGGGTGATTTTAATGTATTCCAATCAAACGTTGCAGGAACTGAATCCCCTAAAAAATAACCCCAAGGCTCAAGTAACGGTATCCTGTCAAAAATAACTTTAGTAATAGCCATAACAGGTAAGGCTAAAAACATACCTGTAATGCCAATTAAAGCGCCACTACAAACAATTCCAAAAATTGCTACCAGAGCATTAATTTTTACTTTAGAGCTTACTACACGCGGAATTAGAATATTAGCATCTATAAAATGCACTATTGCAAACACGACTATAACACTAAGTAATGTACCTAATTCCGATGGACCACCAAGAGCAACAGATAAACTCAACAAAGCAGCTATTAGTATACCTAAATAAGGCACTAAATTTAAAATGCCTGCCACAACGCCAATAAAAATCGCATAATTAATGCCAATAATCATTAAACCGGTTGAAACCATAGTGGCGACAATAGCCATTTCAACTAATAAACCTACAATGTAACTGCGGATTACTGATTTTACCTCAAATATTATTTCTTTTAAAACGCTGTGGTGTTGCACATAAACTATTTTGGTTAAGAAACTTATAAATAAGTTTCTATATAATAACAAAAAAAATGTATAAACAGGTACCAGTATTATAGTTAACAAAATGGCAGAGAAATGATCAAGTGGTTTTGCAATCATCCCATCTCCATTTTGCATTTCCTGTGTTACTTTTTGCATGTAATTGTTTTGTTTATTATAGCCTATATTAAATCTTTCATATACCCAATATTGCAAATTGTGATAATGCATATTTAAGTGTTTTTGTATGTTTGGTATATCCTCAATAAAGCTGGAAATTTGCTTACTAATAAAAAATAAAATCCCCACTCCAACAAGTACGGCTAAAATAAGGGTGGTAAATACAGCAATTACATGCGGAAATTTTAGTTTACAATTAAAAAAAGAAACGATGGGCCTTAATAAAATAGCCAATAAAAAAGCAAGTAACAAAGGCACAAGTATTGGATACATATAATAAACAGCAGTAACAACCAAGCTTATAATCAACATTTTGCTTGCTGTTTTTATGCTGTAACTATTCATTTTTTTACTTTTTATATCACATGATTTATTGTCTGTAAATTTAAGTGTTGATTTTTACCTTAACATTTTTAATTAGAACCCTTATTGGAATACTATAACAATCAACATCATGGTAACCAATATAACAAGCGAGCCTACAATCCATGTTTTTGTCATTAATCTCTTTTGTTTTTGGCTATACTTCATACCGGTTAAAATAAAATTTTGTGCCATTTGTAGAAAAAAACACACATTTATTTTACGTATCAAATTGCTTTAGGAACTATTGCCGGAATTGTAATTGGTTTATTAACCGGGATAGGATTATTTGCAATCATCGGGTTTGAGGATCTTTACCTATAGTTTGAGCGGCAGGTAGGTTCGAATTAGGATTGATAGGAGGTGATTTGGGTACTATCTCGTTCAGCTAGGAATTAAAAAAACGATGCTCTAAAATATGAAGAGCATTTACATATAGGTAATTTTTTAGCTATTGTACAAGGAAGCCTAAAGAAATAAAAACAGACCGAACATATTTTATATACTGAAGGAACTCATTTAGAACTAAATTAAAAATTATTTTTTCAAAGTTTCTTCCCTTTCTTCGTACCTTCTAAAGTATTGCATTTGAATAAAGGCAATAATAATGCTTGCGCCAAGCCCTTCAAATAAAATAATAATAGAAGGCATAAAATCGAAAATATCAGGTACGTTTTGAGAAAACAATTCTGCGAGAGTTTCATCAAATCGAACATATATAGCTAAAAAAACACTAAACAGAACAAATGACCACACTCCTGTATAAAAGACCGTACCTAATACTTGTAAAAAGAAGACATATCTTCCTGTTTGATTTATCCATTTTTTAATCTGATACAAACAAATAAGATACAATATAATATAGTTTACCATCCGGAGTTCGGTGATATATAAAAAGTGAATAAATTTCATAAGAAAAAAGAAAACGATATAAAGACAGCAACATAAAAGTCCGTGCGCAAGCACGCTATTTCTCATTTTCGAAATTGATATATTGGCTGATTCTGAGTTAATGGGTATATTCATAAATTCTATAAATAAAACCTTGTACCAAATTTGTTGGGCATTTATAAATTAAAGCTTACCATTTAAGCCTATTAATAAATGTTCTATAATTTTAGCAAAATAATTTGATGATTTTTTTTCTCAGAGTGCGGAAATTATTTCGTGTTTCAATTTTTAATCGCAAAATAATTAAGGGCCTTTATTATGCCTTTAACACCACCACATTGGCATAGTTTTTAAGATATATTACAAAAATTTAAAAAACAAAAACAATTAAAAATTATAACCATGACACAACTAACAAAAAGAAGAAGAAATGGGAATGGAAATTTATTTCCATTATTACGAGATGATTTTTTTTCAAGCGGGGTTCCGAGACTGTTTGATTTTGACGATGAGTTTTTTACACGAAAAATTTCTGCGCCTTTAGCCAATATCACAGAAACTAACAAGGAGTTTAAGGTAGATCTTTCTGTACCCGGCATGAAACGTAGTGATTTTAAAGTTGATGTTGATAATAGTATTTTAACTATTAGCAGCGAAAAGGAAGAAGAAAAGAACGAAACTGATAAAAACTATTGTTCCTGCGAATTTTCTTACAGTAGTTTTTCACGCTCTTTTACATTACCTGATAATGTGGATGAAAACAATATCAATGCTAAGTATGATAACGGCATACTAGAGGTTACAATCCCAAAAAAGGAAATTTCGGTTTCAAAACCTAAAAAAGAGATTGCCGTTGCTTAACAAAATTTTAATCAAATAACAATTCGGCTTTAGTCAAACAAACCTATGATTTTTTAAAATCATAGGTTTGTTTTTCAGGCATATAAAAATAAAAAATTTTATAATTATGATATTAGTAGCAAGTTCATTAGCCCTGCTGGTTGTATATGCAGGAGTAAAGTTGTTGATTCAGAGTAAAAAAGAAACGCTTGGACACCTTTACAGTTGTGTATCATGGTTTTTCATAATTGCCGGCTTCCTTATATTAGCGTGTGCGGGAGTTTGCTGTATTGCCATGTGTTGCAGATACGGAACACATGTGATGCACCAAAAACATATGATGGCAGAGGGTGAGGATAATGAGCATATGTATATGAAAGGATACGATCAAATGAAAATGATGAGATTTCATCATCATGAAAAAGAGGATGGCTGCATGATACATATTAATTGTTATGACGATATGGAAAAATGTTGCAGATATGTTGACGTTTGCAAAATGGATACTTTGAATGGAAAGAATGATAAAAAGTAAATTGAATTGTTCTATCATCTAGTAAGTTCTTCAAAAGAAAAATAAAATATTTAAGTACCTGCCTTACTTAAACTAGATTTAGTTTTACATCTAATATTTCGAAAAATATTCTTTAACAAAGGCATGTTGCTGGTTTTAGGTCATTTTATCAGTTTGTTTAATCTTAATTTTTTTGAGCCGATGGTCTGTTTTTAGAATATTAAATAATTCCATTTTCTCCTCCGGTTAAACTATATAATTTTGCTTTATGTGTAAATTCCATTATATTAGCACTTGAATGATCCATACAAATGCTTAATCTTCTTGCAGTTTTCATGGTTGGTTTAGTTAAATATTATTCATTCTAAATGGCAAAATGTAATCTAGTTATTACAAGGCAATTTTTTTACTGGTATTAAATGAAGTACCTGAAATTTTAACCATATAAACATCGCCAATGATATTATTTATATCAACTGTGTAATTATTTTCTCCATTTTGAATAGTAATGCCTTCTTGCTTTATTAATTTACCATTCAAATCGTAAATAGAGATAAA
>Ga0209622_1000026_pt1 | contig 16523 bp, 14 predicted proteins | sample TexAe_OM3H0_M2_FD_187943 | JGI IMG/M metagenome (GOLD analysis project Ga0209622, IMG submission 187943) | Forest soil microbial communities from Davy Crockett National Forest, Groveton, Texas, USA - Texas A ecozone_OM3H0_M2 (SPAdes) (version 2) | ecosystem: Environmental > Terrestrial > Soil >...
ACATTATAAAGATGCTACCGGTAAAGAAATTGAACGCGCCTTGCTAAAAAAAATTCACGAGCACAAAAACATAACCATTGTAAATCACTATTTCGCTATTGATATAATTACGCAGCATCACTTGGGTGAACTGGTAACTTCTAAAACAAAAAACATTACCTGTTATGGAGTGTATGTATTAAACATACATACACAAAAAATAGAAACCATTTTAGCAAAAGTTACTTGTATGGCTACGGGTGGAGTGGGGCAAGTATATGCAACTACCACCAACCCGTTAATTGCCACTGGAGATGGCATAGCTATGGTGTATCGCGCTAAAGGACATGTACAGGATATGGAGTTTGTGCAGTTCCACCCAACATCGCTATACAACCCGGATGAACAACCAAGTTTCTTGATTTCTGAGGCGGTGCGAGGATTTGGGGCTGTTTTGCGCACTGCCGATGGAAAAGAATTTATGCAGAAGTACGATAAACGTGCTTCGCTTGCACCACGTGATATTGTAGCACGCGCCATTGATACCGAAATGAAAATTAGTGGTAACGAGCATGTGTTTTTAGATTGCAGGCACTTAGATAGAAAAGGCTTTATTGAACATTTCCCAAACATCTATAACAAGTGCATGGGTTTGGACATAGATCCTTTTAAAGAAATGATTCCTGTTGTGCCTGCTGCCCATTATTTATGTGGGGGAATTATTGTAGATAAAAACTCACAATCAACCATACAAAATTTATGTGCGGTTGGCGAATGTGCTCGCACAGGTTTACATGGTGCAAATCGTTTGGCTAGCAACTCATTGTTAGAGGCAGTTGTTTATGCGCACAACGCCTCGCTTGATGCAGTAAAAAAAGTAGATACTATTTCTTTTAAAGAAAATATTCCCGATTGGAATGCCGAAGGAACCGAACACGCCGAAGAAATGATTTTAATTACACAAAGCTTAAAAGAAGTGCAGCAAATAATGAGCAATTATGTTGGCATTGTTCGCTCCGAACTGCGTTTAAAACGCGCCTTTGATAGATTAGAAATTATTTATAAAGAGAATGAAGCCCTGTATGAGCAAACCACTATTTCTCCTAAACTTTGTGAATTACGAAATTTGATTTGTATCGGCTATCTTATAATTAAGCATGCCATGCGCCGTAAAGAAAGCATAGGCTTACACTATATGCTGAAATAAATTTTTTGTTTACTTAAACCAAGACGAGTACATCAAATAATTATTTGCTATACGATTTACCTCACCTTCTAAAAGCTTTGCATCAATGTCTTTTACTTTTTTTGCAGGTACACCTGCATATATGGTTCCCGTGGGAACATGTGTGTTTTCAGTTAGTACAGAGCCTGCGCCAATAATGCAATTACTTTCTATCACACAATTATCCATCACAATAGCCCCCATGCCAATTAATACATTATCGTGTATGGTACAGCCGTGCACAATAGCATTATGTCCTATAGATACATTATTACCCAAGTTCACTTTTGTTTTTTGGTAGGTACAATGTATAACGGCACCATCCTGTATGTTTACTTTATTGCCAATGCGTATAGAGTTTACATCACCACGCACCACAGCATTAAACCAAATACTGCAATCGTTGCCCATCACCACATCGCCCACCACAGTGGCGTTTTCTGCTAAAAAACAATTGTCTCCAAACTTTGGCTCTATGCCATGTACCGCTTTTATTAGTGCCATTATTTGTTTTTTAAAATCTCTTTAAGGTTAGGTCGCAATCTACTTTTATAAACAGCCAACGTTTCTTTGTCTGATTTTACACGACCTTTTCTTAATTTACGTTGTTCTTCAACCGGCAAAGCAACAATGCTCATACACTCAGGTGTGCAGCAACCATTATATTTTTTCTCGCATTCTTCGCATTGTATAAAAAGTAAATGGCAATCGTCGTTTTTACAATTAACGTGTCTGTCGCATTTCGCGCCGCATTGGTGGCACTCTGCAATCACATCTTCCGTTATACGTTCACCCACACGCTCATCAAAAACAAAATTCTTTCCTATAAATTTACTTTTCAGGTTTTGTTCTTTTACCTCATGCGCATATTGTATAACCCCACCTTTTAAGTGATATACATTTTTGAAACCTTTGTGTTTAAAATACGCACTGGCTTTTTCGCAACGGATACCCCCCGTGCAGTACATCAATACATTTTTATCTTCCTGCCCTTTTAAATGGTCTATTACCAAAGGCAACTCTTCTTTAAATGTATCGGCATCCGGACAAAAAGCATTTTCAAATCTACCCACTTCACTTTCATAATGATTGCGCATGTCAATTACAATCGTATCAGGTTTATCCATTACATCATTAAACTCCTTCGCATTCAAATAATTTCCTGTGTTAGATGGGTCAAATGTCGGATCATCTATTCCATCGGCTACAATTTTATCGCGTACTTTAATAATAAGCTTGTAAAAAGATTTTCCATTATCCTCAACCGCTTCTTTAAAAGGCACGTCAGTAAAATAGGTGCGTGCATAAAGTTGTTTTACAAAAGCATCCCCATTTTGTTTAGGCACACTCATTTGCGCATTAACGCCTTCGTAAGAAAGATATATTCTACCAAAAACTTTAAGATTATCCCACTCTATATACAACTCATCTCTAAGTTGTTGCGGGTTTTCAATTTTTACATATCGGTAAAAGGAAATGGTTTTTCGTTCAAAACCTTCTTGGTCTAAAAGCTGTTTAAGCTCTTGTTTGTTTTTTCTGTTGCGTAACTCTTTCATGGTCAGATAAGTATAATTGTATGTTATAGTATCTTAAGGCTGCAAAGGTACAACAAAACAAGAATTTATTTACATGATTTCGGTCAGGATTTTAACCTAAAAAATTACTCTTTTACCTTATGATGCAGGTTTGTTTCAGCGGTATGCTGTATCATGTCATGCGATATTTCATCACCCAAATATTTGTCAATTAATCTATGTACCAAATAAATTACAGGGATTACTAAAAAAGCTGTCAGTAATTTAAAAACATAACCATAAGATGCGTTATGCAAGAAAACATCTATGGTCCAATAACCCGGAATAACAAAGGCTATAAACTGAACAATAAATGTATCTACCAACTGACTAACTACGGTGCTACCGGTAGAGCGCAGCCATATCATTTTTTTTCCTGTACGATTACGCAGCATCCAAAAAATACCGCTATCAACAAATTGTGAAACAATAAAAGCAATCATGCTGCCAATCATAATATACATAGATTGGCCAAACACTTTATTAAAATTTTCGTCGGATACCGGAGAGAAAGCCACGGCCGGAATATGCATGCAGATAAACAAATAGGTAAACGTAAAAGCAATTAAACAAAGCGTAATGTATGATAGTTTTCGTACACCACTTTGTCCATAAAACTCATTTACAATGTCGGTTAAAACAAACACTACAGGCCATAATACAATGCCAACACTTTGTACAAAAGTTCCGAAAAACATAACCAGCTTACCGCCAATTAACTCAGCTACAATAGCATTGGTAATAAAAAAGCCTGCCAATATTAAAAAGACAACATCTTTTTTGCTGTTTAAATTCATACTTCCTTATCTAAAAAGGTTTCTATGCAAGTATAAATATAAGTTAAATCGCTTTGTGAAATGCAATATGGCGGAAGTATATATAATACATTACCCAGTGGACGAAGTAAAATGCCTTTTTTAATAAAATAAGCCGAAATTTTTTCTGCCAGATTATTTAAGTAACCACCCTCTTCAGGAGTTTTAATTTCTATGGCAATAATGGTTCCTAAATTTCTTACCGATAAAACTTTAGGGTGTGATTTTATTTTTTCCTTAAACTTCTCATGAGAAGAGGCTATTTGTTGAATATTTTTAAGCGTTTCTTCACCCTCTAATAAATACATGCTTGCCAAAGCTGCTGCACAAGCTATAGGGTTTGCGGTATAACTATGTCCGTGAAAAAATGTTTTGTGTTTATCTTCACTTATATAAGCATCATAAATAAACTGCGCGCAAACAGTTACACCAAGGGGCATTACACCACCCGTTATGCCTTTACTTAAACAAATAATATCGGGTTTGTTCTCTAAATAATCTGTTGCAAAAAACTTTCCGGTTCTATAAAAAGCCGTCATCACCTCATCGGCAATAGTTATAACCTTGTGTTTCCTACAAATTAAAATTAATTCGTCTAACAATGTGGCGTCATACATTTGCATAGAGCCTCCGGCACCTAGTATCAGCGGTTCAAAAATAAAAGCGCAAGTGTTTTCTGATTCTATAAATTGATTTAGCTGTTGCTTTATCTCACCTATGTTTTCTTTTGTTGGAACAGGTAAACGAAGAACATCAAACAACAAAGGAGAAAATGCGCTTGTAAAAACATTACGTTCGCCAACACTCATGCTGCCAAAAGTGTCGCCATGATAGGCATTTTCAAAAGCAATTATTTTCGTTTTTGTTTTGTCTTGATTATGCCAAAACTGCAAAGCCATTTTAAGTGCTACCTCAACCGAAGTAGAGCCATTATCGCTAAAAAAAACTTTAGAGAAATTTTTCGGAAGATAGTTTAGCAATCTTTCAGCAAGCTCTATGGCTTGAGGATGAGTAAAGCCACTAAAAATACTATGTGCGTTTGTAGTTAACTGCTCGTAAACTTTTTTGGCAATATATGGATGTGAGTGCCCGTGCAAGTTTACCCACCAAGAAGAAATGCCATCTATATATTTATTACCATTCTCATCAAAATAATAAGAACCTTCTGAGCGAATAATATTTATAGGTGTTTCGGCATACTTTAAGTGTGTAAAAGGGTGCCAAACATATTGCAAATCTTTTTTCTGCCAGTTGCTGCTATCCATTATATGGTAGAAAATTCGGTCTCGTATTTTTTAATAACCTCAGCCGTAATGCTTCCTTCTTTATAAATGCGGCCTAAAACTTTTAATCCGCTTTGCTGTAAAATGCTTTCCTCAGACATCACATTTTCAACACCACTTATTATTATGCCAAGCAGTTTTATGTTTCTGCTTTTCAGCGCTTCAATAGAAAGTAATGTATGGTTAATGCTACCCAAATAATTTTGTACAACCAAAATAGTTTCAGCATCAAACTTTGTAATTAAATCTATCACAAAATCTTTTTCGTTTAACGGCACAAATAAACCTCCCGCACCTTCAATAATTAAAGTGTTGTTTGTTTCGGGTAAGCGAATGTTTTCTAAATCAATTCGTGTGTTTTCTGCTTTAGCTGCAGCATACGGAGCAACAGATGCTTTTAAAGCATAAGCCTCTTTATGAAAAACCGAACTAGGGTTTGTAACCAGTTTTTTTACCCGCTCGGTATCATTGTCGTATTCTGTTCCTGTTTGTATAGGTTTCCAGTAATCTGCTTTAAGAGCTTGTGTTAACACAGCAGAAACAACTGTTTTTCCAACATCTGTTCCAATACCGGTTACAAATATTTTTCTCATAAAAGACCTAGCTTACGACTGCTTACGGTTGTTAAGCTCGTCGCGAATTTTAGAAGCAAGCTCGTACTGCTCATCATCTAAAGCAGTTTGTAAAAGTGTTTTAAGCTCTTCGGTAGATTTGCTGTGATATTCGTTATCATCTCTGCCCGAAACATGTTCTTGCACTTCTTCCGGAAGCTCACCTTCATTACCAGATGATGGTAAAGATTCATCTTCTAAAATAATGCCGGCACTCGATAAAATAAATTCGTATGTATAAATAGGGCAGTTAAAGCGAACCGCCAAGGCAATAGCATCACTTGTACGGGCATCTATTTCATAATCTTGTTGGGTAGCATCGCTGCAAATAAGCTTTGCATAAAAAATCCCTTCTACCAGGTTATAAATAACTACTTCGCTTACATTAATGCTAAAAGTTTCGGCAAATGTTTTAAATAAATCGTGGGTAAGCGGGCGACTAGGAGTCATTTTTTCTAACTCAATGGCAATTGCCTGAGCCTCAAAAGCACCTATAATAATAGGTAAACGACGTTTACCACTTACTTCGCCAAGCACCAATGCATAAGCACCGGTTTGGGTCTGGCTATAACTTAATCCAACAATATCGAGAGGTACTTTCTTCATTAAATGAGCCAACTAATTTAGCAATTTTTTAATTGTTAGCCTTTAATTTTTTAATGGCTTCGGTAAGCTTTGGAACTATCTCAAAAGCATCGCCAATAATGCCGTAATCGGCTGATTTAAAGAAAGGTGCTTCCTTGTCTGTATTAATAACCACAATGGTTTTGCTTCCGTTTACACCCGCCAAGTGCTGTATAGCACCAGAAATTCCGATAGCTATATATAAATTCGGACGGATAGCTATACCTGTTTGTCCAACGTGTTCGTGGTGCGGGCGCCAATGCATATCGGCCACCGGACGAGAACATGCTGTGGTAGCACCAATTGCCTTAGCTAAATCTTCTACTATACCCCAGTTTTCAGGGCCTTTTAAACCACGACCGGCAGACACAACAAGCTCAGCTTCCGGTAATGGAATCATTCCGGCAGTATCGGTGGATTTTGTTTCTTTTATTACAATTTTAGAAGTAATTCCACCTAAATCAACTGCAAAATCAGCCACCTCAGCTTTATTATCCGTTAATTTTACAGGGAAACTGTTCGGCATTAAAGAGATGATTTTTACATCAGAATTGATGGTGTAAATAGCGGTAGCTTTACCCGAAAACACGTTTTTCTTTACCTCTAAAACGTTTCCGTTTATAGTAGGATAATCAACTGCCCCTGCAACTAATCCGGCTTTTAATTTAGCCGAAAGTCTTGGCGCTAATGATTTTCCGGTAACATCAAATGATGTGACGATGACTTTAGCCCCTTCAGCTTTAGCTGCTTGCTCAATAGCGGCGCTTAAATAAACTGCATCGTTATTTTTGTATTGGTCACCCTTTACAACTAATACTTTTTTAGCACCTGCTTTACCAATTTCTTCGATTTGTGCGGCATCTGCATTAAAGGCAATGGCTGTAGCTGATGTGCCTAATTGTGTAGCAATTTGTGCGGCGTAATTAGTAGCCTCTAACGAAGCTTTTTTTACTTTTCCTTTGGCAATTTCTATATAAACTAATACTGACATATCTTAAATTTTATAAACGTTCTTAAATAACTTTTGCTTCGTTGTGCAATAAGCTTACTAACTCCTCAACATTGTTTGCATCAATATATTTGCAAGTAGTTCTACCCGCTGTTAACGCAAACGATTTAATGTTTGTTAAAGGCGCATCAGTTGTAGCTTCAACAACAGTAATTGGTTTAGTACGAGCTGCCATAATTCCGCGCATGTTTGGAATGCGTTGTTCTGCCATGCCTTTAGAGCAAGATATAACAAGCGGAGTAGCACATTCAACAACCTGTATGCCACCATCAATGTCATGTTCAATAGTTGCAGTATTTCCGTTTACATCTAATTTAGTAGCTAAGGATACGAATGGGAAATCAAGTAAACCACCAATCATTCCACCAACCGAAGAACCGTTATAGTTAATGGTTTCTTTACCCACTAAAATTAAATCGTAGGCGTTTTCTTTCGCGTATTTTGCTATTTGTTCTGCTACAAAAAACGAATCCGGGCTTTCGGCGTTTACACGTACCGCATCATCTGCTCCAAGCGCTAATCCTTTGCGAATAGTTGCTTCGCTATCTACTAACCCAACATGAAACAAAGTTACCGCAGTTGCTTTTCCGGCTTCTTTTAACTCAAGCGCACGCACTAAAGCGTACCACTCATCATAAGGGTTAATAATAAACTGCACCCCCTGTGTGTTAAATTTGGTATCCCCATCACTAAACGCAATTTTAGTGGTTGTATCAGGTACATTGCTTATAGCTACTAATATTTTCATGTTGATGTTTTTTATAAACGAAGCGCAAATTTACACAAATACAGTTTGCACACAAATCTTAATGTTAATCCATAAAAAGCCTTCTTTTATCGAAAAAAGTAGGGGCCTTAGGGTTAAAAAAGGTTAAACCCTTTGATAAGCTAATGTGTTAAATATCTTTGTAAAGTAGCATGGTACGCCAAAACTTAACACTTATAACTTTTATTGTTTCTATAGCACTTATTGCGTTGGTGGGCATACAATTATTTTGGATAAAAAACGCCGTTTTATTGAAAAAAGATGAGTTTAGGCGTGATGTACATGAGGCCCTAGACAACGTAGTAGATAAGCTTGAAAAGCTTACCAACGCTGCAAAAATCAGGAAAAAGATACAACTGTACAAGCACGGCATAGCTCAAAGAGACCTATCCGGCTCGTTAAGCAAAGAAAAAATTAAAGTAAAAATTTTAGAAGAGTTTGCTATAGATTCTAATGGGGTCATCAGCAGCTCAATTAAAGAACGGCAATACGAGGGCGACTCTATAAATAATATTATTGATTTTCCGGTAGAATTTGCCGATAGCGCATCTGATTACGAAAAACTTAAAGCGGAATTGGTTGAAAAACGCGCGGAAATGTTTAGTGATTTGTTTGACGAATTAATTAGTATAAATATTTACAAAGAATACAAACCCAGCATAGATTCAACTGTTTTAGATTCTTTGTTAAAAACCGAGTTGCATCAAAAAGGAATTTATGCGGATTATAAAAGATGGGTGCACGCAGCGCAAAAAGAAGACAGTTTAAACCCCAACAACGCCGCTACTCGCTTGCGCAGACATGGTTTTGTCAATTTAGATCCGGACAAGCATATTTTTAGAGTAAACTTATCCCCTAATAATGTTTTTGTAGCGCCGCTGTATCTTACTATTCAGTTTCCCGACGAGCAAAATTATCTTTTACGCACTATGTGGGTAACACTTTCTATATCTGCGGTCATTATTCTTTCATTGGTTTTGGCATTCTTTTATACAATAAATACCATCAGAAAACAGAAAAAATACACTGAAATAAAAAATGATTTTATTAGTAATATGACTCATGAGTTTAAAACACCTATATCTACCATTGCTCTTGCTGGTGAAATGCTTTCAGATAGCTCAATAGTTAAAACTCCTGAAAAATTAGATCGCTTTACTAAAATGATTCGAGAAGAAAATAAGCGTTTAGGGGTTTTAGTAGAAAGCATTTTGCAAACCGCCGTGTTAGATAAGGGTGACTTTAAATTACAGCGCACCGATTTTGATTTAAATGAACTGGTACAATCTGCGGTAGAAAAAATACAATTACAAGTAGAACAAAAAAACGGGAAACTCAGCACCCATTTATCTGCCAAAAAATCAACTATTTGGGCAGATAAGGTGCACATTACCAACATTGTTCTCAACTTACTTGATAATGCACTAAAATATTCAAAAGAAATTCCCGATATTAGTATTAGCACAGAAAACATATCTAACGGCATTTTACTTTCGGTGAAGGATAATGGGATTGGAATAAGTAAAGACGACTCAAAAAAAATATTTGACCAGTTCTATCGGGTGTCAACCGGAAATGTGCACAACATAAAGGGCTTTGGGCTTGGGTTAAGCTATGTGCGAGCTATTGTAATAAAGCATGGCGGACAAATATCGGTTGAGAGCGAATTAAACAAGGGTAGCATATTTAAAATATATATTCCATTTAAAATAGAAAATATAAACACTAACATAAATAAAACATAAACCTATGAGTACAGAAAAAATAAAAATACTTTTAGCTGAGGATGATCCAAACTTAGGGCTTCTGTTAGAAGAGTATCTTCAGGCAAAAGGATATGCCGTAACCCTTGCTGTTAATGGCAAAGAGGCGTTTGATGTGTTTTGTAAACACAGCTACGATTTGTGTTTGCTTGATGTAATGATGCCTTTAAAAGACGGATTTACTTTGGCTAAAGAAATACGTGTAAGCAACAAACAAGTGCCTATTATATTTCTTACCGCTAAGTCAATGAAGGAAGACACCATTGAAGGTTTTAATGCCGGTGGTGACGATTACATGACCAAACCTTTTAGCACCGAAGAGTTGTTAGCGCGCATACAGGCTGTTTTACGCCGCAGTATGAAAGCCATGGCTTTAGAAAACACACAAACCGAGTTTGCTATTGGTAAGTACAAGTTTAACACCGAAACTCAGTTACTTAAAGGTGGTACAGAAGATGTAAAGCTTACTACCAAAGAGGGTCAGTTATTGCGTCTTTTAGCCATTAACCAAAACGATATTTTAGATCGTTCGTTTGCGTTAAAAACTATTTGGCACGATGATAATTACTTTAATAGCCGCAGTATGGATGTTTACATCACTAAATTGCGCAAGTATTTAAAGCAAGACCCAAAGGTTGAAATAGTAAATGTACACGGTAAAGGATTTAAATTATTAGTTAATCACTAATAGTTTTAAATAATTTGATAGCGTGGTTTTCTGCGCTACGCATTTTTTTAATATCCTCAGGCTTTTTGTCTTTATGCCCACAAAGGTGTAAAAAGCCATGGGCTATAACCCTCAATAACTCTTCTTCAAATGCGATGTTAAGTTTTTGGGCATTTTCAGCCACACGTTCAGCGCTTATATAAATTTCTCCGCTAATAGTACCACCCTCGCAATAATCAAAAGTAATGATATCGGTATAGGTGTTGTGCTTTAAAAAGTCCTGATTTATCTGCAACAATTCTTCGTCTGAACAAAAATTGTATGCTAGGTTTTTTATCTTCTTTTCCTCAGAAAGAGCAATAGCGGTTAGCCAAAGTTTTAGTTTTTTTTTAGAAGGGGTTTTGGTTTTTAAGGAAGCAGAAAAAGTAATTGCCATAAGGCCAAATTAGTTCAAATTAAACGAAAGTAAAACGGTTTTTTCTTCGTTTAAAAACTCCAATTTATCCGATAACATTTTCATAATTAATATACCACGGCCTGCATTTTCAGGATTTTCAGGTTTTGTAGGGTCAGTTACTTTAGTAAAATCAAACCCACCCTGTCCTTGGTCAGTAACAGCAAAAGTTATTTCTGCAGGGGAAGATTTGTAGGAAAGTTCAACCTTTTTTGCAGGGTTGTTCTTATTACCATGTTCAATGGCATTATCAACAGCCTCAGTAACAGCTAATAGAATGTTTCCGAATTTTTCTTCGCCAATCTGCATCTCCTCACAAACATCTACAATGGCGCACTCAACAACACCTTCTGGGTTTGTTTGCGAGTTGATTTGTATCTTTTTATTCAATAGGGTTATCATTTTGGGGTTATATCAGGTGTTTGTACGTCTAAGATACTAAAAAGTTTCATTTATTTTTGCTTTTGTACAACTACTTGAACCATTAAAGTACCTAAAAATGTACTTTTTACGATATAACCGGCCATTTATAAGGCTTTAAGGGGTTATAAACTATTTTTCAACCGCGTTAAAATACTGGTTTACTTTTTGGCGATAATAGGGGGTTAAATCTGCTGGAATAGTCTTTAATAACTCCGTTTCCTTTTCTTTCATTTTTTGATACTCTAAAAATACAGCAGGGTTAGCATAATCTTGATTTTTAGCCTCATTACTTTTGCGCTTTTCATCCTCTTCTTGCTGGCGTTCGGCTTTTTCGCTTTCCAACAATTTGGTCATAATTTCTTGCTGACGCTTAATGGTTTCTTGTGTAATTCGCTTATTTACTAAATCCGTCTCTGTCTCTTCCATTTTACTCATCATGTCTCCTCCGGGTTGTTGCCCCCCTTCCTTTTTTATTTTTTGCATAGCCTCCTGCACGCTGCGACGTATGGCTTCTTGTTCGGCAGCCATTTTAGCCAAGCTTTCGCTTTCTCCGGGTGTATTTCCATAAGGGTTCATTCCGCCTTTTTGTTGCCCGGGTTTCTCGCCAGGCTTTTTACCACCAGGTTCTTTTCCTTGCTGTTCAAGCATTTTTTTCATCTGCTCAATTTGCTTGTTAAGCTGTTCTTGCATTTTTCGCATATTACTCATACTTGGGCTCGAACTTGAGCTAGGTTTTTTTCCACTGCCGGGTTTTTTACAAGAACCTCCGCTACCCGGTTTAGGCTTCATCTGGGCTTTTAACTGCGCCTCCATTTTTTCAAGAGCCTCATTTAACATCAGGGCAAGGTTATTTATGGAAGTCATCGCGTTTTGTCCACGCACCTGTGCTTCGCCACTATTACGTTCTTCAAGTGCCGATATAGCTTTTTCCATATTCATTTGTATGGCATTTATCTCCCGGTTTATAGTTGCCGATATCATTGGGTTACGCTTACTTAAGGCAAACAAACTATCCTCAATCATTTTACTATCGTCTTGTAATTGCTTTTGGTTTTGTGCCAATTTGGTGTAACGAGGGTCGTTGGTTTTTGTCTTTTTCATATCCTTATCCAAATCTTCTTGTGCAAAAGATACATGTAACAAGTTTTCCATTAGTTGACGAACTGTCTCTACGTCTTCTCCTTCCTTTTCCTCTTGCATTTTATCTATAGCTTGTTGCATTTGCGAACTCATTTGCTGCATTTGGTCTGCCGCTTCTTTTTGAGATTTAGACGCATTCTTTTTATTATTTTTTTGCAACTGTTCTGATGCGTTTTGCTGTTCCTGACTAGCCTTTTGCTCCTGGGCTTTAGTATCGGGTACAGGTAATTTATTTTCCAGGCTTTTGTTAAGCTCTTGCATTTTCTCAATGTCTTTTTTTATCTCATCAAAGCTTTTTGTTAGTTCGTTTTGTTTTTGCTCAGCGGTTTTATTAGCATCCTCTTTTTTGTTTTCTGCAGATTGGTTTTTTTCGTCTTGCTTTTTCTGCTCTGTTGTTTTATTGTCTTTGTTATCCGCTTTATTTTTGTCTTCGTTTGCTTTTTTATTATCCACTTCTTTGCTTAGTTCGTCCTGTTTCTTAGCAAGCTCATCAAGCTTTTTGGCAACATCTTCCATTTTTTGCTCAACCTCCATCTGCTTAAATTGCTCAAGCGTTCTATCCAATTCTTTTTCAATATCCTTATCACTTAGTTTTAATTTTTCTAACGTTTCCTGCACTTTATTTTTGTCCATCTTATCCATTAGCTTTTGCAACTCATCAAACATCTTTTTCATTTCGGGTGTCATCATATTTTCAAAAAGTTTTTCTAGTTCTTTTTGTTTCTCTAAAATACTTTCATTTTGCGGCTTGTATTTGTTTTGCTCTTCGTTATTCTGAAGGTTATTTTGTTTGAGTTGGTCAACCTTTTTTTCTAACTCTTTTTGGTTCTTTAAAAGTTTTTCCAATTGCTTTTTCTCATCATAGCCCAGTTGTTTTTTCTCTAATACTTTTTTGTTTAGATCAGCTATGTCTTTTTGTAACTCTTTTGTTTTTTTCAAACTCTGTTCTAAATCATTTTTCATGTCGGCATTGTTTTTATCGGCTTCTTTTTCAAGCTCATCAAGAGTAGGTGCCTTAAAAACAGCAATATTTGTTTTGGCAGATTTAGACCCATTAACCCCATCATTATCCCACACTTCAAAATAATATTCAACCTTATCACCGGGTTTTAAATCCATTTTAGAAATATCTATGTAATGTACAAAGGGTTGTGTTATTTGATTGGCCTGTAAAGGCATACTATACTCCTGTGCTTTTTCGGTTGAGGTTCCACTAGTATCTGAACTATAAACTTTATATTTAAACTGAAAATGGTTAAAGCCATAATCATCTTTTATGTTGCCTGAAAAATAAATGATGTCTTTTTTAAGCGAATCTGATTTTTCGTGCATTTCAATAACAGGATAGGCATCAGGAATAACATTTATTGAATAATTAATCGAATCTGCTTTCTGTACAAAACGGTTATTAGTGTTTATACTGTAAGCGGCATTTTGCATAAAGCGTTTGGTGAAGGAAAACTTATTTTCTGCTGTTGGTTTCAACTCCAACAATGAATCCGAAAAGTGTAAGGAAATTCCGTCGCTATTTTTTGTATTAAAGGTCCAGGTTATTTTAGTGCCTTGTGGAACCAGCATATCACCTGTGTTGCTAATTACCTCATCTTTACGGTTAAGATATGTGGGGTATTTTAACTGAGCTTCAAAACCTAATAAAACAGGTCTTGGTAAGGCGGTTAATTTATATGGTTTAGATGTAAAACCACCGCCCGAAAGTTGAAAATCTACATCTTGCTGCACATTTTTAAAGGTGTAGGTAAATTCATCCGTTTTTTGTTTCTCCAACTTAAACTCATTTCCTTTAATTACCACAAAGGCTTCGGCGGGCACTTGATTACCCGTAATTTTTATATGAATAATAAAGTCTTGTTGTTGTATAGCCTTTAAATCTTTGTTTTCTATTTGAAACTGAAAAGGGGCTTCTTTTTCAAAATAAGATGAGTGATGAATTAACCGTTTAGTTCCGGTTTTTAATATTTTAGGGGCGATAATTAATATGGAAAACAATAGTAAAAAAGGAATTGCTACATATTTCAAGTACTTTCTATTCTCGTTAATGTCTATTGCGGCCGTAAACGGAACAGGTTTTAGTTCAGTAATTTTTTGATTGATACTTGCGTTTAATAAATCAAGTGAACCATAGTTGTTCTGGGTAGATTGCAGTTGCAACACATTAAGCAGTTTATCTTGTACATTGGTAAAATGACTGCCAATAATAGTTGCCGCTTGTTTGTGACTAATTATCTTGCCAAAACTGTTTAGTTTTAAAACAGGTACTATAATATATTTTGCAATTACATAGCCGCTTATAAAAACAAAGCTGTAAAACAAAATAGTTCGTATGACGGTGCCAAACTCTGCAAAATATTCTAAAGTGCTTAATCCGATATAAAAAATTAGTACTAACCCTACAGAATACAGCAAGCCTTTTATAAGCTGATTTTTATAATACTTACGTATAAACTCGTCTAGCTTTTGTATTATTATATTATCGGCTTGGTTCATGTATAAGGTACCAGTAAAGATAACGCAAAAACGAAGAGTTTAGTGCAAATTTGACAAACTTTTAGGGTTCTTGGCTTTAGGTAAAACCCATTATTGCAATAGTTGTTATACTTATGTTAATTTTTTGATTTTTTTACTGGTTTTTGTTTGTAAAAAAGAAAGTTTTATACCTTTAAATAATAAAACGGGTAAGCCGAAAACCGAACAGAGTAAGCAATAAAAAAATTACGCATAATATGGCAAAGAAAGCAGCAAAAAAAACGACTAAAAAAAAGGTTGTAAAAAAAGTAAGCAAAAAAATAGCTAAGCACAAACCTGCCGCAAAAAAGAAAATTGTAAAAAAGGCAAGTAAAAAACCAACACCGGTAAAAGCAGCAAAAAAAGTAACTTCCATTAATCCTTACTTAACTTTTAATGGTAATTGTGAAGAGGCCTTTATGTTTTACAAATCTGTATTTGGCGGACACTTTGGTTATATGGGAAGATTTAAAGAAATGCCTCCAATGGAGGGACATCCTCCAATGCCAGCATCTGAAGGCGAAAAAATTATGCATGTTTCATTGCCAATTAGTAAAGAAACAATCTTAATGGGTAGCGATAGTTCTGAGGCATTTGGTCATGCAACTGTTGTAGGAAATAATTTTTCTATTTCGATTAGCGCGGCAAGCCAGGCAGAGGCTGATAAATTATTTCACGGTCTTTCGGCTGGTGGAAAGGTTACGATGCCAATAGCTAAAACATTTTGGGGTTCTTACTTTGGCATGCTTATCGATAAATTTGACATTCAATGGCAAGTGAGTTTTGATGCTACACCCATGAAATAAATCTATTCATTACAAAAAAGCTGGGTGTTAATGTAACACTCAGCTTTTTTTATTTAATACAATTTCGATTTTAAATTTTTACTCCAATAATCGTTACATCATCTACCTGCTCTTGTTCGCCACGCCATTCTTCAAATTTATTATCTAACATTTCTCTTTGTTCGGCAGGTGATAAATGGCTTATTTGTACAAATAATTCTTCTAATTGTTTATTCTTAAATTTTTTACCTTTTGGTCCACCAAACTGGTCGGCATAACCGTCGGTTATTAAAAACAAAGAATCATTTTTTTCTAACTGAAAACTATGATTGGTAAATGGTTTTTTTACATCGTCGGTAGACCCGCTAATGGCTTGTTTATCGCCCTTCAACTCAATAAGATTTCCTTTACGTACAATATATAAGTTGTTGTTTGCTCCCGAAAAATATAATTGATGCTTAGTAAAGTTTATGGCGCACATAACCATATCCATGCCATCGCGTATAATTTCACCCTTTTGTTGCGCTTTTAAGTTTTTAGGTAGCTCGTGATTTAAAAAATCTAAAGCCTCTGCAGGTGTGTTAATCTCTGTATTTTTTATAGTTTGATTTAACAAGGTGTTTCCTACAATGCTCATTAATGCACCCGGAACACCATGTCCTGTACAATCTATTGCAGCAAGCACTACTAAATTTTCGTTGTTTGTATTGGTGTGTACTTGTGCCATCCAATAAAAATCTCCACTAATAATTGCTTTGGGTTTATATAGCACAAAATAATTTGTAAGGGCTTTTTGCATTTCCTCCGGTGGCGGAAGTATACTACGCTGTATCCGTCTTGAATAGTTAATGCTATCTAAAACTTCTTTGTTTTTTTCCTCTA
>Ga0209622_1000027_pt1 | contig 16281 bp, 13 predicted proteins | sample TexAe_OM3H0_M2_FD_187943 | JGI IMG/M metagenome (GOLD analysis project Ga0209622, IMG submission 187943) | Forest soil microbial communities from Davy Crockett National Forest, Groveton, Texas, USA - Texas A ecozone_OM3H0_M2 (SPAdes) (version 2) | ecosystem: Environmental > Terrestrial > Soil >...
AAGCTAATAAAGTACCACGTTCAATGCTATCAATATAAAATTTATGTATGGTTAGTTTATCGTTATGTATCCATTTAATGTTTGGGTTTTTTGTGCCGTATTTTGCACTCAGCATTTGTTCTACTTTAGCAGCCTCGGCATAATCGGCAGTAGAAATAACGCCGCTTAATTTGTAATAATTAAAATCTGAATTGTTATAGCACTTAATATTATTTACTTCAACCCGTGCCGATTGTTTTACAACCTGAAATAAAAAATCAAACTCTTTCAATTCTTTTTTTACATCCAGTAATTTATTTAGATGGAATGATGCTTTAAATAGTTGCCCTGCCGCTAAGCGTTCTTTAGGCCTAAACTCAATGGTTTGTCCATCAATCCAAACGGCATCTCCTTCAATTTCGGGTTCAAAAGAAAAAAGTTTTTCTTTTACGGACGCATTTAACTCAACACTTTGTTGCAACTCGGATGCAAATTTTATTTTTATAGTAGAACCCGATGAAATATAGCCGGTAGTAAAAGCAGATATATATTGTGCAAACTCGGGATTAATTTTATTTTGTTCAACCCCAAACTTGTTTGAGCCGGTAAGTTTTTTTAAAATATCTTTTGAATTAAAAAGATAAGTGCCAAGTACAACGATAGCTGCACCAACAGCCATCCATTTTATTCGATTTAAAAACATAGGAAAATTTTTATTAAAATTAACATAAAAAAGCAAACCTTAAGGCTCGAGGTTGTAAAAGTTGATGCATAATTACATACTAAATGGAAAATAAAAAGGCTTTCAAATCCTTGAAAGCCTTTCTTATATTGGTGCGGGAGAATAATGAACGAAAGTTTTGAATTTTAAAATGATTCACAAAGAAAATATCTACTAATCTATTCTATGGTTCCGGCAGCAATGGTGTTGTTGGTGTTTTCATTAATTAAAATAAATGCGCCACTGCCTCTGTTAACATCATAACTATCGTAACTAATAGGCTCAGCTGTTTTTATAAGCACCTTACAAATATCATTTAGCTTCATACTTCCATCGCTTTCTAAAGCTGCAAAAGAATGAATATCAATTTTACCGATAACTTCTTTTACTACTGCCTTGGTGCGGAAACTATTTTGTTGTAAAAGTGTTTTTTGTCCTGGTATAAACGCTGCACTATCCATCCAGCAAATAGTTGCCGTAAGCTCTTTAGTTGTTTTGGGTAAATGTGCTATGGGTACAATACTATTTCCTCTACTAACATCTACATCATCTTTTAGATGTAATACAATCGGTGTATTTGTTTCAGCAGCTTCAGTCTCCTTTTGATGTACTTCTATCTTATCTATCGTAGTTTCTATACCCGAAGGCAAAATCACCACCCGCTCTCCTTTTTTGTAAACTCCACTAACTACTCTTCCTGCAAAACCTCTATAATCATGTAATTCATTGGTTTGTGGACGAATTACATACTGCACCTGAAAACGAGACGCCTCTGTTTTTTTTAGTTCCGCAATTTCTGTTGTTTCTAAAAACTCTAATAAGGGCTTGCCTTTGTACCATGTCATTTTATCTGATTTGGTAACAACATTATCTCCTGCCAATGCACTTGCAGGAATAAAAGAAACTTCTTTTAATTTTAATTGCTTAGCAAAAACCAAATAATCGGCTTCAATTTGTTTGTAGGTTGCTTCCGAATAATCAACTAAATCCATTTTATTTATACAAACCAAAACATGTGGTATACCTAAAATAGCTGATATAATTGAATGGCGCTTTGTCTGGTCTGTTATTCCGTTTCGGGCATCCACCAATATAATAGCCAAATCGGCATTAGATGCCCCTGTAAACATATTACGTGTATATTGAATGTGCCCGGGTGTATCTGCAATTATAAATTTACGTTTGTTGGTGCTAAAATATTTATAGGCAACATCAATAGTTATGCCTTGTTCGCGTTCTGCTCGCAAGCCATCGGTTAATAAAGCCAAATCAATTTTAGTATCGCCACCGGTTGTTTTACTTTGCTTGGTAAGTGTTTCAATTATATCGGTTGATATAGAATTACTATCATACAACAAACGACCTATGAGTGTACTCTTGCCGTCATCTACATTACCTGCAGTAAAAAATCTTAATAATTCCATTAAAAATATCCTCCCTTTTTGCGATCTTCCATTGCGGCTTCACTTATCTTATCATCCATTCTGGTTGCGCCGCGTTCGCTAATTTTAGCTTCTTTTATTTCATTAATAATATCATCAATTTTATAGGCCTCACTTTCAATAGCTGCTGTACATGTCATATCTCCAACAGTACGGTATCTTACCTTTTTTGTAACTAGTTTATCTGTTGCATCTAATTGCAGATATTCTGAATTGGACATAAGCTGACCACTTTCAGTAACTACACACTCACGCTCGTGTGTAAAATAAATAGAAGGCAACTGTATATTTTCCCTTTTAATATAATTCCAAACATCTAATTCTGTCCAGTTACTAATAGGAAACACACGTACGTTTTCTCCTTTATTTATTTTACCATTATAAATGTTCCAAAGCTCAGGACGCTGCATTTTAGGATCCCACTGCCCGAATTCATCTCTTACCGAAAAAATACGTTCTTTAGCGCGTGCTTTTTCTTCATCCCTCCGCGCTCCACCAATGCAAGCATCAAACTCAAATTCTTCAATTACATCTAACAAAGTATATGTTTGCAAAGCATTTCTGCTTGGGAATTTCCCCTTCGCATCTTGTAATTTTTTTATCTTAATAGTATCCTCAACTTTACGTACAATTAATTTTTCATTTATTAATTGAACCATATCATCTCTATATTTCAAAGCTTCCGGAAAATTATGTCCGGTATCTATATGCACTAAAGGAAAAGGAAATTTACCGGGGCGAAAAGCTTTTAATGCTAAATGAACTAAGCAAATGCTATCTTTTCCACCACTAAATAAAAGTGCAGGGCGCTCAAATTGCCCTGCCACTTCGCGCATAATGTATATAGCTTCCGCTTCTAGTTCATCTAAATAATCTGTATCCTGTTTACTCATTTCTGTTTAATTAATTCGAATGTAGTCCACATTCTTTTTTATTGTTTTGTTCCCACCACCAACGCCCGGCTCTAAAATTTTCTCCGGTTTTTACAGCTCTTGTACAAGGTGCACAACCAATGCTTACAAAACCCTTATCATGCAAAGGGTTATATGGGATATTGTGTTTCGCAATGTATTGTTTCACTTCATCTAAAGTCCAGTTAAGTAATGGATGAAATTTAATAATATTATTTGCTTCATCCCATTCTACCAAAGGTAAATCTTTTCTCCCCTCCGATTGCTCTGTTCGTATGCCTGTTACCCATATTGAGTATCCTTGCAATGCTCTTTTCAAAGGCTCTACTTTTCTAATAAAACAACATTCTTTTCTGTTTTCAACCGATTCGTAAAAACTAATAGGTCCTTTTTCTGAGACTAATTTTTCTACCAAGATTGTTTGAGGATAAAAAACTTTGATTGATTTTTTATATTGCTCTAACGTGCTTTGCAAAACGGAATAAGTTTCATTATACAATCTGCCGGTATCTAAAGTAAAAATAGAGATAGGTAAATTATTAGAAAAAATAAAATGTGTAATCACTTGATCTTCATAACCCAAGCTACTTGAAAAAACAACCTTGCCTTGAAAGTGTAAAGCAATAACTTGTAAAGCCTCCTCAGGAGATTTATTTTTTATTAGTTCCTTTATCAATGAGATTTTTTGTTGCATTATATTTTATAAAGATAATTTATTTTAAAATGAATTTACACCATTTACGGTAGTATATTTCATAGTGTATTTTACACCCGGGTTTATGTATTTATAGGCACTATGAGCCATTAAAGCCGCCTCGTGAAAGCCACATAAAATTAATTTCAGTTTGTTTTTATAGGTGTTTATATCGCCAATGGCGTAAATGCCGGGTATGTTGGTGCTATAATCATCTGTATTAACTTCAATCGCACTTTTATCAATATTTAAACCCCAACCTTCAATTGGGCCTAACTTAGGGCTCAATCCAAAAAGTGGAATTACATTATCCGCTTCAATAGCGCTTATTTCATTTGTTTTAAGATTAGTTACAATTACTTTTTCTAAATGATTACCACCCTGCACTTCGGTAAGTTGTGTGTTTAGCAAAAGACTAATTTTATTTTCTTTCGCTAAGTTTTGAACTTTACTTACAGAATCAGGGGCACCACGAAACGATTCACTGCGATGAACAAGTGTAATTTCTTTAGCTATGTCAGCCAAAAAAATAGTCCAATCTAAAGCGCTATCTCCCCCACCTGCAATGACAATTTTTTTATCACGATATTTTTCGGGGTCGAGTACTACATAACTAACGCCTTTTCCGTTTTCAAAATCAGTTAAACTGATGGTGTCTGGTTTACGTGGTTCAAAACAGCCCAGCCCGCCTGCAATAACTACTACACTCGAATTAGTTTTTGTACCCAAATTGGTTGTAACTACAAAATCACGTTCACCAATCTTCTCCAATTTCTCGACACGTTCGCCAAAAGTAAAAGTTGGTTTAAAGGGTTCAGCCTGCTTTAAAAGATTATCGACTAATTCTTGCGCCAACACCGTTGGATAACCCGGTATATCATAAATAGGTTTTTTAGGATATATTTCTGAAAGTTGACCTCCTGCTTGTGGAAGAAAATCAATTAAATGACAACGAAGTTTCAATAAACCTGTTTCAAATATGGCGAATAGTCCTACAGGGCCCGCCCCAATAATTGTAATGTCTGTTGTTATCATATTAAAAAAATAATCTTTTTAAACTTGTTATTATTACTACTATACCTACAAAAATCATGGTGCTTTTTGCCGGAATTCTACTTGACAAATAAGCTGCAAAAGGAGCTGCAATTATACCCCCAATAATTAATCCTGCAATAATGCTCCAATGCGTTAATCCAATAAATGTAAAAAAAGTAAGCGAGCTAGCTAATGAAACGAAAAACTCAGCCAGATTAACAGAACCAATAGCAAAGCGTGCATTTCTACCTCCGGCAACTAAGGTGGATGTTACAACTGGCCCCCAGCCGCCTCCGCCCATCGAATCAAGAAAACCACCAACTAAAGCTAAAGGAAATATTTTTTTTATGCGCTCGCGTATTTTATCTTTTTTCAAAGCTTTAAAAATAATTACAAGCCCTAAAAACAATGTGTAAGAAGATACTAGGGGTTTAATTATGTAATTGTAACCTTCTAATTTAGCTAGTACAAATGCACCTAAAATAGCCCCTAAAATACCAGGCAGCAAAAGTGTGCGAAATAATTTAGTATTAACATTGCCAAATTTTAAATGCATTAAGCCAGATACTCCGCTTGTAAAAATCTCTGAAGCATGTACACTTGCGCTTGATGCTGCCGGTGGCACACCTAACGAAAGTAAAAATGTAGTTGCTGTTACACCATAAGCCATGCCCAAGGCACCATCAATCATTTGCGCGGTGAAACCTGCGAGTATAAAAAACAAAATAGAAGAATTTATACTACTTGTAATTTGAGTAGCATAACCACCAATAACATTTGGTGGCAAATACATTGAAAGTAAGTAACCAACAATTAATAAGGCAGGCGCAGTTAAACTGTAAATGATAATCCGTTTCGTGCTAATTGACTTTTTCTTCTCTTTAGGTTTTCCTTCTGCTAATACCGAAGTAATTTCATTAAGCTGTTTCACTTTCTTTTTAAAATCACCATTTAGGGTTTTACGAATTTCAACAAGGTGGCTAATCGAATCATTTATTTCATAAGGAATTGCCTCATCAAATGTTTCGCGTAAACGTTTTGCCAGTGTAGGAGATTTACCGTTGGTAGATATAGCAATTTTTACATCTCCTTTTTGCACTATAGACCCTAAATAAAAATCACATTGCTCGGGTGTATCAGCTACGTTTGTAATTATTTTTCTTTCAGATGCTAACTGTTTTATAGAAGCACTTGCCTTTCTGTCGTTAACAGCTATAATTACAAAGTCGGTGTTATCTAGGTCACTTTCTTGAAATGAGCGTTCAATTATAGTAAAACTTGAGAAATCTTTAGCAAATTGCTTTATTTCTTCTGCTACGCTTATTGAAACTAATCTGATTTCTGTCTTAGGGCTATTTTTTAACACAGAGTTTATTTTTTCGAGTGCAACTTTTCCACCGCCAACAATAAGTAGCTTAAAGTTTTCTAGTTTTAAGAAAACAGGATATAAATTATTTTTTGTTTTTTCTGCTTCCATTAATGGTGTGATAAATATTAAAACGTAAAACATTATCGTCTTCCAAAGTGTAACCGTTTGGTTGTTGTTGCCAAATATGCATGTATTGCAGTTGGAATGTAAATTGTTGATTGAGTATAAAATTTAACCCTATCCAGGTACGGTTTTGATCAAAGTAATTATACTTAATTGTTTTCCCCGCATTAATCATCAACTCATTTCCGATATTGGCAAAAAATATGCGACTGGTTTTGTCTTTACGAAACAAAGGATATTGCAAATCAAGTTTATACCTAAAACGATAATTGAATGAATAACTGTCTGTAAGCTTATCTTTTATTACTTGCTGGTTATAACGTTCTTCTAGCCTAAAACGATGTATTATTTTTAAACGACCTATATTATCGGTAAACATAATTTCTTCCCAAGGTCTCCACTCTTTTCTTAAAATAGTTACATCGTTATTTTGTGGATAAAGAAATGTAGCAAAACCGGCAAGAACAAAAACTCTATCACTTAAAGCATATACAACACCTGTTCTCCCCAAAAACTGATACCATTGACTATTTCTGGTTCTAGCTTGGAAATCTGAATTAATAGAGAACTTAGTGTTAATTTTTGCTGAATTGTAATACCCAAGCCAAACCATGTCTGCATTCACAATTTTCTTCTCCTGAGAGAAAAGCACAGAGTTGATAAAAAGTAAAGCAATAAAAATATTTAATTTATTTTTTTTCATACAATAGAATTAGTTTAGTAAATAATTTAAGCTAGACAATGCTTCAGGAAAATCGTTGTGCTGTTTTACCACATCACCAATAACTATTACAGCTGGTGCTTTTATTTTTTCATGCTCGGCTATTTCAACTATAGTCTCGATAGTTCCTAAAGCAACTGCCTGATTTGGCAATGAACCGTTTTGAATAATTGCAATAGCTGTGTCTTCTTTTCCTTCAGTTTTAAACACTTCTGTAATTTCTTTCAGCTTGGCAAGCCCCATTAAAATAACTACTGTTGCATTTGTTTTAGCCGCTAATAAAACATCTTTCGATAGTTTATTTTCTTTAGTGGTTCCTGTTATCACCCAAAAGCTTTCACTCACACCACGGTGCGTTACAGGGATGCCGGCTAAGGTTGGTACGGAAATGGAACTTGACAAACCAGGTAATACAACCGTTTCTATATTAAAAGCCTCGGCATACTTTTTTTCTTCTTGTCCTCGGCCAAATACAAATGGATCTCCACCTTTTAAACGTACCACATGACCACGGGTAAAGGCTAAATCTATTATTAGCGCATTAATTTGCTCTTGGGTATAAGTATGATATTTATTCCTTTTTCCCACGTAAATCACTAACGCATCAAGGGGCACGTACTTTAAAAGTTCTTTATTAACCAACGCATCATATAAAACAACATCGGCTCGTTGTAATGCTTTTATAGTTTTTATAGTTACTAACTCTATATCACCAGGACCGGCACCGGCTATGGTTAATTTTGGATATTTTTCTATTTTCATTTTTATAACTGTTTTTTAAATTTATTTTTTAATTGTTTCGGCTTACGTATAAACTGTATTTGCCGAAACATCAAATACAGTTATATCATTATCATAATGCAACAACAACTATCAAATTTTATATATGGGCAGTATTTTTTCATTTTAATTTAAAGTTTCTATTTTTTCTTCTTTATTAGATTTAATTCGATATTGCTTTACTTCATTTACAAATTGACTGGCTTGAGAAAAATAAGTTTCTGCAAATTCTTTTGATGGCTCGTTTTTATTTATTTGTAAAACCAATTCTTTAAATGGTGTGTTATAGCTAAACGGTTTATCTGTTTCAAATAATTTATCAAAATCTGCAATTACACCATGCTGTGTGTTTACATGAATTTGCTTATCCAACAATAAAGCTTTAGCCACATTAATTAAAGCAGCGTAACTATAATAAATGCTATCTCCATATCCTCCATTTTCAAATGCCTCAGCAGCAAAGGCAAGTTTTTCTTCTGCTTCAAAAAACAAAGTGGCAACCAAATCAATTACCACGCCGGCACATTCTCCTACTCCAATAGCCGTAGCGAATTTTTCATCTTGTCCCCAATCTATGTAATCTTCATTTTTTAACGTAGAGTTATCTGCTAGGGGTTTTAGTAACTGATAGAAATAATCTTTACCTTGTTTATCATAATAACTATTAAAATATTCGCCTTCAACCGCGTTTTTTTCAAAGTCATTAAATAGTGTGCGCAGTACATTCGGCCCGCGTTTACTGGCAACCTTAATTACTTTATCAGATATTCTTCCTTTGCCATTACCAATGGTTCCGCCCCCTAATAAAACTTGCAATGCCGGAACAACGTTTGTTCCAACTTTAAACGAACTGCCATGAAATCCTATTTGAGCTAAACCATGTTGCCCACACGAATTCATGCAACCACTTATTTTAATTTTTAGATCATGGTTGTAAACTAAATCAGGAAACTCACTATAAATAACTTCTTCTAAAGCGACTGAAATATGTGTGCTGTTTGAAATAGCTAAATTGCAAGTATCCGTTCCCGGACACGCCGTTATATCCCCAACCGAATCAAACCCAGGTGTGGCTAATTTAATTGCATCAAGTTCGTTAAATATAAAAGGCAAATCGTTTTCGTAAACATTTCTCAATAAAAGACCTTGATTAATAGTTATGCGTATATCTTCAGCATCCGCGTACTTTTTTACAACTGCTGTTAACTTTCTCGCATCAACACTTGAAATATTACCCAACTGAATTTTAATATACACTCCAAACAGACCAGTTTGTTTTTGTTTAAACACGTTTGTGTTTTTCCATCTATTATATTTTTCTTCATTTACAATAATTGCTTCTTTTTTTATGGTAGAGCGGAGGGTTGTAGGTTTTGGTTTAACTGTAGTATCAATTTTAAACTCTTTTACTAATAAAGCCTGCTCTTCGTCTTTTACAAAATTTAGAAAGGTTTCCAATCCTATTTTATTAATTAAATATTTTAAGCGTGCTTTGTGCCTGCTGGCTCTTTCGCCATGTCTGTCAAACACACGCAATGTTGCCTCTACAAATGGAATAACTTTATCCTCATGCAAAAACTCAAAAGCAGTTTGCGCTAAAAATGGCTGAGCCCCTAAGCCTCCGCCAATCAATATTTTAAATCCTCTTTGATTGTTTTCAATTTTGGGAATAAAACCCAAATCATGTATGTAAGTAAGAGCCGTATCTTTTTCGTTATTCGAAAAAGCAATTTTTATTTTTCTACCTAACTCCTGGCAAAATGGTTTGCGTAAAAAATAGTTGAACAAAGCATAAGCATACGGAGAAATATCAAACAGCTCATTAGGGTCGATGCCCGCCTCGGCAGATGCCGTAATATTTCTTACCGTGTTGCCGCAAGCCTCGCGTAATGTGATATCATCTTGTTCTAGTTTAGCCCAAAGCTCTGGGGTTTTATCTAAACTTACGTGGTGTATTTGTATATCCTGACGGGTGGTTAAATGCAAATTACCATTCGAGTACTCGTCACTAATATCTGCAATACGCAATAATTGTTTTATAGTTAACTTACCAAAAGGTAGTTTAATACGAATCATTTGCACCCCTTGTTGGCGCTGCCCATAAACACCACGAGCTAAACGCAGGCTGCGAAATTTTTCTTCGTGTATTTTACCTTCCTTAAACTCGTGTATTTTTTTATCGAGATCTATAATGTCTTTCTCAATTAAAACCTTCGTAGAGGAATGTATATTTTCTAATTCTGTTCTAAAACTTTGCATGAATTGTTATTTATATTTTTTTCTAAAAGATTCTGATATAGGTTCAAAAAAAAACCTTCCCGTGTTAGCGAAAAGGTTTTGTAAATCAATGTATATGATACTACTATTCCATCCGCCGTGGGCGATAAACCATGCAACACATATACATTTTAAAAGTTGACATAAATATTTTTTAATTTTTAACGATGCAAAGTAATACAAGTAATTTTATATAAACAAGAAAAAAATGATTTATTTTCTTATATCCTATAGGAGTAGTAGGATTTTATTTTACCTTGCCCTTAATAATATAGATATTTTGTGTTTTCTTTTCTAATTTTTTTTCGCGTAAAATTATATCTTCTATGCTTGTTTTAGATAGTATTTTAATGCTAGCCTCACGAACTTGTAAAACCACATTGCGTAAACCACAAGTATCTTCATGCAAACATTCCACACATGGTTCGTAAAAATTTAAACTAACACAGGGCAGTAAAGCGATTGGGCCACCTGTAATTCGTATAACATTACTCAACATAATTTCTTCAGGGTGTTTTAGCAAATAGTAGCCACCACTGGCCCCCATCTTGCTTCCAAGTAATCCATTTTTACGGAGTTCAAGCAAAATTGCCTCTAAAAATTTATGCGGTATTTTTTCAGCCTCTGAAATTTCATTAATGCGTACAGGTTTGTTTTGTTTGTACTTTTTAGCTAAAAACACTAATGCTTTTATAGCATACTTCGATTTTTTCGGTAACATGTTATTTAAATATCCTACTAATATAGTGGAATTTGTCTACTCTTATTTAAGGTTTAGATTTTTTTAACTCCCCTTCTACATTTATGGGTATCGGAAATCGTGTTTACTTTTTGCGTAAAGACATAAAAGCTGCAATTATTCCTGTTAAATAAATCCATTATATAGTTTGCAACAAAACTCTACAATGCTAAAGCACCATCCAATACTACTTTAGTAGTAAAACCTATATTCGCCTTTTATATACTTTATTCAAAGCTTCCGTACGAGAACCCACTTCCAGTTTTTCGTAAATGTTTCTGACATGCGTTCTTACAGTTTCAACACTTATATTAAGCTTATCAGCAATTTCTTTATAACGTAACCCTTCAGATAGAAAAGGAAGGATTTCTCTTTCACGGGGAGATAAATTTTTTAATATGGATTTTTTCATAATTCGTGATTTGAGTAGATTGCAAAATTCGTCAGCCAATTAAAGTTTGCCAATCATATTTTAGTAGTAATTTATATAAAACAAAATATCCTTACATTTTCGGTAAGGATATTTGTTACACGTTGTTTATCAAATAAATTATCCTCTTTTTACATGATAACTATGTTTATAACACAAAATATTGATTAATACATTCCACTATTTCTGTACAATTATTTTATAAAAAGAAATGACTTTTTGATCTTTTATGAAATGAATAAAATAAATTCCATTATCTAGCTCATTTGCATCTACTGTGAAAACTGGTTTTTCAACTTTCATTTTATTAATTTCTCTGCCAAGTGCGTCACAAACACTGAAATATAAATTACTAATATCGCCTGAAAGGCTAATAGTAGTATTTTGGCTAAATGGATTTGGATATATAGACGATGTTAAAGTTTCGTAACCTTCAATGCCAGCGCAAACATCCACATACATAGCCTTTGTACTAGTATTTGTACAGTTGTTTCCATCCGTATAAGAGTATACAATATTATGCGTTCCAACACCTGCATTACTTGCAGTAAAAATTCCACCACTTACACCCGCACCCGAATAAATTCCACCGGCAGGGTTTCCACCTGTAAGAGCGTAAGCAGCTGTATTTATACAGGCAGAATCCGGATTAAGTGTAAAAGATACTACAGGTAATGGATTAATTGTAACTGATATCGGTGAAGAAACTCCCGAGCAACTTCCACTTGCAACACTCACAGTAAATGTTCCTGTACTATTTACGGTTATAGTTTGCGTGTGTGCTCCGGTACTCCAAGTATAAGTAGTATAACCGGCACCAGCATCAAGTGTTACACTTGCACCTTGGCATAAAGTAGTAGATCCCAACGGTGTAATAACAGCATTTACCGCCGATACATTAACCTGTGTAACTGCAGAGTTAGCTGTGCAACCACTTATATCTTTTGTATATACTTTATAAAAACCACTTGTTTTTGCATAGTAAGTTGAACCTGTGCCAACAATTGTATTTCCATTAAACCACGTATAGCTTGAAAAACCTGCTGTTGCAGTAAATAAAGAACTATCGCCCGGGCAAATATTTACAGTGCCTGTTGGTGAAATAGTAACAACCGGAGCGGAAGTGCAGGGCAAAATATGTACTACCGTTGTAAAAGATGGTCCCCAAGTTCCCGCAACATCTTTTACTCGTACACTTAGTTTATGAAATCCGGTATCAGGTAGAAATTGCCAATTTTGATTAAGCGCTTCAATCTCATTATCAAAATTACCATCTAATGCTAACACAGCAATTCCATTTCCCATACCTGGGTCCGAATCAAAATACATTTCAGCTTGCGCTACTTTTATACTTCTTGGTATTAGGTTGTTTTCAACTTTTACGGTTGTGGTAAAAATGGGTCCCCATGTTCCGGCAGCATCTTTTACACGAACACACAATTTATGCATGCCTATTGCGGGTGCATTTACATTGCCATTTACAACCGACTCTATAGCATTATCGAAATTACCATCTAGTGCTAATACAGGTGTACCACTTCCTTGTCCTGGGTCGGTATCCCAAAAAAGTTCGGCTTGTGCTACTTTTATACTTCGCGGTGCCAAAACATTTTCAACCTTTACTGTTGTTGTAAAAAGTGGCCCCCATGTTCCGGCAGCATCTTTTACACGAACACATAATTTATGCATGCCTACAGCAGGTGCATTTATATTGCCATTTACAACCGACTCTATAGCATTATCGAAATTACCATCTAATGCCAATACCGGTGTGCCACTTCCCTGTCCCGGGTCAGTATCCCAAAAAAATTCGGCTTGCGCTACTTTTATACTTCTTGTTGCTAAAACATTTTCAACTTTTACAGTTGTTGTAAAAAGTGATCCCCATGTTCCGGCAGCATCTTTTACACGCACACATAATTTATGCATGCCCACAGCAGGCGCATTTAAGCTGCCATTTACAACAGCTTCTATGGCATTATCAAAATTGCCATCTAATGCCAATACAGATGTGCCGTTACCTTGTCCGGGATCTGTGTCCCAAAAAAGCTCGGCTTGCGCCACGTTTGTATTACGAGATACAAGAGTAGCTTGTGTAAAAAATATTGTTTTAAACAATGGCCCCCATGTACCATTTATATCTTTTACTCTTACGTTAAGCGAATGAGCTCCTATAGATCCGACATTTATTCCGGTGGCAAATATGGTTTCTACAATACTATCTAAACTACCATCGGCAGTAGAAAGAGCAATTCCATTTCCCTGCCCCGGGTCGGCATCTACAAAATACTCGGCTTTTACAACTTGCGCAAAAGAATGCGTGCTTATTAGCAAAGCAATGGCACAAAAAATAAGAGCGATATGTTTTTTTAGTAAAATCATAATCAAAAAAATTATTTTTATATTTAATAAAATAGAATAGCCCTAAAAAGAATCGAATTCTCTTTAAAATTATCTATCAAAAGAACCGCCCTGTACATTAAGTGTTCCGCCTGAAAGAACTTTACGCGGAGCGCTTATGAAATAAACTCTTGCCGAACCAGTAACCGGAAAAAAATTATCTAACGTAAATGAACCGCCATAAGCACCTGCATCATTTCTTGTAAGGTTAATGTCATAATAAGCCTCATCTAAACTTCCACCGTTTATAGCGTCCGAACCTGAATTAGGTTTACCACTAACATTAAGCGTAGTATTACTTGTAAGATTATTTGTTCCGTCATTTACTACTCCATTTAAAGGAAGTACACTACTCATAAAATTATAACTTACTGCAATAGGCCCAGTGGAACTAGAATTATAAATGCCATAGCCACCACTTTGACCCGAAAGCAATAAATTATTATATACATCAGTATAAGCGTTTGTTGGTATGCCAGAAAGATAAATGGCACCACTTGAAAGAGTTGGCGTTTGAAAATTAACTGTATTATTTAGAATAGTATTTCTACCTAAAGAAGAGTTTTTCGCAGAATTAATATAAAGAGGGATAGGATAGTTACTCGACACTAAAGTAGTTGTAGTAATATAGTTATTTGAAATATAAAAGAACTGATTAGTTGTTAATGAGGCTATACCATCACCATACATGTATACACTCGCAGCGCCGTTATAAGTAATTTTGTTACCAACTACCAAAATACTATCATTAGTTGGTGTAGCATCTGTACCAATATAAATAGAGGCACACCAATAAAAAGAACTATAGTAATGAACCTGATAATAATTTACAACCGAGGTTATATCATTTCCTATAACATTGCCATATCGCAATGCTACCGAGCCATCTATAAACACACAAGAAACTACTTTTACATCAAAATTATCATAATCAAAATTAACACTGCCATTACCAAAATTGCAATTCATTATGCTAACTTGACAGCGTACACCAGCAGGGCTACTTCCCGAAGCGGAAATGCTACCTTGTAAATTATTCATGCCAATAAATGTGATTGATCTTCCTACTGCAGGAGTAATGGTAATGTTTCCGGTAAGGGCATACTGTCCGCCTTCTGTATTACAAAGAAACTGTAAGCTTTTAGTAACAGTTAAATTCTCAGCATAAGCAGCATTCCCTGCTTTAGGTGCTATAATAATTCTGTCTCCATCAACCGCGGCATTAATTGCCGCCGTAATGGTAGAGTAGCAACCCCCTGCACCGTTTTCGGCAACGCATAAATCTGTTGCAAATGTGTTATTGTAAACAGCAAAAGCTGCAAATGATAATGCAATTTTTTTGTAGATGTTTTTCATGATTTTTTATGTTAAAATTTATGTAACAAAAGTAGAGCAGCATAAAATTCACACAATACTACTTTAGTAGTAATTTTATCTTTTATGAAAATTTAAAATGCAAGAACTGATTTACAAAAAAAGTAATAATCCAAGCTTCACCAATAAAGCCTACCAATTGTGTTTTTTAGCTTACTTTATTTTTTGAAAACTTTATTGAGTGCGTCGGTGCGAGAGTTTACCTGTAGTTTTTGATATATGTTGCGTATGTGTGTGCGAATTGTTTCGGTGCTTACAGAAAGCTTATCAGCAATCTCTTTATAACGTAATCCTTTAGATAGTAATTGAAGGATTTCTTGCTCGCGTTGCGATAATTTTTCAAGTTCCGTATTTTTTTCTGTTTCCTGAAATGAGGCAACAATTTTTCGGGCAATATGACTACTCATAGGCGACCCACCTTTATATACTTCAACTATAGCATCCAATAATTTAGATGGCTGAGTAGTTTTTGTAAGATAACCTGTGGCACCTGCCTTTAATGCCTTAAAAACCGAATCTGTATCTTCAAATGAGGTGCACATTAAAAATTGCGTATCAGGGCATTGAGGTTTTAATTCCGCAATGCAGTCTATGCCTGTTTTATCCCCCAAATGTATATCTGTAAGCACTACATCTAAATGCAGTGTCGGTATTTTTTCTAAGGCTTCCTTCGCAGTTTCAAAAGTATCTATACACGAAAAACCTTCACTGCCATTAATAAGGAGCTTTAAGCTCTCGCTAATTTCAATTTCATCTTCTATAATTCCAACCTTAATTTGCATAATACAAATGTATACGAACAGATTTCATTTTTACTACTACAAAAGTAGTATTATGACTTTTCAATATTTTTAATAGGCACTATAAAATTTAATGACAAGCCTTTTTCCTGCATAGTACTAAAATTAATCACCCCATTAACGGCAGTAATCCGTTGCTTAATATTTTTCAACCCATTTCCCTTTTTATTATCATTTTCAGCAAACCCTTTACCATTATCAATTATACTCATTTTAAATGCGTTATCACTTAAATCAATATTTAACTTTACAACTGAAGCATCTGCGTGTTTCACAACATTTTGGAGACATTCTTTAACGATAAAAAAGATATTTCTATGCGCTTCTTTTGTTATTTCTTTATCAGGAATTTCTTCCTTTATATTTATAACAAGTTCAATTGGGAAATCGGCCAAATAATCACTACTATACTCCCTAATTCTAGCTATCAGGCTTTGTAACTTTGTGTTTTCAGGATTTAGTGCCCAAATTAAATCACGCATATTT
>Ga0209622_1000028_pt1 | contig 15940 bp, 9 predicted proteins | sample TexAe_OM3H0_M2_FD_187943 | JGI IMG/M metagenome (GOLD analysis project Ga0209622, IMG submission 187943) | Forest soil microbial communities from Davy Crockett National Forest, Groveton, Texas, USA - Texas A ecozone_OM3H0_M2 (SPAdes) (version 2) | ecosystem: Environmental > Terrestrial > Soil >...
AAAAATTTCTTTAGACGAAGTTAAGCGAATGATTTTAGACCAAATGCCAACTGCATTTGATAAAAAAGGCGCTAAAAAAACTGTGGTGAAAAAAATGGCAGCTGCAAAAAAACCTGCCGCAACAAAAACAGCTACAAAAAAAGTAGCCGTTAAAAAAACAGTTAAGAAAGCTGCCGTAAAAAAAGCAGTTAAAAAGAAAGCAACTAAAAAATAAAACTATGATTCTTGTATTGTGAAGAAAGCGTGGCAACACGCTTTTTTTATTTCTGCACTTTAAATTTTTCTATTTCAATTTTGTCTGTGCAAAAAGTATATTCTTCTTTTACTGTGTTGCTGCAAACCAAAATAGTTTTTTGTAAAGCAAATTCTGTAATCATGTTTTGGTACCAGACAATTGCATTTGCATCTAAATTACTGCAAGGCTCGTCCAGCAATAGAACAGGGCAATCAGCCAAAATAGCTAAGCCTAATTTTACACGCTGCCTCATGCCTGATGAATAATTTTTTATATACTTATCTGCCGTATGCTCAAGCTGCATGCGTTTAATTACGTCTTCGGCCGAAAGATTATTTATAAAAGGCTTGAATTGTTTTTGGTGATTGATAGTTTCGGTTAGTGTAAAATCTTCAATCAATTCCATATAAGGTGATGCCATACTGAGGTGCTTGTAAATAGTATCATCTTCTATAACCTGGTTGTCGTTCTTCCAAACAACTTCACCTTTGGTTGGAATTAAAAAAGAAGCAATGCTTTGTAATAAAGTTGATTTACCCGATCCGTTAGCCCCTAAAATTACCAGCTTTTCAGCCGGAGAAATGTTTAGGTTAAGGTCTTTAAAAATCCATTCGTTTACAAATTTTTTACCTAGGTTATTTATGTGAATGGATATTGGCACAAAAAGAATTTTATTTTTTTCTCATTACAATCTCAATTGGCACACCCGAAAAATTAAAATGCTCGCGCAATTTATTTTCCAAATAACGCTTATAGCTTTCACTAACATACTGTGGTAGGTTACAGAAAAAGATAAACATAGGGATGCCTTTCATTTGTGTAACGTATTTTATTTTTACGTACTTGCCTTTAAGGGCAGGCGGCGGGTAAGCTTCTAAAACAGGCTCAAAAAACTCATTTAATTTACGTGTAGGTATAATTTGACGGCGGTTATGATAAACCTCTATAGCAACTTCAATGGCTTTTAAAACACGTTGTTTTTCTAAAACAGAAACAAAAATAATGGGTACATCTTTAAACGGTGCTAAACGCTCACGAATTTCATCTTCCATTTTTTTTGCAGTAGAGGCATCCTTATCAATCAAATCCCACTTGTTTACTACAATCACAACGCCTTTGTGGTTTTTTATAGCAAGGTCGAAAATACTTAAATCCTGCGCTTCTAAGCCAAGTGTGGCATCAATCATCATAAGTATCACATCGCAACTTTCAATGGCTCTAATAGAGCGCATTACGCTGTAAAACTCTAAATCTTCGTGCACCTTAGCCTTTTTACGAATCCCGGCTGTATCAATTAACCAAAAATCGTTTCCAAAAGCATTATAACGTGTGTTTATAGAGTCGCGGGTTGTGCCTGCAACCGGTGTAACAATATTTCTTTCGTTGCCCAATAAAGCATTGGTAAGTGATGATTTACCCACATTAGGACGACCCACAATAGCGATACGTGGAAGTTTTTCTTCCTCTTCATCTATCGGGTTTGGCAATGCTTTAATAATATCATCTAACAATTCACCTGTACCACCGCCACTTGCTGCTGATATAGGATAAACATCGCCCATTCCTAATGAATAAAATTCGGAAGCATAAGGAGTTTTATCAGGGGTATCAATTTTGTTTACTACTAAAAAACATTTCTTTCCACTTTTACGAACTAAAACAGCAACGTCTTTATCAAAACGGGTAACACCATCGTTGCTATCTACCACAAACACTAATAGGTTAGCTTCATCTATGGCAATTTGTACTTGTTTTCTAATCTCAACCTCAAATACATCATCGCTTCCGGTAATGTATCCGCCGGTATCAATAACAGTAAATTCGCGGGCGTTCCACTCAACTTTACCGTAGTGTCTGTCGCGGGTTACACCGGCTACAGAATCTACAATAGCCTGTCGGCTTTCGGTTAAGCGATTAAAAAGAGTTGATTTACCAACATTGGGGCGACCTATTATAGCTACTATATTTGACACTTGCTTATTTTATAAATTTTGGCAAAGATAACCTTTGTTTTTTGATGCTCTAAAACAAGATTTTCTATAGATATTTGGAAAAATTACCTAACTAACTCTACAAAACCCTTTAATTGCTCTTGGTTGTTGGTTAAACCATTAGTGTATGTAATTACATAAAAGTAAGAGCCGGTGCTACATATTTTACCGGTTGCAGTATGCCCTAACCACACCTGGTTAATGTTTGTACTCTGAAAAACTTCGTACCCCCATCTGTCATACACGGTTGCTTGTATATCAAGCAGGGCAACACCGTAATCATAAATAACAATGCTCCAAAAATCATTTACACCATCGCCGTTAGGAGAAAACACATTGGGTACTTTAATAGAAAGTGTGTCGTGGTGCGGAGTAGGCGTGTAGGTATAAGTAGTTGCCTTCATACAAGTGCTTACAAAAAAGACAAGTATCGATATGGCAATTAGTTTTTTCATTTTGACCAACAATATTATATAATTATCTGATTAAATTAATCTGTCCATTAAAGTTTATTGCTTTCCCCTGAGCATTAATGGCAGAACCTTTGTAAACATATATATCAACGGGCGCTTCTTGTCCTTTTTGTTTTCCATCCCAGCTTTTATCTATGTCATCTAATGTAATAATAAGATTTCCCCAACGATCATATATATTCAGTTCAAACGAACTAATAAAAGTACCATCAGCTTTAAAAAAATCGTTTGTGCCATCTTTATTAGGGGTAAAAGAGTTTGGAATATATAAGGTTGAATAATCTATAACGTGTATGTGATACTTAACCGAATCTATACAGCCATGAGTGCTGATAAAAGAGTAATCGGCTATATAATCACCCGATTGCCCAAAAGTATAATTGGTGCTTAATGCTAAACTTGTCCCATCAGATAAAAGCCCGCTGTTTAATGTCCAGCCACTATTGGTGGCAATGTTTATGGTAATTGGTGTTAACGAAAAAACATCTCCGCTTGGTTGTGTTTGAAATACAGAAGTAAACGCGTCGTTGTGATTAAAAACAGTAGCGGTTGCTGTAGCTACGCAATTATAAGAATCGTTTACTTGTACAGTATATGTACCAATGTATAAATTATTTAATGTTTGTGTGTTAAGGGCTGGCGCCCCATTCCATTGATATGTATAAGGAGGATAACCAAGAGGGCTAGCCGTTATTGAGCCAAAATTTTTATTGCAATAGGTGGGTGTAACACTTAAGGATGCCGATAAAGATGGGTTGCTGCCTATAGTTACCGTAACAGAATCTTTACAGTTAGCATTAAAACCATCGGTTACAACCACGGTATAATTTCCGTGCGCTAAATTTGCTACGCTTTGTGTAAACTGTGTCGGTGTGGTACTCCATTGATATTGATAAGGAGGGTTTGCGATTGGTGTAGCGGTAGCCGAGCCAATGTTTTTTCCGCAATAATCGGGTGATGTATTTATTTGAATCGGAAAAAAAGTATTTGTACCCACCGTAACAGTTTTGCTGCCTACACAACCATTTGCATCGGTAACAGATACTGAATAAGTGTTTGGCAAAATATTACTTATACTTTGTGTGCTTTGCCCACCGGGCGACCAATTATATACATAAGGAGGGGCATTTGGTGTAATAGATATAATATTTGCAGAACCTGATGGGCCCCCACAAACTGAATTAACTACTGATGTTGTTATTTGCAACACAGGGTTGATTACACCAACCGTGGCAACCGTACTCGAAGCACAACCATGTACATCTTTAATAGTGGCAGTATATTGCCCTTGTGCCAAGTTATGTATAGCTGCTGTTGTTTGCGGGGGCACCGTACTCCATAAATAAGTATAAGGTTGTACCCCACCTGATGCTGTAACCGTTGCGGCCCCAACAGAACCCAAACACATGGTTGACAAACTATTTATATTTGAAGTTAGTAAAGGTGGTTGAGTAACTGCAGTTGTTGTGGTTAACACACAGCCATTATTATCGGTTACAGTGCACGTATAATTACCAATAGATAAATTTGTAGCGGCTTGCGTATTTTGTGCAGGGTTTGTATTCCATGCATAGGTAAATGTATTGGCTCCGGCATTATTAATATTAGCTGATGCACCTCCGTTGTTGCCCCCAAAACAAGCTACGTTGGTAGTTGTTGCCGCTACACTCCAACCGATAGGTTGTAATGGAATGGTTGCGGTAGTAGTAGTTGTGCAAGCATTTGCGTCGGTTATAAATACTGTATATGTGCTATGTGCAAGCCCGGTAGCTGTTTGTGTATTTTGTATTGGACTTGTACTCCAGGTATATGTGTAAGGTGCCAATCCATTACTTAATACATTAACGGATGCTGTTCCAACAGCACTTGTGCAAGCCGTAGAAGTGGTGCCTACACTTAACTGCATAACAGGCGGCACAGGAATAATAATTTGAATATTTGCATGGCATCCACCATTGTCGTTGATGGTTGCGGTATAACTTCCGGCAGAAAGATTTGTAGCGCTCATTCCGGTTTGCACCGGTGTTGTGTTCCAGGTGCAAGTATACGGACTTGTACCCCCAATAGCTGTAACTGTTGCGCTTGCATTACTACCGCCATTGCAGGTAAGATTATGCTGTGTTGAGGTTAACACAATGGTGCTGCCACTAGTGCCTACTGATGCTGTTACACTTTGAGTTATTGCACCACAAGCTTGATTCATACTAACTGTACAGGTATAAGTGCCCGAAGCCAAATTATGTATGGTAGCAGTATTTTGCCCACCCGGTAACCAATGGTATGTGGGTGTGCCATTGTAATTAGTTACAATAGCGGTAGCACTTCCGGTATTATTGCAACCACTGGTAGCAGTAGTACTTGCTGTAACTACAGGAGGGCTTTGACAACTTAAAGTGTTGTTACTTATAAAAACACCCGAATCATATAGTGCATTACCCGCATCGGCAATAGCAATTTTCATGTGGTAGGTGCTGCAAGGTGCAACTGATGTAACAGAAGTAATAGGAATGGTATAACCGTTATAAGCTATATCGTTGTTTGGTGTAGTATAATTATTATGAAAATAAGCGCTATTAGTGCCCGCATTTACATTGTGAATAGATACCGGTGTTCCATTAGGAAGTGCAGCAATATTTTGTGCTGTATAATTTCCGCCGGCAGGGTTTGGTCCGGTAAGAAAAATGGCAAAGGCATCGTTGTATGGTAAGTTTACTGCTTGTGGGTACTCTTCTGATCCAAAAACAAAAGCCATTTTTAAACTATCGCAAGCGGGTACAAAATCAAATTCTAACATACAAACATCAAATGTTGCTGTTGGTACTATGGATGTTAAATCGGGGTCGCTAAAATTATTACCATTAGTAATACTGCATGTATGAGTGCCTGGACTGGCAGCATCAACCGCTGTGCCGGTAGTTAACATAATACCGCCCGTTAAACCTAAATTAGGGCCCGAAAAAACAAATGTGGCGGCACCAATAGACCCACAATTAATGGAGGCGTTTGATGTACTTACGCCACTTCCGGCAATGGCTTGTGCAAGCTGAGAAGCTACACCGTTGGTTGTAACGGTCATTTGCGAAAACGATACAGCAGGAAATAATAGACTGACTGCCCCTAAAAAAAAAACAAATTTTTTTTGAATATTTTTGATGGCAAAAAGTAACATGGTTTATTTAGTTAATCAAATATAAACCATTAAAGGACTCAAAAACAGACACCTTTTTAAACGGCGGCATTTTCTTTTTAAGCGGTTAGGTTTTTTAAATAAATGGTATCAAATTTTTTTGGAGAACTAACTGTATTTTTCATGTTGGAAAGCCTTTTAAAAAAAGCTTTGAACGTGGTTAAAGATTATTCCCAACAACTCATGACAGTTTGGGTTCTTTTAGGATGTTCACTTCAAAAGCAAAGCAAAGATATAATAATGCAGCAAAAAAACAACATTAATATATTGTTAAAAAACAAAAAAAGCCCTGCTTAACATTTAAGCAGGGCTTTTTATAAAGAATTAAAAAACTAATTATTGTTTAACAACTTTAGTTATTTGAGTTTTGCCATCGGCAGTAATTTTTACAAAATAAGTACCGGCGTTTAAGTTAACGTTGTTTACGTTTACATTAGTACCGCTTGTAGTTACCGGTGCAATCATTTCGCGGCCCATAATATCAGTAATGCTTACGCTTACTTTAGTAGCAGCAAAAGGCAATTGTATGTTTAACTCATTTGCCATTGGGTTAGGGTATACGTTTGCATTTAAGCTGTTATGTTTTTCGATGCCTAAAACAGTACAGTTTTTAAAAATGTCGCCCGAATCGCGAGGTACAACATTATACGCGCTAAACTCGTAGTTAATGTTACCAATTACGCAATACGCAGTACCAATAGCAGGTGAGTAACCCGGGTTACCGCTTGAACCTGTTGTAGCAGAGCCGTTTGGCGCATAAAAACCATTTTTAAAATCAAACGTACAAGGCACGCCCGAATAAACGTCAGTCATTGTTCCCTGGCCATAGTTAGCACTGTATGTGTTAATGGTTGCGTTTTCAATTTTCACTAAAAAACCTTCATACTGCTCTTGAGCAAGTGTTTGTGTATTTACGCTGTAAGTTGTTTGTCCTAATGCTGTAACAGGGTGTCCAGAAGATACGTTTACAAAATTAGTTACCGATACAAGCTCTGTCATATTAAAATACTCATCAACCGAGCAACCAAAAGTAACACTGTCGCCAATGTTTACGTTAGGCGCATTTGTTTGGTCAAAAACCAAAGCAGCACCCCATGCAGAAGAACCTGTAGTTTGTACATAATAACCACTAGGCCCGGTGCTACCAACTATTCTGTTAGTTACTATACCACCTGTTTGTAAAACGCTTTGTCCAAAAAACGGAGAGTTACCGTTTGCAGCAGTAGTGTACTCAAGGTCATATAAAGAAGCATTAGCTACTGGAGTATAAGGACGTACTACAAAGCTATCTACATCAATACCGGTAATGCTTATTCCACCTGCAGCAGTATATGTGCTGGTACTTTTTACTTTTAAGCAAAATTGCGCGTTGTTTGTAGTTGTAGCCGCAGTAACGGTTTGATAATAATGGTGCCAAGCTTTACCGCTTACTGTTTGCCCGTTGGTTGACACATAGTTAGCTGAAGTTGTAGCTGCGCTTCCGTCAGTAACCTCAACGTTAATAGTGCCTTTTCCGCGTGCGTAATAAGAAATTTGATAACCTGTACCTGCTGTTACAGCAACCGGATTGGTTGCAAAAACACCTACTGAGTAAGAAGCAACGGTGTTAACCAGTTTACAAGAATAGATACCCGATTGAACAGGAGTTGCTGTTGATGTAGTAACAACTTGCGCAACCTGTGCAGCAGGAATGGTGTTAGCTGGTGCAATTTCCCAATTGGTAGGTACATTAGGGCTTGCGCCGCTCCAGTTTTCAAAGCCTTCGTTTACAATGGCTGCACCCAGGGTAGCCGGAGCTGTTTGTGCGTGCACAAAAGTGGTCATAGCCACAAATGCCGCAACGGTTAGTTTTAGTAGTTTTGATTTCATCTTTTTTTGTTTTTTTATTTGTTTTTTAGGTTACTTATTTATTTTATTATTGTTTTGTTATTGATTTCTAAGTACAAAATTGCCTAATAAATATGTGCTGCCGGTAGAATCAACATAACCGGTGTTGGTTTGGTATCTAAAAGCTATATAAAAAGTAGGTTGATGGTGACCTTGACCATCAAGAACATCAAAACCAACAGGAAGAGGACTAAAACTAACTCCCGCAGTATGCGCATATTTAAAACTAGGAACAGCACCCGAACTGCTTTGCCCTGTTGTAGATGGTATACCTGGAAATAAATTAGATATATCAACCCACTGAGAAGGAATAATATTTGTTCCATCAAAAGAGTTAGAAACAAAGACGCTTAACAACCTTTTATTTGTTCCATATTGAGTAGCCATAGAAAAATCCATGTGTTTGGAGTTTCCTGATCCGGTAGCATAATTATTGTCTATAATAGGCGGGCTTACCAACCACATATCATTAACTACATCGTTAGTTTTGTAATTTGAAGCGGCTGGCGCATATTTCCAATCAGTAGTGCTATTGCCAAAAGCCGGGTTACCATATTGGGCACCTTGCCAATATAGGTTGCCCTGATAGGCAAAAGTTCTCCAACCTGCCGTAAAAACAGTAGCTTTAGATGATAAAGCCCCGCAACTAAAGTTTTGTGTTATGGTATCGTACTTAATTGGGCTGTAAGGCAGGTTAAAATTTATATCGCCATTAGCATCAGAGCGAAGGGTTAATTGCATAGTGGTATATAAATTAGCCACGGCAATTATTGAGCCACTGTTGTTGGGTATAACTTGTGTAGCAAAATTAGCGTAACCGCTGTTATAGGCTATCATAGTGTTGCCAATATAATCGCTTACGTATTTGTTTACATTTTTTGGTGCTGCAATTACAGGGGGTGCCTGGTATATGGCATAAGTGGTACCAACGTTAGGTTGTATAAACTCAACATTGTTTAATTGTACTAATTGCGCGTCGTAAATAAATTGTTTAAGTGCGGGGTTGCTTGGGGTTGCTGAATAAGAGTTTAATTGCGGTAAAGTTACCACAAGTGGTTGTGGGTTTAAACCCGATTTTAAATGCACAACCTGATTAATGCCATCGATAGAATCAATTTCTAAAGAACCGCCGGTTGATTTAGTTAAGGTTGAACCGTTTAAGTTAACCGCTATAGAATCTCCTGTGGTAAGAAAACCGGCTGTGCCATGTAAAAAACGAAGTGATATGGCTCCATAATGATTAGTAATAGCAAACTCGCCCGAATTATCGCGCACATAAACTTGTTTGTATAAATTACCTGAGCTTTCATCGCACGTAACAACTACATTTAAAATAGTGTTTGAAGTAAACTTTGTATTCACGCCCTGATACCCGTTGCGTAGTGAATCAATGTATGTTACACGACCAAGCGCTACCTGTCTTGTAGGTGGGTCGCTAGGAGTTTTTTTACACGAAAACAACAAAACAAGCCCTGCGGCAATAATAATAAATGGTATAAAGCGTGTATGTTTATTGTTTTTCATGTTATTTAGTTTTTTATAATCACATTATTGACACCGTAAGCAGTAATAGAATCTGTAGCAAGGTTTCCAACGTATCTGAATCCTATATAAAAAGTACCTGTATAACCAATTAAAGGGTTTGTGCCGGCGGTAGTAATATTGCTAAGTGTAACCGGGTTAACTGTTTGGTTTCCTGAAACAGCATCTGTAAAATAAAAAGGTGTTGCCTGGGTTCCGTTTTGAATGCCCGGAAAACCTGATGTAATCTCAGTCCAGGTTGCTAGTGTTTGTCCTGCTGGAAGTGGGTGATTAGGCCCTCCCATATTTATGCTGTTAAAATTAGTAGAAATCCAAACACTTAATTGCACAGGATGTGTAGCTGTAGTAGAAATACTGGTGCCTGTTTTAAAGCTTAAATTTTTTGTGGGGCTGTTTTGTATAGGAGGACTAATTAACCACATTACATTACCCGATGGACCGTTAGACCCAAACTGATTTGTGGCATAAGGATAACCACCCGGAGGGTTTGAACCATTTCCTACCCAATATATGTATCCTTTATAATTAATATCGTACCAACCCGGTACCGCCGTAGGAAAGGTTGAACCCGTAACACCAGAAATGCAATTAACAAAGTTTTCTGTCATGGTATCAACACCGCATCTGGCTTGGGTAAAATTTATATCATTGTAAGAACGTGGAGTTATTTGTATAGCATTATTGTAAAAAGAAATGGCACCTATAATTGAACCACTTTTTGTATTTGGCACATTTTTATAAAGAAAATCGGTTGTACCAACGTATAACGATAAGGCAATAGTGTTGAAAGCGCCACAGTCATAAACAGGGTGTGTAGTATAAACGAGACCCGTGTTGCCGGCGTTTAACGGAATAAATAAACTATTATCTGTATAGGCAAATTGTACGTCGTTTATTTGTACTAATTGTCCATCATACATAGATAATGGAAGAGTAACACTACCGGTAGGTGTTGTGTAAATAGTACTGCTTGCAGAACCGTTTAGTTGCGAAAGACTAACGGTAATAGGGTTATGTTCTCTGCCTACGGCAAGCTTTACTACTTTGTTGGTAGGGCTTGGGCTTACATCAACCGAATCAATTTGTAATGAGCTTAAGGTACCCGACATATCCAGCCAAGAGCCATTAAGATTAATGCGTAACGAATCGCCTTCATATATACCGTGTGCCGTTAATTGTTTTAAGCAAATAGCCCCAGTATTATCGCGTAAGTAAAGGGTTTTGTAGTTATCAGACATGGTAACAGTTGCAAACAAAGACACATCTTGTGTAAACTTAATGTTGGTACCGTTAAATAAGCCACGTAATTGGGCAATGGTTAATGTGCCACCAATAGTTGTAGTTTTTATTGGAGGGCTATCCGGTGTTTTTTTACATGCAAAAAACATGGTTATAACCAACGGAGCAAATAATAAAAAGGAAATATATTTTATTTTAGTCATCTTACTATTTTAATTAAAAGTAAAGGCCGCCGATAACTGATATGTTAAGCCCATTGTATATGTATATTTATTAGGAAACTTAGTTACGTTGTTATCATCATGTCTTAATTGCTCAACCCCGTAATTTTTAAACATATTATTAGTTAGGTTGTTTACCATTAAGGTTAGATTAAGCCCGTATCTGTTTTTAAAACGGAATGATTTACCACCCATAAAATCAATGGTGTAAGCATTAGGCAATTTTTCCTGATTAAGAATTTGATTTACCTGAGGATCAGTAGCTATATATTTGGCAACAGCTTCAGCTGTACGACGGTCAGGATTAATAGTAACATAATTGTTGGCAAAATAATTAAAATACACTCCGGCATACCAGTATTTTTTACTGCTATAACGCACACCAAGCGAACTGGCAACTTCGGGTGTGCCGCCAACGTGGTAGTTTTTTAAATACACAGTTCTGTCTTGCGTTAATAAAGCAGCTGTGTTATCGGCTGAAATAGTTGCTGTAGGACGATTTGTATACAAATAACTACCATAAGCCAACACACCAAGAATAGATACACGTTTACTAACAATGCCTTCAAGCCCCAACTCAAGCCCTTGGTTAAGCTGGTTTAAGTTTGTCATAAAATAGTTTACGTTGGTTTTATAATCGTCGTCAAAATAACTACGTAGATAAGTTTGATTCTTCATTTGAGTCCAGTAATAAGTAATGCGGCCTTTTAACCAAGGAAGGCGCACATTATAAGAAATATCGCCGGTAAGTATTTTTTCGCTGCCAACACCCGGAATTTCATCGTTACGAGAACGCGGAGAAACAAATGCATTACTTGGTAAAGGTGGTTTAGTTATATAGGCCCCATTAATGGTAATAAAATTACGCCCATCAATTTTGTAGGTTATACCAGCTTTTACGCCATAATTTAAAAAATCAAGTGTTTTACTGTTACCACCCGAAGAACCTTCTGGTGGAGCACCATTTACCCCTGCTGTGGTTGGAAATAAACCGTTAACCATGTTGCCGGCACGGTAAAAAGAAGTGTTGCTTATAGTTGCACTTGCATATACATCAAAACGCGAAAAAGCTTTTTCTATTTGCGCCCACTCTTCAAAGCGCATAACATTAATATTATAATCGTAACCAAACACATCGCCTTGTTTAATTATTTTATTAGGGGCATTAATGTTGTTTTGTATCATGTTTGGGTTAGGAGAGATTGAACTCGCAAACTGGTTATAATCTAACCAATAATCGCCACCCAATAAATCGTTAACTACTTTATAGTAACGAGTGTTAGATATGGCACCATTAGAACCTACAGTAAGGTGCAAACCATTTTTTAAATTTGTATTATAAATAGCGTTATACCCACCATTGGTTATATCCTGTCTTCTTTCTTCAAGAATGTAAAGAGATTGTTTACCTGTATAAGTAACACCAGCCTGATTATTTGGATTATAAACAGTATGAAGATTGTTGCGGTTAACGTTATACATGCCATTCCAATCTATTTGACCAGCAGCCAAACCTGATGCGGGGTTCATTCCGCCGGTTTGCCAAGCTTGAGTTAAAGCCGCGTACTGCCCAGGGTCTGCATCGGAGCTGGTAGGAGCGTAATAACTAGGCATATATTTATAATAATCGGGTGCAGGATTAGGCACCCCATAATAATTTAAATAAGTAAGACTTGTACGACCTTTAGAACCATATAAACTGGCCGTAAGTGTTGAATGATCGTTTATTTTCCATAAATCAGTTAAAATAACAGTTGGAACACTTGTTTTACTGATTTTTGCACTACGTACTTGTCCGTTTTGAAAACCCCAGTATGAGTTGTAATGGTCGTTACCCCCGTTACCATTAAATAATACATTATTAAGGTTGTTTTTGTTATAATTAGGATTGCTCATAAGAGCAAAAGCCTCATCGGTTTCCATGCTTTGACGGGCCTGTGTTATAGGCGACCAAAAGCCAACTAATGATAAGGTGTTTTTGTCGCTAAATTTTTTATCAAGACCTATAAAAGCTCCAAAGCCTTGAAAAGAGGTTCCTGGTACATAACCTTGAGCAGCATATCTGGCACTACCCGAAACAGAAAAAGCCCAGCCTTTTTTGGTTAATCCGCTTGAATAAGTTAATGAAACACGTTCTTTAAAAATACGATTGCCTTGCGAGTAAACAACACGTAAACCTTTTCTGAAAGAAGAGGCAAAAACGTTTAGATTAGAATATCCACCAATGTCACCAAAAGTATAACGAGATGAACCCAAACCTGTTTTTTGGTCGGCAAAACGAATTACATCATTCATGCCACCAAAAACACTAAAATTAGCAATACCGGTTTGTAAACTATTAAGACGCACTCCATTCATCATTAACGTTCGGTTGTCTGTATTATAGCCACGGTAATTAAAACGTGCTGTCATAAAACGCATGATACTGGTTTGCACAAAAAGATCGCGAGAAGCACCTAATAGAGAATTAACCCCTGCGGTTTGAGCACCGGCACCACTTACATCGCTGCTGGTGGTACTAAAAACGGGTAGTGTATTATTGCTGTTGTTAACCGTATCAGTTTCAGAGCCATTAAGAGATGCTGGCGTGGTTGTACTATCTACTTGTGAATAAGAAATAGCAGTTACAGCGAAACAGAAAAATATGAGTAAAAATTTCTTCATAAGTAGCTTAGTATAATTTTATATATCCAATTTTAAAGTTTATCTCTAAAAGTGGTTGAGAAATTGATTTCTCATAGGATGTTCACTCAAAGGCGCACAAAAATAAGGTAATTTTTGTATTTACAAAATGGAGTGTTGTTAAGTAAAAGTTATGCTTTTTAGTAGAGATGTTGGTTTTATGTAAAAACAACAAAAAATCAATTTTTTTACTCTTTTTCCAATAAAAAACCCATTAAAAACATGTTTTTGTGCTTAGTTTTCGGATTAAAATGTTAAAAACACAATCAGATTTCGTTTAAAACAACAACATTTTTTTCATCTATAAACGATGAGGTGTTGTTTTTAATGTCGTTTACAAAATCGGAATTGGTTAAACAAAAACGTAAAAAGTTCTCATAACGCTCTTGCGGAACATCGTTTGGAAATAGACGGGTAAAAATTGTTTCTATTTGATTGATTGATTGCTCGTTTTTTTGTTTGATGGAACGAATGCCTTTTTGTTCCAACATTTCTAAACCTTTTAGATTTTTTTGTAACTCAGCTTCACTGGCGGCTTCTAAGGTTTTATCTACTTTACTTATTTCTGTACGAATGTTATTGTATAAATTTTTCAAACCTTCTTTTTCTTTCTCTAACGAAAAAGGCTGCTGACCAAGCGCGTAGCTTTTAACCAGTTTATCTTTTTCGGTAAAAAAATCTTGCGTTGTAAGGTTTAGTTTCTGTAATTTTTGTTGCAGGTTTTTATCTAAATAAAAAATAAAATTGCGGGGCACTAAAACAGGATAGGCAATTTTTGCCTCATTAAACATAGCCTTGTATTGCAGCCAATAAGCCAACTCACCCGGGCCGCCCACATAAACTGCATTAGGTAATATTTTTTGTTGGTACATGGGGCGCAGCACCACATTAGGGCTAAATTTTTCTGTTTCGGTATCAATTAGTTTTTCAATTTCTTCTTTAGAAAAACTTATATCTGTATTTAAAACTTTATAAGCATTATTCTCCTTTACAATGCGCTCACGAATATTTTTATCGGCATAAAAAATATTTATTTCACGTGGCGTTACTTGTGCATCATAACCTTGTTCCTTTAATTTTTCGTTAGATGAGGTTACACTTTTGTAAGCCGCGATTTCAAAAACATCTTTTTTAATTTCAGGTATAAATTCTTGTTTCAAAACCTTGCTATCACCATCTAAAATAACCAGGCCGTAGACGCCAAACAACTCATTTACCAGGTAACGTGTAGCTGCTGCTAAACTGTTTCTTGAATAAGCATTAGCAAGAAGTAATTCTAATTTTTGTGCTTGTTCACTCTCTCCTAAAGCTTGTTTTATCTCGGCTAAAAAAGTGGCTATGCCTTCTAAAGCAAACGCACCCACTTTACCTTTTTGCTCGGTAGCCCAGATAATTTTTTTATTAAAAAGATTGATATGGTTTATTTCTTCAAAATCGTGATCTTCGCTTGCCATCCAATAAACAGGTACAAAACGGTTGTTAGGGTTTTGTTTGTTAAGCGACTCACACAAATTAATAACTGAAATTATTTTGTAAATAAAATAAGCAGGACCTGTTGCCAAACAAAGCTGGTGACCAGTTGTAACAGTATAGGTGGTTTTGTTTTTAAGACTATCTATGTTTTGTTTGCTTGCTTCGCTAAGCGTTAGTTCATGGTTTTGCTTCAATAATTCATCAACCAACAAAGTGCGGTTTAAGTTGTTGTAGGCATTATCACTCACAAATTTTTTTATGCCTTCGGCAGATGGTTGGTAGGTGTAAAAACTGTTTAGTTTTCCACCTTGTCCGTCGTTTACATAATCTAAAAAAAGCTTGCTGAAAAAGTTTGTTTTTTCGAAGGGAACTACTGTTTTTTGCAATTGCATCGTGCAAAGGTATCTGTTTTTCAATTAGAAATAACCGTGTGTTTTAAACAGATACTCTTAATATAAGAATGCTTATTTTTGCCTACACATGATTTTAATAAAAGACGTACTTAGTTGTATAGAAAATTTTGCTCCGCCTGCCTTGCAGGAAAGCTATGATAACACAGGCTTGCAATGTGGTGATGTAAACCAAACTGCAACCGGCGCTTTGTTGTGTTTAGATATTACAGCCGTTGTGCTTGAAGAGGCTATTGAAAAAAAATGCAACCTAATTATAGCGCATCACCCACTGGTGTTTTCGCCATTAAAAAAAATTACGGGCTCAAATTATGTGCAACAACTATTAATTAAAGCCATTAAAAACGATATTGTACTTTATGCTTGCCACACCAATGCAGATAATGTTGCCGCGGGGGTTAACAATAAAATGGCGCAAAAAATTGGTTTAGTAAATACGCAGGTGCTTCAACCGAAAAAAGGCTTGCTGAAAAAATTGGTAACTTTTTGTCCGGATAAAAATGCGGAAGCAGTAAGGGAAGCCTTGTTTAACGAAGGCTGTGGCGACATCGGTAATTATATTAATTGCAGTTTTAATTTAAATGGTACAGGTACTTTTAA
>Ga0209622_1000029_pt1 | contig 15407 bp, 15 predicted proteins | sample TexAe_OM3H0_M2_FD_187943 | JGI IMG/M metagenome (GOLD analysis project Ga0209622, IMG submission 187943) | Forest soil microbial communities from Davy Crockett National Forest, Groveton, Texas, USA - Texas A ecozone_OM3H0_M2 (SPAdes) (version 2) | ecosystem: Environmental > Terrestrial > Soil >...
AATGTTTGGCAGGTTCATCTTCAACACTAATATCGGCAACGGTAACCATGCCATCATAATAAGGTTTTTTAGCTTGTGTTTTGTTATCGATAGTAGCTACCAGTAATTCAAAAATATCTTCTATACTGCCCATGCCATAAACCGAATGGAATTTTTTCTGTTCAGAGTAGTATTTTTTCAACGGAGCGGTTTGGTTGTTGTAATTAAATATACGACGACGAATAACATTTTCATCTCTATCATCTGCTCTACCTGAATCAGCACCACGAAGTAACAAACGGTTTAATAATTCCTCATCATTAACTTCTAAAGCAACCATCATACTAATAGGAGCTTTCTTTTTTTCTAATAACTCATCTAAGGCTTTTGCCTGCGCTTGTGTACGCGGAAAACCATCAAAAATAAAACCTTTAGCTAGTGGGTTAGCATCTAACTTACCACCAATCATAGCAATTACAATTTCATCGCTAACAAGCTCACCTTTATCCATAACCGATTTGGCTTGTAAGCCCAATGCGGTACTGCGGCTAATTTCATCACGCAATAAATCTCCGGTAGAAAGATGAATTAAGTTATACTTATCGCACAATTTTTTTGATTGTGTGCCTTTGCCTGCGCCCGGAGGGCCAAATAAAACGATGTTTAGCATGTTGATGAGGTTTACTATTGGTTTTATAATTTACAGTTAAAAATATTATTGAGCTAAAACATAAATGTCTTTCAAATTTCTTCCCAAACCATCATAATCTAAACCATAACCAACCACAAAATCGTTTGGTATCTCCATACAAATATAATCTATTGGTATAGTTTTTTTGTATGCCAATGGTTTAAATAACAAGGTTGCTGTTTTTATTTGCTTTGCCTTTTTATGTTTTAATAAATCGTGTAATTTTTCTAATGTAGTACCTGTATCTACAATGTCTTCAATAATAACAATGGTACGGTTTTCAACATTCTCTGTTAAACCAATAATTTCGTTTACCTTACCTGTACTATTTGTTCCCTCATACGAAGCTAACTTAACAAAGGTTATTTCGCAAGGAAATTTCAGCATTTTTACCAAATCAGCAGCAAAAATAAACGAGCCGTTAAGTACAACTATAAATAGCGGAAAAGAGGCTTTTAAATCGGTGCTAAGGTTACCTGCAATTTGCGAAACCCTTGTATGTATGGCCTCTGCTGTAATGTAGGGCTTAAATTGCTTGTCGTGTAAGGTTACTAAACTCATAAGATGTGCAAAAATAGCAAAATTAACCAAGTAGAAGCCATCTGCAAGGCGAAACCTTACACCTTTATTTTGCGCTCGTAATCTCTGATTAAGAGCACATACCAAATTACCCCAACCGAGTAGAGTAGGGCGGTTAGTAAGAATATGTTTACAAACGAAAAACCTTGCCCGAATAAAATCTGCACCAATAGACCGCTTACAAACCACGACCCGCTCCAAATGGCTGATGTAAGAGCGCTTACAATTTCCTGATTTTTTTCTCCTACGTAGTTCATCACAATTTCTGTAGTCATTGGGCCGGCCATATTCATTAAGGGCTGTCGTAGTAAATAACATACAACAGCAATAACTACAGATATAGAGACATAACTATAATATTGCGTAGTTGCCAAAGCCACTAGGGATACAATAGCTAATGATTGTGTGGCAGGTACAGCAATTTTGTAACCTACGTTTCTTTTAATATTAGGCACTAACAAAGCGCCCCATGCTACTAAAAATGCGGCAATGGAGCTTACTACGGAAAAACTGCCTTTATCCATGCCATGTACTTCCTGGAAAAACAAGCTTATAAATGGAATGGTTAAACCCGCACCTACGGCTATAATTAGGGTTGGTATAAGTGCTTTTATAATTATGCCCCAGTCGTACTGGGCTAAGCTGTAATTGGTTTTTTCTTTTTTTAGTTCGGTATCAACATTAAAATCTCCTTCATTAATGTTGGCAAGCAATAGCATTAAAATGCCCATAAAACCAAGTATAGAAAAGATTAAAAGCACCATGCGTTCATTAAATAAATTAGGGTTCAGATAATCTAATAAAGCAATTACAATGCCACTTACAATGCCGGCAAAACTCCAGGTAGAGTAACTTAATGCAATAGATGGTGTTTGATTTTGCTGAGAAGATAAACGTAAAATAAAGGGTAAAATGGGGATTTGAATAAAAGTAAACGATGCGCCCCATAATAATTGCGAAACATAAATCATGGGTATGTTAGCTTGTTCAGTAAAATAAATAATGCACAAAGCAAAAAACGGAACACCTATACACGATGCGTAAAAAAACGGCTTCACTTTTTTACCTTTAATAAAAACACCTAAGGGCAAAGCCAATAAAAACACACCTAAAAACCTAAACGATATAAAACCTGCTATTTCTTGCTTGCTGTAATGCAGGGTGTTTAAATAGAGGGGTAGCATGTTCATAAACGTAGCGTTTACAAGCTGTATAAAAAACTCGGCTATAATTACAAGCAGTATTTGTTTCTCAATAGTACGGTATGGCTGTAAAAAACTAAACATGTTTAATTGACTGCAAAAATGCAAATATTGTTTGGATGCTGCCAATGGCTTCTTAACTTTGTAGAGATGCAATTGGTGGTTAGCACATTAGCTTTTATGGGAATGCAGGCAGAACAAATAATTCTGCTGGCACAAAAAAATAACTGGGCACTGGAATTCAGCTCGGGCATGCCTTATAGAGAAGACATGGAGCAGTTTTTTTTAGATGCTCCCATAAAAAAGTTTGCCCACAATTACTTTCCGGCTCCAAAAATTCCTTTTGTTTTAAACCTGGCAAGCTCAAATGATGAGATAAGAAACACATCTATCGCTCATTGCATAAAGGGTCTAGAACTCAGCAAAAGAGCAGGCGCTCCATTTTTCTCGGCACATGCCGGTTTTTGTGTAGACCCAAACCCAAGTGAATTGGGCAGAAAATTAGTTCTCTCACATTCGTTCGACAGAAAAAAACATTGGCAACTTTTTATACAATCTTTAAAAATTGTGGCTGATAAAGCACAAGCTTTAGGTTTAAATTTTTTAATAGAAAATAATGTACTGGCGGCTGTAAATGTGCACCCCGATGGAAGCAACCCTTTATTTTGTTGCGATGCCGATGAGATGTTATTAATGCTAAAAGAAGCCAATGACTCAAATGTTGGTTTGCTTATAGATACGGCTCATTTAAAAGTATCTGCCAACACGTTAAAATTTAATGCTGATGAGGCGGTAAAAAAAATAGCGAAAAGTATTTTGTGTGTTCATCATAGCGATAACGATGGAACTTTTGATACCAATGATAAATTAACCAATGCCTATTGGTTTTTATCCCACATGAAAGATTTCAGTAATATTACTCATGTGCTTGAAGTAAAAAAACTTACCGAAGAAGAAGTTAAACAACAATTAAAAATTTTACAAGGCTGATTATGTTTACCGATTTACAAAAAAAAGTAGTAGTAATTACAGGGGGCTGCGGCTTGCTGGGCAAAACATTTGTTAAAGCGGTACTTGATAATAAAGGCATTGCAGTTGCTGCCGATATAAATGCTGAACAGTTGGATAAATTAAAAGCAGAAATAAACTCACCTGATTTATTTACTGTTGTATTAGATATAACTTCCGAAACTTCTATTAAATCAGCCATAGATAGTGTCAATAAAAAATATGGTAAAATAGATGCTTTAGTAAATAACGCATATCCGCGTAATAAAAACTACGGTAACGATTTAGAAAAAGTTACTTACAAAGATTTTTGTGAAAACACCGACTTACATTTAGGTGGTTATTTTTTATGCATGCAACAGTTTGCCTTATTTTTTAAACAGCAAGGGCGGGGCAATGTTATCAGCATGTCATCTATTTATGGGGTTATGCCGCCACGTTTTGAAGTGTATGAAAATGCCGGTTTTACCATGCCGGTTGAGTATGCTGCTATTAAATCAGGCGTTATACATTTAACAAAATATTTTGCCAAATATTATAAAGGCAAAAATATTCGTTTTAATTGCATAAGTCCGGGTGGCATCTCTAATAATCAGGATGTAAGTTTTTTAAGAAAATATAACAATTTAAGTTTGAACAAAGGAATGCTAGATAGAGAGGATATGGCAGGTACGCTGCTATTCTTGATTTCTGAGGCATCCCAATACATTAACGGGCAAAATATTGTGGTTGACGATGGCTTTAGTTTATAACAAAAACTAAACAATTTTTAAAGACTTTTTAGCCACTGATTTCTACATAATATTTTATTGTATATTCGCCAAGCGTGGGTAAAAACTTAGTTATCATACCAACTTATAACGAAAAAGAAAACATCCAAAAGATGGTTGAAAAAGTATTTTCGTTAAAGCCCGATTTTGAGTTATTAATTATTGATGATGGCTCTCCGGATGGGACTGCGGAAATTGTAAAAACGCTTCAACAAAAATATGCCGATAGGTTACATTTATTACAAAGACAAGGCAAACAAGGTTTAGGAACTGCATATATTGTAGGTTTTAAATGGGCTATTGAAAAAAAATACGATTACATTTTTGAAATGGATTGTGATTTTTCTCATGACCCGGATGATTTACCACGTTTATTGCATGCTTGCGAAAATGGTGCCGATGTCGCAGTGGGGTCTCGTTATTGCAAAGGTGGAAAAGTAAAAAATTGGCCGGTTGGTAGAATATTGATGAGTTATTTTGCATCGGTATATGTGCGTTTAATTTTATGGATAAACATACGTGATACTACAGCGGGGTTTAAATGTTACAAGCGTCATGTACTGGAAACTATAAACCTAGATAATATAAAATTTATGGGCTATGCGTTTCAAATAGAAATGAAATATGCCTCGCTTAAAAAAGGATTTAAAATTGTAGAAGTGCCTATAACTTTTATTGATAGGGTAGAAGGTGTTTCTAAAATGAGCAGCAAAATTTTTGAAGAAGCATTTATAGGTGTTATTCAAATGCGTTTTGCAAAAAGATAATTCTCAATTTTTTGAGAAAATAATTTTTTCAATTCGAAAATAAATCACATATTTGTAACAAGTTTTAGTAGTATCTGCATTTCAAATTTCCACGCAGAAATAAAACACCCAAAATTTTAATGCAATTTTTAATTAAAAATCAAAATGTATGTTTAATGCCTTAGAGCTTTCTGAAAAGCCTTTATCCGACCTTAAAGAAATTATCAAGTTATTGGGTGCCAAGCCCGATGGAACAAAAAAGCCCGATTTAGTTATACAAATTATAGAATTGCAGGCTACTCAACCTGAAAAAATTGATGGAATTAAGCGCGAACTTAAACATAAACACGCGGCGGCAGGAGCAGAAGAGCCTAAGGTAGAAAAAGGAAAACGTCCGCGAAAAGTTAAGTTAGACCTTTTACCCGAAGAAAATAAAACAGAATCGGTGGCAGATGAGTCTTTTTCGGTTGAAGAACAGGTTGTTCAGGTTCCAGTTGAATCAACAACTCCAAAAGAACCAACAACACCTGTAGCAGAAAAGCCGGCGGAAAATCATCAGCCAAAACCAATACAAAATCAAAATAACGCTCCTCAGCAAAATAGACCGCAACACAATCAACAACAAGGTCAACCACAACAAAACAGACCACAGCATAATCCAAACCAGCAACAAGGTCAACCACAACAAAGGCAACACAATCCAAATCAGCAACAACAACCTAATCCGGTTAATCAAAATAATAACCCCAACAATCCTCAACAAAATAACCAGGGGCAACAACCAAATCTGCAACAACAGCAGCAACAAAGAAAAGAAGATCTATATAACTTTGATGGCATAGTAGCTGTTGAAGGTGTTTTAGAAACCATGCCCGATGGTTATGGTTTTTTACGCTCTGCAGATTATAACTACTTAAGCTCTCCTGATGATGTATATGTATCTCAATCGCAAATAAAATTATTTGGTTTAAAAACAGGTGATACCGTTACAGGAACTGTTCGTCCGCCAAAAGAGGGTGAAAAATATTTTCCATTAGTAAAAGTTGATCAAATAAATGGCAGAGACCCGGCTTGGGTACGTGATAGAGTGCCTTTCGATTATTTAACTCCATTATTCCCGTACGAAAAATTTAAATTAACCGGCCATCCGCAAGAAACACTTTCATCGCGTGTGATGGATTTATTTTGCCCAATAGGCAAAGGGCAACGTGGTTTAATTGTGGCGCAACCAAAAACAGGTAAAACTGTTTTATTAAAAGAAGTTGCCAATGCAATTGCACATAATCACCCTGAGGCATACTTAATTATATTATTAATAGACGAGCGCCCTGAAGAGGTAACCGATATGGCACGCAGCGTAAAAGCTGAGGTGGTATCATCTACTTTTGATGAACCTGCTGAAAAACATGTGCGCATTGCCAACACGGTGCTTGAAAAAGCAAAGCGTATGGTAGAGTGTGGACATGATGTAGTTATTCTGTTAGATTCTATTACTCGTTTAGCAAGGGCTTACAATACAGTAGCACCGGCATCGGGTAAAGTTTTAACGGGCGGTGTTGATGCTAGCGCATTACACAAACCAAAACGTTTTTTTGGTGCGGCACGTAAAATAGAAAACGGAGGCTCACTTACTATATTAGCTACTGCTTTAATTGATACCGGATCTAAAATGGATGAGGTAATTTTTGAAGAGTTTAAAGGAACCGGTAACATGGAAATGCAATTAGATAGAAAAATTGCTAATAAACGCATTTACCCTGCTATTGACTTAACGGCTTCATCAACCCGCAGAGATGATTTATTAATTGATGCAAACAGCTTACAGCGTATTTGGGTGTTGCGTAAACATTTAAGTGATATGACACCTGTTGAGGCTATGGAATTTTTACGCAGCCACATAAAAGGAACAAAATCTAACGAGGAGTTTTTAGTTAGCATGAACGGATAATTTTTAATCTCATATTTATGCAAAAACCTTTTGTAGTAGCTCTTGTTTATTCTTTATTATTTATTGCAACCATTTGTTTTACTTTTTATGGAGGGCACACTCAATATATAACACACGCCTATTTAATTGGGTTAGTTTGTATGTTGCCTTTTGTTTTTATAGCCATTTTATGGCAACGCCAAACTGTTTATGGCGGTATCATATCCGGTAAAGTAGCTGTAAAAGAAGGACTGAAATTTGTTTTGGTGGCAACGCTTATACTAATTGTTTTTCAAACAGTATTTTTTGAAAAATCATTTAGAGATTTTAAGGCAAATTATATGGAAACCGTTGGCCCGCAGGTGTTGAAAGAACAGATAGCGGCAGGTAAAATAAAGTTAACCGAAGCCGAAATTCCTAAAGTAATTGCTTTGGATGTAGCTGATGTGACTTTGTTTAAAGAAGTAACATCGGTTATTTTTAAAAATATTTTTTATGGTATGTTTTCGTCGTTTGTGGCAGCCATATTTTTAAAACGAAATTCAAATGGCTAAAAAAACGGTTTTAGTTACAGGTGGTGCAGGTTATATAGGCTCGCATACTATTATTGAATTATTGGCTAATGATAATTACAATGTAATTTCTGCCGATTGTTTCTTTAACTCATCTCCAAAATCTTACGCACAAGTACAACAAATTACAGGCAAGCAGTTTAAAACCTATAATGTTGATTTGTGCAATGAAAAAGAGTTTAATAAAATTTTTACCGAAAATAAAATTGATGGCGTTATACATTTTGCAGCATTTAAGGCCGTTGGCGAATCGGTAGAACAGCCTCTAAAATACTATCATAACAATATTACCTCTTTAGTGAACTTACTTACTTTGTGCGAGAAACATAAAGTAGATAACGTAATTTTTTCGTCATCCTGTTCGGTTTATGGTAATGTGCAAACACTTCCGGTTGATGAAAATACAGCTGTTCCTAAAGCAGAATCACCTTATGCATATACCAAACAAATTGGCGAAAGTATATTGGTCGATTTTTGCAAACAACACGCTTCATTTAATGCTATTGCTTTGCGCTATTTTAACCCCGTTGGTGCGCATGTATCAGCTAAAATAGGCGAGTGGCCACTTGGTAAACCAAATAACTTAGTACCGCTTATTACAGGCACTGCCATGGGTAAATATCCTCAATTAACTGTATTAGGTGGCGATTATCCAACACGCGATGGCACTTGCATTAGAGATTATATACATGTAACCGATATTGCAAATGCACATGTTTTAGCCTTAGATTATTTGTTGGCGCATAAAAATAAAAGCAATTACGATGTGTTTAATTTGGGGAGTGGCAACGGCGTATCGGTATTAGAAGCCATTGCGGCATTCGAAAAAGTTTCGGGTAAAAAATTAAACTATAAAATAGGCGAACGCCGCGCGGGTGATGTTATAGCCGTATATTCTGATAGTAGTAAAGTGCAAAATGCTTTGGGTTGGAAATGTGAACACGACATTACCAGTATGATGAAAACTGCCTGGGAGTGGGAAGTTTACCGTACCCAGAACAATTTCTAACGTAATTTATATTTTTTTTTGCTTCGTTTTATTGATTAAATAAAGCGTGGTAAAAACTGTTTTTAAAAATCACAAAAAAATTCTACCTTCAATTTCCAAATTATAATAAGCATGACAGTACAAGCTATAATGACCGAATTAAAAGCCAAGGGCAACGACGGCGTTAAAAAAATATTCTTAAAGCATGGTATATTAGAGCCATTTTTTGGGGTGAAAATTGAGTACTTAAAAGCCATCCAAAAAAAAATTAAAAAAGATTATCAGCTGGCTAAAGACCTATATGCTACGGGTAATACTGATGCCATGTATTTGGCGGGCTTAATTGCCGACGAAGATAAAATGACCAAAAAAGATTTATCGCTTTGGGTTTCGCAAGCGCAATCTACCAACATAAGTGATTATACTGTACCCTGGATAGCTGCTGAAAGCCATTATGGTTATGAGCTTGCTATGGAGTGGATAGATTCGAGAAAAGATTTTATTGCAGCTGCCGGTTGGGCAACCTTGTCAAGCTTAGTAGCCATAAAACCCGATACTGATTTAGATATTGCTGCCCTAAAAAAACTACTGGCTCGTGTAGAAACTGCCATACATAAAGCACCTGATAATGTACGTGGAAAAATGAATGGCTTTGTAATTGCCCTAGGCACTTATGTGTCGGCTTTGACTACCGATGCTCTTAATGCTGCAAAAAAAATTGGCGTGGTAACCATTATAAAAGAAGGCACTGCATGCAAAACCCCCGACGCTGCCACTTACATAAACAAGGCAAAAACTAAAAATACACTGGGCAAAAAAAAGAAAATGGCTCGCTGCTAACCTGTTTTTAGCAAAAATAAAACTACAGGCAATCTTACTGAATTGTTGAAAAAACTCACATTATTACATTAACAAATAAGCGAAGCACAATAAATAAACGCTTGTTATTGTAAAGGAAAGTTAAATTTTAAAATACAGTTATTCTTATTTTATAATAATGCTATCTTTAAGATATGATGGAAACCAAGGTGGATGGAAAAATAAAATATATAAGCCTAATTATTGTTACAATTTCACTGCTTAATGTGATTTTAGTGGTATATGCGGTTTCTCGATAAAAACCACTTAATTAATGAGTATCTTTGCTGAGCGATGGATATCAGGAAGGAGCAGAAAAACAAAAAAATACGTATAATGGTTATTGTATTTTGTATGCTGTTTTCAACCTTGCTAATTTATTTAATGCTTAAGTAGCTCCGAGTTAGCGTAAAAATAAATCGCTGCTAACACCTCATATTTGAAAACTTTGCGGTACCAATAGTTTAATGGCTTATTTATCATATAACTTTAGTATATGATAAGCATTAAAAAGATAGAAAATAACAAAAAACTACGAATAACACTTATCGTATTTTTTGCAACTGTATCAGTTATACAGTTATATTTTATGATAACGGCATCTAGTTAGTAAACATACTTTTTAGATAAAGTTGCGTTTATATAACTTAAACCTTTAGGACAAGCATGCTAATAAAATATTATTGGCTTTTTTTACCCTTTTCAAAGCATAGCTAACACCGCCTTTAAAACGTAAAATTTTGTACCTTTACATTACAAAAAAGTATGCTAAAAAAAGGTGAACACATACAAGGCACTCCTGCTGAGTTACAAACTCTACTAAACAAAAACAAAAAGGCGAGCGATTTTTTCGATACATTATCAAAATCGTGTAAGCAAGCCTATTGCGATTGGGTTGGCTCAGCTAAAAAAGAAGAAACCCGACAGGTTAGAGCAGAGAAGGCATTGCTAATGTTAAACAACAACCAAAAAACATTAAAAATAGTATAACATGCAAAAAAAAATAATGACTTTATTTTTGTTATTGGCGCTAAACACAATTGTTTTAGCACAAAATAAATTGGTTTGGTACACTAACTTAAGCGAAGCAAGTCAGGTTTCTATAAAAACACACAAACCCATTTTTGCTTTTTTTACCGGAAGCGATTGGTGCGGCTGGTGCATAAAGCTAAATGCCAATGTATTTAGTAAAGATGCTTTTATAACCTGGGCACAAAAAAATGTAGTGTTGCTTGAGTTGGATTTTCCGCGCCGTAAACAATTACCACCCGACCTTGCTAAACAAAATAACGATTTACAACAAACCTTTCAGGTACAGGGTTTTCCAACTGTTTGGCTTTTTAACACAGAACCCGATACTAAAGCAAACACGCTAAAAATTAGTGCGCTTGGTAGTTTAGGTTACCCACCGGGTGCCGAGCCGGGTAAAGAAGAAATAAAATTTCTTGCTACGGCTAACTCTATTTTAGGATTAAAATAATTTGTTGTTAAGCGTTTCGCTGCATTAAACACATATAAAAACCATCAAAGCCTTCTGATGGATAAATGGTTTTATCTTCAATAAAAGAGAAAGTTGGATTCTCAGCTAAAAAATGTTGCACCTGCTCATTATTTTCTGATGGTAAAATACTACATGTAGCGTAAACCATAAGGCCACCCACTTTTAGCATGCAAGTATAATCTTGTAAAATTTGCTGCTGTATTTTTTTAAGTTCGTTAATGCGTTCTAAACTTAATTTCCATTTGGCATCGGGGTTGCGTTTAAGTACACCTAAGCCACTACATGGCACATCCAGTAAAAGACGGTCGGCAGTTTTATTCAAATCCTTAATTGTTTTGGGAGATGAAATTAATCTCGATTCTATTTTAGCACCCGCTCTACGCGCGCGCCTTTGTAGTTCAGTTAATTTTTTCTCCTCAATATCCATCGCAATAATTTTGCTTTTATTTTGCGTAAGCGCGGCAATGTGCAAAGTTTTGCCACCTGCACCTGCACAGGCATCAATAATGGTTTGCCCCTCGGTAGCACGTAAAAACGTAGCTACTAATTGCGATGATGCATCCTGTATTTCAAACAAACCCTGCTTAAACAATTGCGATGTAAAAATATTTTTGCGCTCTTTTAAAATTAAAGCATCGGTATCTATTATACGCTCAGTTTCAATGCCCTCTTTGCTTAATTGGTTCTGCAAATTTTGGGTAGATGTTTTTAAGGTGTTACCTCTTAACACAACAGCGGCTTGGTTATTTAAAGCTTCTAATTCTTTATTCCATTTGTAGGATAATTCTCCAAAACCAAGCTCATCCATCCAATCGGGCACCGACTGAAAAATGGCTCTGTTATTTTGTATCTCACTAATTTTTTGCTGCAGGTGTTTTTTGTCAATTCCGGCAAATTCGTCCCAGGCCGGCAAATCGTGCCCACGTAGCAACAAGTAAATGCCAACTATATGGTACCAGTTTTTTTTGTTGCCATCAAGCTCATTTAGCAACCTGTATTGCCTAACCACATCGTATATGGTTTCGGCCACAAAACGCCTGTCGCGCCCGCCCCACTTGGGTTGGTCTTTAAATAAGTACTCTATGGCTTTGTCGGCATATCTGTTTTCATCAAAAATGGTAACAAGTGTTTTAACAATGGCATCTACTAGGTTTTTATGAAATTTCACAATATAATTTTTTGCAAAAGTAAACTTAATAACTTTGCATCGTTAAAATGAATTCATCTATTAATTTCTCAGATAAGTCTTGCTACGTAATTGCAGGCCCTTGCAGTGCCGAAAGCCGCGAGCAGGTTTTACAAACCGCCGCCCAAATAGCCGACGGTAAAAAGGCGCAGGCATTTCGTGCCGGTGTTTGGAAACCCCGTACACGCCCCGGTGGCTTTGAAGGCATGGGTGTAAAGGCTTTGCCTTGGTTGCAAGAGGTGCAAACAACCTATAACTTACCCGTTGCTATTGAAGTAGCACAGCCTGAGCATATAGAAGCAGCCTTAAAACACAACATAAACTTTTTTTGGATTGGTGCCCGCACCACTGCTAACCCCTTTTCGGTACAAGAGCTGGCTGAAGCCCTGCAGGGAGTAGATTGCCGTGTGATGGTAAAAAACCCCATTCACCCCGATTTGCAGTTGTGGCTGGGTGCAATTGAGCGTGTTTTAAACAGCGGCGTTAAACAAGTAGCTGCTATACACCGTGGTTTTCATACATCGGCAAAAAACACCTTTCGCAACACACCGCTTTGGCAAATTCCTATCGAACTGAAAGTAAATTTCCCTAATATGCCCATTATTTGCGACCCCAGCCACATTAGCGGCCGCAAAGATTTGGTTTTTGATATAGCCCAAAACGCGCTTGATTTAGGCATGAATGGCCTGATGATTGAAACCCACATTAACCCTACCGAAGCCCTAAGCGATAAAGCACAGCAAATAACTCCTTTTGAGTTAAACGAGTTGCTTAATCATTTACAGATTAAAGAAAAATCAACAGCCAACCCTGCTTTTAATGCGCAACTAAACTCAGTACGCGACAGCATTGATACACTTGATGCGCAAATAATTGCCTTAGTAAAAGAGCGTTTACATTTGGTAGAAAAAATTGCCAACGAAAAACAAAAAAACAATATTACCGCATTTCAGTTAGAGCGTTGGATGGAAATATTGAAAAGCCGTACCGATTGGGGCACTCAGCAAAACCTGACAAAAGATTTTATTGAAAAATTATTTCAGTTAATTCACGAAGAATCTATTCGCACCCAAATAGAAATTATGAAAAAAGAAGGCATTAAACCTTAGGTTTTTCACTATTAATTACTACGGCTGGCATTACATTTAAAATAGCAAAAGAATACTGAAAAAAAATTTGCTCATTTTTAAAAAGTAACTACATTTGCAGTCCTAAAAAGCGAAAGTAGCTCAGTTGGTAGAGCGTAACCTTGCCAAGGTTAAGGTCGCGGGTTCGAGACCCGTCTTTCGCTCAAAAAAGCCTACAAGGCTTTTTTTATTGATATAAACGTCAATTTTTGCCTGGGTGGTGGAATTGGTAGACACGCAGGACTTAAAATCCTGTGACCTTAACAGTCGTACGGGTTCAAGTCCCGTCCCGGGTACCACAAAAACAAAAGCTCTTCAGTAATGAGGGGCTTTTTTGTTTTATAGGTCTTATTATTATCTTTTTATCTTTATAAGATGAATTTTACAACAAAAAAACTATCAACTAATTTTGCAGATTTCATTGGCTAAATATTTAAAAGAATTAGATATATAATTAACCATGGCTTTAAAAGATAAATTAGAACAAATAAATAAACTCAAACTTGAATTGGATGCCCTGCAACCCATAAGTGTTGAGAATGAAAGCAGGTTTTGGAAAAAAATTAGACTCGATTGGAATTTTAACTCTAACCATATAGAAGGTAACACGCTTACGTATGGCGAAACACAATTGCTTTTATTTTTTGATAAAACAGTTGGCGACCATGAATTGCGTGAATATGAAGAAATGAAAGCGCATGATGCGGCCATACACATGGTAAAAGATTGGGCAAAAGATAAAGAACGCGATTTAAACGAAAATAATATTAGAGAACTAAATAAAATAATATTGGTTAAGCCTTATTGGAAACCGGCTATAACACCTGATGGACAAGCTACACAAAGGCAAATAAAAGTTGGCGAGTATAAAGAACAACCCAACTCGGTAATTAAAAAAAACGGAGAGATATTTGAGTACGCCTCACCCTTAGAAACGCCACAAAAAATGGCTGAATTAATGGAGATGTACCGTAAAAATTCAATTAAAGATGCCATTGTTACAGCATCACAATTGCATTACTCTTTTATTCGCATACACCCATTTGATGATGGTAACGGACGTGTAGCACGCTTGTTGGTAAATTATGTGCTAATGAAAAATAATTATCCGCCTATTGTTATTAAAAGCAGCGAAAAAGAAAAATATTTAACTGCACTTAATAAAGCTGATGTGGGGGATTTAGATGCTTTTCATGAGTATATGGCTGAACAATTAATAAACTCCTTAGAAATGGCTATAAAGGCTGGTAAAGGAGAAAGCATAGAAGATGATGACGATTATATTAAGGAAATTAGTTTATTGAAACAGAAAACACAAACGGCTAAACTTTCTAAATCGCCTGGACTTGTATATGACGTTTTTCAAGCAGTTCAAAAAAAAGTGTGGTATAAAATAGTTAACACTCTTGAAAATTTTAATGAGTTATTTAATGAAAGTAAAACCACGCATTTAATTAATAAGCATTTCGATGAAAAGTATGACACTTATAATGTTTTAGCTTCTCCTTTTACAAAATCATCAAAACCCGCAGAGAAAAAAATATTTGGGCATGATGTTTATGAATTGGACATACAGGTTGTTGAATGGAACCATGTTAAATTTGGTTTAAAAGGTGGTAAAGCAGGAAATAAATATCAAATAGATTTTCGTATAGAATTTTCAAGTTATGATTATGCCATTAAAATAAACCTCAATCATAAAGAATTATATAAATGCACTAAAACATATAATGATTTGTTGTTTGTTACAGAAACTGAAGAAATGAATACAATACTAAAAACGGCATTACTAAGTGAAATTAAAAAAAACGTAGACGAGCAAAAGTAAAGTGTTTTATTTTTATCTCCCACACCCCACCAAATAATCCGCTAAATCTAAGCCCTGTTGTTTTTGTTGTGGGGTAGCTTGGCGTTCCAGTAAATCAGATACTATAATATTGCAAAGGGTAGATAGCTCGTTTGCTTTGGCGTTCCATTTATCATAAGCGTTTAAATCGGGGAAGAGTGTAACCGTTTTACCTTTTAGTACAGCGCATTTTTGCAGGGTTAAATTAGTGAGGCTGCCAACAGCCAACCAAATGTATTTAGGCAAATAAACGCTGGCTATCAGGGCTGTTTTTTCGCTTTCTACCAGGGCAATTGGTTGGTTGTTGTGGGCTAACAAATGCTCGCCAAACAAACATTGCCGTAAATTAAAATTAGCTTGCCCAAGCATTTTGTGCGCCCAGTGTATGTGGTTAAAGGGTTGCTTAACCCGCTTACCTGTGGCGGGG
>Ga0209622_1000030_pt1 | contig 15090 bp, 18 predicted proteins | sample TexAe_OM3H0_M2_FD_187943 | JGI IMG/M metagenome (GOLD analysis project Ga0209622, IMG submission 187943) | Forest soil microbial communities from Davy Crockett National Forest, Groveton, Texas, USA - Texas A ecozone_OM3H0_M2 (SPAdes) (version 2) | ecosystem: Environmental > Terrestrial > Soil >...
GTAGTATCTGTGGAAATCGAGCTCATTCCCGTAGTGAATATTGTTATCATTTGAGCAATGAACTGGGAAAAATTTATCCCGATGGTCGAAAGGCGATGGCTATCAATGATGCCCCGCTCAGATTTTTTGACTTGAGTTACGTCCTCAAGCCGGCTGATATAACTTCTTCTATTTTGCAAAAAGTAGCAACAGATCAAAGTGCCCCCATCATCGGCTCAGCTGAACAAGCCGAGATAGAAGTTTTGCAGGAAAAGTTTGCGTCTCATAGAAAACTGGCCGATCTAATAAAAGAAGTCGAAGGTGAAATGACTGGCTCAGCCGATTCCCTCAGCGCACTATTAGATAAGGTCCGAGATCCCGACGACGAAATTCTCGGCTTCCTACAGCACTATAATTTGGACCACGTCCTCCACGCCTTTGCTGAACTTGGCATCTCTCCGTCCGTCAAGTTCTTCTCCAAGTTGATAGGCCAAAAGATGACAGGAGAAGCAACTCCTGGGATCGAATATTTGGTCTGTGGCCTAATGAAAGCTGAGCCGAATGAAATCTCCGTCGACACCGATCTGTCTTCTATGACCAAATCAGCTTCTGTATTTCCACGAGCTCAAATCGTTTCTGCTGTAAGCCGATTCGTGAAACAAGCGTCCCTATACCCGGGGATGGCCATGGAACGTGCCTTTGACCTGACGGAATTTCCTTCGCAAATTCCCCAGGGGATGATTGGCTACGCGGGGCAAGGCCCGTCGTTAACGCCTGACTCTGCTGATGCATACCGGAAACTAAAAGCCTCTTTGAAAGCCGAAGATTCAGGAATGTTAAAAACTCTTTTTAAAATTGCAGGTATGGCTATTGCGGCCAAGTGGTTGCTCTCAAAGATGATTGACAGTAAAATGCAGGAACGCTTGGCTCAGCAAGCAAACCAACCCTCACAGACTAAAATAGTCTTCATTAAGAGTGCAGACGAGGCAATCACCGCTCAAAAACTGGTGAAAGCCGATCTACTAAGAAATCTGCGGCCTTAACACCGAATTCAATAAATATCTAATAAGGACATAACCTAAATGACTATGAATACCCTCGAAGCCCTGCTGGCAAAGCTCAGCCCAGAAGGGTTAGAAAAGTCGGCTACGGAAGTCTCTGCGACAGCTCCGGCTCAAGCAGTTGATGTCACTGCCGTTACTACTGAACAAACTCAAGAACCGTCTGCTCTTATCAAGTCAGCAGCGGATGCCGGGGCGGCTTTAGCCCAAGAAATCTTAGAAAAAGTTGCCCAAACTATGAACACTCAAACCCCCGCCCAAGCCGCTGGTACCGCCCTCGGCCAAGCTCTTCTGGATACCTTGACCAAGCAAGCTGCCGAAAAGGCCGCTGCCGCTGAACTGGCTAAGCAAGCCGGCGTTGGCGATGTCAACACTATGAACGGTGCCGCTGGTACCGATGGTCAGCCAACCAAGATCCAGCGTGACAATGCTGCCATGGTTGCTGAACACGATGCTTCTATCAAGCCAATGCCAACTGGTGATGGTATCAATAACAACGGTACTGCTACTGACATCTACAATGCTGTCGTTGCTGATATGGTTGCCCAGGGTGGCACGCCTACCACACAAGTCGCTCCTGGCCCCGAAGGCGAAGGCAATGGTAATGCTGCTGTTCCTAACCAAGTCAAGACCGCTGGTTATACGAACATCGAGAAGATGGCTGCTATTGAGCAACTCGTAGCCGAAGGCGCTGATTTCGAAGCTGCTCTGGAACATGTCAAGGCTGCTGAAGCTTATCTTATCGATCAGCATGAAAAGATGGCTGCTGTCCAAGCTCTGGTTGCTGAAGGCATTGACTTTGACGAAGCCGCTGAGCTGGTCAAGCAAGCTGGCATCGAACTGGCCCGTGAACAAGAATCGCACATGAAGCAAGCTGCTCTGGCTGAACTGCTGGAAAATGGCATTGACTTCGATCAAGCCATCGAACTGATCAAGCAAGCCGGCGTTGGTGACGTGAACACGATGGACGGTGCCTCTGGTACTGGCGGTGCTCCGACCAAGATCCAGCGTGACAATGCTGCCATGGTCGCCGAACAATCGGCTGCTATCAAGCCTATGCCCACTGGCGATATGATTCGCAATCAAGGTACTGCTACCGACATCTACAATGCCGTTGTGGCGGACATGCTGGCCCAAGGTGGCGTTCCGACGGAACAAGTTGCTAACGGCCCCGAAGGCGAAGGCAATGGAGTTGGTGCTGTGCCCAATCAAGTCAAGACTGCTTCTCTGAAGCAATTCATGGACTCCGGTATGGACTTCGATAAGGCCTGTGAGATGGTCAAGGAAGCTTCGAAGAAGGCCATGGAAAAGACTCCGGCTAAGGGTAAGGATGCCAAAATGGACAAGAAGGAAATGTTCATGAAGAAGAAGGCTGCTTTTGACCAACTGGTTGCTAATGGTATTGACTTCACCAAGGCCGCTTCTCTTGTGGAAGCCAAGGCCAAGGAATTGTTCGGCGAGTAAGTTAAATAGGCCGTTCTCCTTTGGATGGGCGGCCTTTCTAACATGAACAAGTACTTAGTCAAGATTGCAGCGACGCATTCCGTTGCCAAAGACCTACAAGACACCGCTGTAATTGGCGGTCTTGGCGGTTTAACGGGTATGGCTTCTCATAGAATCCTAAGTTCCCTGAAGACTAAACCCAATAACAAGCTAGTCTTTGGAATTAGTACAGGAATGGGCTTAGCTGCTGACTATGCCGGCTTAAAGATTAACAAGGCCCTTGAAGGTCTTCATAACAAGAAAGAAACAAATGTCCCTCTCTAAAAATCTCCTGAAGAAAGCAGCTGAAATTCGTGCGTCATCGGCTACTCTCGTTGCGGTTGATCTTCTCAAGCAAGCCGGAGTCTCAGAAGAAGTGGCTCGTATGGAAGTCGCTCAAACCGAAATGGAAAAGAGCGCGGCCGTGACCATGTCTCAGACCGGCATCGATTATGACGAAGCTCTGAAGCTTGTCAAGAACGCTGGTATCAAGCTGACTGAAATGGCTAACTATCAACCGACCAAGTCCGTTGAAGAAGAACTGTGGGAATCTCTGACCAAGATGGCTTCTGAAGCTAAGGTTTTGGAAGATGAACTGGAAACCATTCGCACTGAAGCTCTTGGTTACTCGGCCCGGGTCGAAAGCCTGGAAAAGGTCGCTGAGCGTCGTGAAGACTCGACCGACCCGGTTGCCCGTCTGGCTCAAAGTGGTGACTTTACCAATGCCGATCTGGAAGCTCTGCTCAAGCTCGGTCCTGAAACGCTGACGAAAGTTGCTTCGATGGCTGACCAACAACAGCCTTGGGCTATGGGTCGCGTTTCGGGCCAAGGTCAAGCTGAGCCGATGGATGCCCTGGAAGCGTTCTGCCTCGGCGGCAACGGAGGCTTCTAAATGAATAAGCTCTTGGAACTAGCTCGCGTTAGTTACGAGCTGGAGAAGGCTGCCGAAGATAGCACGGCTCGGAAAGTAGGCCGGGTTGCTGCTGGGGCTGCTGGCCTAGTTGTAGGCATGAAAGCTGGTCGCATGGTTGGTGGTGTTACCAATGGCATGAGAGCCGCCTCTAACGTAGCAGCTAAGTATCCCGGCGCCATGCATAGAGCTGTTCAGGAAGTCACCCGAGAAGCTGCTCAAAAGGGTGGCCGAATCGGTGCCAGAGTAGGGGCGGTTTCAGGCGTTGGTGCCGGCGTTGCGGCTGTTGGTCAGGAAAAGAAGGCTTCTCTTGTCGACATCGCTAAGACGCTAGCTTCTACTACTAAAGGTGTTGGTGTCGTAGCTAAGAACGTAGTCAAGCAAAATCCCGCCGCTGCTAAAGCTGCCGCTGGTGGATTAGTTGCCGGAGCAGTCTTGGCTCCTCGTGGTCAAACTAAGCAAGCAGAGCAAAAGAAGCCCTACGGTGTATTGCGTAGTGCCCGGGATGCCGTTCTGACAGTTGCAGATAGCTACGCTGGTAAGGCGGTTGGCGGCCTGATTGGTGCCAAGCTCCATAAGATCCCTAAGCGTATTAATGGCACGCTAGCCGAAGGTACAGCTGACGTCATGCATCATATGCGCGGTGTAGGTTTTGGCCAAGGAGTTGGAGCTACGGCCGGAGCCTACATGGGCCTGAAGGATGCCCAGGGGCGTCGTGAAGAACATCAAAAGTATGCAGCCGTTGCCGATAAAGCTCTTGCAAAGGAAGAGAAGGCTAACGCTGATCCTTCTAAGTTCAAGGATCCCGCAAAAGGATCAGGCAAAGGGCTTGGAAAGGAAGAGAAGGCTAACGCTGATCCTTCTAAGTTCAAGGATCCCGCAAAAGGATCAGGCAAAGGGCTTGGAAAGTCCTCACTGATTGACGTAGCCCGTAAGGAAATGGCTAAGTCCGCCTCAAAGAAATAACCATGAACAAGTACCTAGAGAAGATCGCTGCAAAGCGGTCTTTTCAATCTCCTGACCAAATATTCAATAGGATGAAACCTCAGGGTATGCGTCATACTGAATGGTTAGGTAAAGGTAAGACTATTGATCACCAAGCCAAGCAGTTAAATCGTGCCCAGAATGCTTCGTCAATTCGTGTTGATAGACTTAATAAAGCTAAGTCTTTATTAACTAAAAAGAGGATTACTGTGGGTATTAAAACTGGCTTAGTATCAGCGGGCGCTTATGGGGCCTATTCACTTGGCAAGTCGATACTTAACAATTTAGAGCCTTAATAGGCTCTTTTTTAATTTCTACATTAAACTACCTGTATCGAGAATATCGAACCTTGACCTAGTCAGGGTATTTACGAAAACAAACCTAAAGGAATACAAAAATGAAGATGGAATACAACGTCCAGGTTCTCCGTGGTTGGCCCATGGATGGTGCCCTGGAACGCAGTGAAGTCATCGCCGCTGGTCAAACCCTGCAAAACGGGGACTGGGTCACGAAGAACTCGGATAACACTGTGTCTCTTTCTGGCGCTTCGGCTGCGAAGGCTGGCCTGGTTATTCGTGGTAACAGCGACTCGTCGTCTGCTTCTACGGCTAATAAGGCTGTTGTGCTGTGGAGCAACTTTGAAGTGCAGATCAAGAATCTGCCCACTGGCGTGACGTTTGCGCCGGGTAATGATCTGACTATTAAGAATGGTAAGGTCGCTCTGGGTACGTTCGGTACCGATCCGTTGATTGGCAAGGTCCTGGATGTCTATGGCACCCAATCTTCGCCCCCGACGAACGGTGATTGGTCGATCGTGGCTGTGGTTTACTAATCAAAGGAATAACTAAAAATGAGTACTTATAACACCGAAAGCCCGAACGTTCAGTTTCTGAACATGTCGTTCCTGGACAAGATCGAAAAGGGTATGGAAAAGGAAGCCAGCATTGCTGCTTCTCTGTTTGTCCGCCAACGGCTCCGTGAAGACGGCTTTGCCCGTAAGATCATCCCGCCGCAACCGATTACCGCTGCTGAGCTTGACCGCCAAGTCAACTCGGAAGAGCCGATCGTGATCTGCGAAACGGAACCCGATTCGGTTGCCGCTACGCTGCCGCTGCTTGGTCGCTCGGAAATCCGTTATTGGAAGGCTGGCCGTTATCCGGTTAACTTCCAGAAGCTGACTTCGGCTGACTTCCGCAAGAGCAAGTGGGAACTGATGACGTATCGCACGGACATCCGTACCCTGCTGCAAGAAAACAGCATCAAGGATCTGCAAGAGCAAGAAGACATTGGCTTCTACAACAACATCGTCGCGATGGCTACTGCGAACTCCAACCAGCATAACGTCGGCGCGGTCTCGGCCTCCGCCTTCACGACCGCTCTGGGATTCATGGCTGCTCGTAAGCTGCCTGTTGGTTGTGTGCTGATGAGCCAACAGCTCTACCTGAACTTCTTGTCGCAGCCTGCTACGACTGTTGGTTCTCCGCTGGCCTCGGAACTCTATTCCGGCCGTGGTACGCTGGAAAGCCTGTATGGCACGAAGATCGTCACGACCAACAAGGTTGACCTCCTAGGCGCCTCGCGTATGATCATCTTCACGACTCCGCAGTATCTGGGTCAGTTCTATGAGTTACAGGCTCCTACAGTGTTTGTCAAGGCAGAACTCGATATCATCCAGTTCCAGACTTACGAAGCACTCGGAATCGGTCTTGGCAACGTTAACGGTGCCATTGTTATCGACTTCGTTTAATCTCTCAGTAGACTAAAAGAAAAGCCTGGATTATTCCAGGCTTTTTTCTTATTTATTCAACTTTAATTCCCATTTATCTACGCCAGAATCCCATATTCTGTTATATCCATTAGCATGGCAATTCTGCGTTTCGGATAGCTGAGGATCAAAAACTTTAAGAATACCAGGAAGGTATTTCAGTTGCATCTTCCAACGATTATAACGAACTCCGTCCTTGCTCCAAAAATAGCGAGGAGCCCCTGTTCCAACTTTCTCAAAGCCGTTCGTAGAGTAGACTGTACCTTTACTCCAACTACGGTCAGAGAAAGAAGAGATGTATGAATACTTATATCCATGCTCTCTTATAAACGCCGTTAGAAGTTTAGAGAAACCTCCACGTATATTACCTATGGAACAAAATCTTTTCAAAGTTATACCAGTTCCAGAATCACCAAAGTGATTACCAAGAGTCATAGCTGCAATTAGTCCTCGTTCTGGATGTATCAATGAATAATAGTATGTCGAATTAGAAGGCGTACCTTGTATATGGTTTTCAGTTATGAACTGAGAAACATCCGCCCAAGTAGACTGCCTCACCTCACAATCTCGACCATTTATAGTAAAGTCATAATGGCCCAACTGAGCTTTTAACCACTTCCAGCAAGTATCGTTTCGGAGAATCCAATCATCTTCCCAAACATGTATCAACCTTATACCAGCGGCTTCACACTTTTCGGTTTTGTTCAAGTGGTAGGTGGCAGCCTCTTCTTCGTCTTTCTTCCACTCACTGTGCCAAATTAAGCCATTATATTCAATACCTATGTTCAACGAAGGGATAAAAATATCAATGTCGAATCCTAAACCATGTTTTTTATTTAGTACTAGATCGGTAAATCCTAAAGATTTAATACGATCGCCCAATTCAATTTCAGCTTTTGAAACAGCACGACTACACTTATAGCAACCATATCCCCAAGTATGTTGGGAGGCAATTTGAGTGAAATCACCGTGTTCCGGACAAGTAATAGTGATGTGATCAGAAGACGAAGTTAGCACTACTTTGTCATAGTTGAACTTGTTTTCATGCATCTCTTTTGCTTGGTCTAAGAACCGTTCTAGACTAAGGGGATAACTATTTTTTCCAGTGCGCACTGCGCATTCATAGCAGCCTTGACCATTAGTATGAACGCAAGGTCTTAGCGTGAAAGCCCCATGATCTTTACAAATGATTCTCAGCGGGGTATGGGCAGTTACATATGGATCTGGATAAATGTAAATGCCTTTGTGTTTTCTATTGGCTTCCTCTAAGAACGTCTCATTTGACTTTCTACGCAATAGCCCCTTCTTAGCATATGCACATTTTGGACATTTAGATTTCTGGTTTATATGGGATTCTTGAGTTATTTGAAATTGTCCGTGAATCCTACAGATAACCGTCATGGGCTTATTAGAACGCTCATATCTAGCTAAAAAGTAGTCAAATTCGTCCCCGTGAATTCTAGCTGCGTCTATTAGAAATCTTTCCTGGCCCCCGCTTTTCGTGAGACTCTGTTTTTCTCCAGCCGACTTCTTGGAACATTTAGGGCACTTAGTCTTCGAGCCGATGTGTTCGATGGGTCTCGGATAGAAACGGAAAGGCTCTTCATGTTTATGACATAGGAGCGTTACTTTAGTAGTAGAACTTACGAACTCTACCTCACTATAGTCAATAGTATCGTCTCCATTGATCTCTTTAGATGCAGCAATGAAGTAATCTTTAGTCCACTTAATTCTTTTAGATTTTTGTTGTGTATTTTCCATAAATGATATTATAACTAACTATGAAACTGGATGTAATCAAATTTTAGAGATATGAAGCTATATCCGGGTAGTTCTTATACCAAAAACAACACTTTTCTTTAATATTTTTAGAAAACTAAAAGAAAAGCCCAGATAATCCAAGCCTTTCTCTTCCCATCACTCCTCTTTGATCAAAGTCCAACCGCTTTTAGCATTGTCAGTCACTACGAACGTAATCCATATTCCCATGATGAGAAAGAAGGCAAGCACAAAGGCGCATGCCAGAGATCCGCACAAGTGCTGTGAGTAACTAAACTTCTGAGCTTTGTATTCCGGGTCTTTGGTTGTAAACGCGAAGATAGTTCCCAGATTGAACAGGAAACAAATGGAGTACAACCACCAAAAGATCATCCAAGTACTCATGCCTTGTTCTCCGGAGGATCCTCTTCGATAATGTTCTCCGAAGACGTAGCTTCGAAGGTCCTCGTTACTACGTCCATAGCGCCCCGTAGAGGGTCTTTCCCAGTTACCCTGTGGGCTACTAGTGACCTCTTCAAATCACGGCCGCAATCGGGGATTAAAGCCAAGATAGGAGTATGCTCACCGCAGTCGGTACCGAGTCCCCACATTACTTCATTACGAGCAATTTTATAGTCACTCGTGTCTATGGCAAAATGGGCGATAGTACCATCTACCATCCTCGTTCCGACAATCATTCTGACAATTCCGTTTTGAAAGGGATGTACAAGGTGTTTTCAGTTTCGATCGCGCCAGAGGCAGGGTCATACCTGATAACCGCAGAAGTCATTACTAGCTTCGTGTTGGAAACTCGACTTGAATCAGGGTGGTCGATGGGATGCAGGAAAGCTGATTGACCTACTCCCAGTACCGCCTGCGTACCAGCCTTATACCGAACGACTTTTTTCTCAGTGGTATTCATGCTCTTCCTTTGTCTTCTAACAGTTGGTATTCTGCCCGTACTTTTGTCATCAGATCCGAGTACAGAAACGGATGCGTCTCTTTGCAAGCCTTGGCGTAGTAAGCCAAAGTTTCCAAGGCATATGGATCATGCGTTAAATCTAGGACGAAATATTCACATCCGTCGTGCTTTTGACCAAGAGCGGAGGAACCGTCGGCTCGGTAGATATGAAACTTCCGGTATAGACCTTGCTCCTCGTTGCTGAGATCAGGATTCTTTGCGGATAGCTCAGCGAACTTTACGGGGCCAGGAGTGTCTGATAACTTGTCGGCTTCCCCGTCCGGGATATCGCCCCACAAATAGTCCGAGAATATCGACGTACATACGACTATGACTACCAAGAATACAATGTAGCCCCCAAATTGGAGTACAGTCATTTTTCACGGCCTTTCAGAATTACTTTCTTACCATGCATATCCATCAAGCAACAAATCGCACATACCAGGTTTACCCCAGGTATTACAGCTACAGCGAGCATTATGAGGAAGTCTTGCACGTCAACATCATCCCCGCCTTGAACTGTCAAAAGAAGAAATGTCAGTTGAAAGATTACGACTACGAGAGCGTAGATTATAAATAGATAGATCATTGTTTTCTTTCAAAGATAGGCTTATCAAGCCAGTTACTTAGAGCCGGCCAGCGGGTGGATACGTATGATGCTAGTATTGATATATATGTAATAACCGCTAATGTGAGTAACAATACCAACCCAACCGCCAAGGCAATATTTAGTACGGGGAAAAGGGACCAAATTCCAAACAGCATAAGTTGTCCGTTACAGGGGATGTGAGGCCTGACGTCCCAGTATCCTGCAAATGACTTTGTTGAGAAAAGATAAAGCAAGATTGCACTGGCTACTACATCAAAGCCAATAATACCTGCCCATATTAGTATATCACTATAAGTCATATTTAGTCTTTCCTCTTTAAACTTACTAAAAGCAAGGTTTTAACCCTGCGAAGTGTCAACCCTGTAGGTTGGCATAATTTATGTTCTTGGGCTTTGCAGGAGCCTTGACCTTCCTGGTTGAAACCAGGTTTTCGCTCAGATCCAGTGTCAGTTGAGAATTGCGAGCCACGTCGAACTTCCAGTCTTCGGGATTCCAGCATGGGTACTGGACGCGAACTGGCTGTCCGTATGGCTTGCCTTCCGGCGTCACCCTTTGCTTTTCTATCAGGGTAATTCGACCTTCGGCCCAGGCTTTGATCAGTTCGAACTCGGGATGGGGACGGCCACAGCCGGGAGTCCAGGTAGGTTGCTTGGCGTTCACAGTTCGCCTCCCATCAGAAGCATTGGCTCGAAATCCGGATTATCGTTATAACGCCACTCTGCGTACGAGGTAATCCGCCACTCCTCCAATTCCATCCAAATCAAGAAGGGGCGGTGGTACTGAAGCAGATAGTATTTCATAACTTTCTCCTCTTGGTACGTTTAAGAACTAAGTTTGTCCGATACGTTCTTATACCATAAATAGCCTAGGAATTGAATTGTAAATAGACACTTGACAACTCTGCCTATTTTCGCTTAAACTTCATTTCTCAATAACCAAACCTATAACAAACATGGCATATTTCCTTTATAACGCAGCTCCTGGTCCAATGTACTTTCTTGGCAACGAAATCAAAGCCGAGCCCTCAACGTGGACTCCAGTGTCGGAATACGCAGTAAATCATGGTACTTTCAATTCCATGAAACGCCTGAAGATAGTCTACCTTGTCGAATCTGATCACAGGCCTGACTACGATCCTACCCATCCGGACAACAAGCACAAAGTTGAAAGCCAAGCTCCTGGCGCCGCCGCAAAGAAGAAAGATCTGGCGGACGGCTCTATGAACGAAGACGAACTGCGAGCTTACCTAGCCGGTAAGAATGCGGATAAGCCGGCCGTGAATGTGACTAATGCTAGCCCCGGTGGCAAGGTCGAAGCAATCACTGCAGAAAACTTGGCTGAAATCGGACTGCCTCCTTCAGCACCGTTTGAAGGTGAAGCTGCTTCAACACAAGAGGAGACCAACTCTGGTATCAAGTTCGAAGAGCTCGGCGAAACCGTTCCGTTTGTCAAAGAAGCTGCAGATACTAAGGCAACTAAGCCGCGTGCCAAGAAGACTACTAAAACCGATGGTACAGATGGCACCGACGTTCCCCCGGCTCCGGAAAATCTTGGAGCTTGGTCGTAATCCGCTAAACTAAGTCCATGGCCGCACCGCTCACTGCTGACGAAGTTAGGGAATATCTGCAAGACTACGATGCGCAGAATCTCCTCTTAGACAAGGAGGAGTTCTCTGACACGTACATCGAGCTGTGCATGGATTTAGCCGCTTCAGAATATAACTCGGTACCGCCTGTAGCAATAGGATCTTCATTAGAAAATTTCCCATCGAAGGCCTTGCTCCTGTATGGTACTTGTTGGATGATGTTCCAAGGCCGTGCTGCACTAGCTGCTCGTAACAATCTGACATACTCAGATGGCGGTCTCCAGATTCCAGTCGAAGAGAAATTTGAATTGTACAACCAGTTAGCGTCTTCGTTTCAAGCCATCTTCCAATCGTCGGCTCAAAAATTCAAAGCCTCAGTAAACATGGAATCTGGCTGGGGTTGTGTGTTTTCCGATGAACGCAACTTCCCTCTTTGGTAATAAAGACTTGGATAAAAATAAAAACAGGGCTTCTATAGCCCTGTTGTCTTTTATACGGCCACTTAATCTGGTAAGAAAGCCATGTTCTTGTAACGTTCATTCAACTCTTCGTCTTCATTACACGACCTACGAAGACTATCCAGCGCATAGCCCACCAATATTGATCCCATGGCTCCGTAGAAATACCTACCTTCTTGAAGAAGTGATCCAGCGAACCAAGCCAGAGCTAGGCCAGCAAAAGAAGCCACACATATACAGATAAACACTTTTATCTTCGCCCAGCGGTGAACGACAACGATTGATCTGGTCATTTCAAAACTCCTGAGATAAATTTACTCAACTGTACTACCTTATACCATTTCTGCTCACCCATATTGAAAGCCTAAAATCTTCCCATGCCATTTACGGTTTCCTATTCTCAGGACTGGTCGATTCGCTCATACGCCATCGCCTCATCGACAACTACGCCTAGTACCGCTGAGCCCAGTAAGTACATCGACGTACGCTTGTACCCCCGTTGGTTTCAACAAGTTAGCTTGGATTGGACTATCCCGTCTGATTGGGGTAACTGTACGTTTCATGTCTACTCAAGTCAAGGAGATGATTCGGATCTGCAGCGTTTGACTTCTCAGGCGCTAACAAGTCCTCGGTTTACCAATACTCAAAGTAGAGAGACTTCTAGGAATCGCTCGGAAAATTATATAGTCGAAGCTATTCTAGCTAATGGCCAAAAGTTTCGTAGTTTCGAAACAACTTGGTTGAATAAACGCAGGACCAAGATAGAGATCATGGCCTCTGAGATTCAGCGTAGAGAATATATGCTTTTGACTAAGTTCACTGGTGTTAAATCATATCTATTCAAAGCTAAGTACTTCGGTGTTAGGTGCCCACGGTGCTGGAATGCAGTACAAGAAAAGGTCATGGAAGACAAGTGCCCAGTGTGCTACGGAACTAGTTGGGAGGGTGGATATTTCAATCCAGTGCCAGTCTTTCTCCAATATGAACCGTCTACTCAAGATAAGGTGGCTACATACTTCGGTAATCTAGAAGCAAATCAAATTGGAGCTTGGACTATATCTGTCCCGTGTATTGATCCAAAAGATGTTATTATCCGCAGTGGGGACTGGAATGTCTATTCAGTTATACGCAATAATCCGACGGAACTTCAAACTACTCCAGTCCGACAAATGTTAACCCTGACTCAACTTAGTCGTAATGATATAGAAAATCAGCTAATGGACCGTCAAGTTACGGATGACTTCGGACAGTACTTGGAGAGCCTAGGTGGGAGCTTCTCGGAACAGCGCTTTCCTCGGAATCTTGTTAATGCCAGTCCCAGTGATGATCCAACTTGGGCTGCTCCGCTTGATAATGTTGCACGCGATCTCCCCTTAAGGTATAAGGTTTAAGCATGGCACAGGAAACTACTTTTTCTATCGGGGCCGTAGCGCAAGCTATTATGGTTCCTTTGAGATATTACTTCTCAACCTATAGTAATTCTGCTAACTTGGTTTGGAACGCTGACGAAAAACTTGGAACAATGGATATCTTTGAGTCCACTGATCTAAATAGGGTGCCACTTGGAGAAAAGCCCAGAGTCGTAGTATCTCGGGGTGGATTCACTGTCACAGGAACCGGCCTGACGGATAATCTAGCTGCTGGGGTCAGCTTCGGAGCACAAAAAGGCAGACGGCAGGATACTAACTTAGTCATGTATCAAGGTCAAGCATCTATTCTCATAGAAGCTAGAAACAAGGGTACTTGCGAATTGCTAGCGGATATGGTGACACATTTCATTGGTTGGACCCAGCCCCTACTCTGTGATACACAAGGCTGGAAGAAATTCGGCCTACCCTTGGGAGTCTCAGACTGTAATATTGCCCCAAATGAAGATCCTAACGTAACGAAATTTCAAGTTGAAATCAATTGTCCCTGGATTAAAGAAGAACGTTGGATGGCAAGAACCGATGGTCCAATACTGAAGAAGCTATTGCTCGAATTGACTAATGGAGACCTTGCGCCTTAAAATAGAGTCACCAAGAATTCTTCGCCTTAAGCATTTGTTTAAGGAAAACCCAAGGAACCAATTCAATGTCGTATAATGTCCCGTCAGTCCAGATCTATCAACAACTCTCCGCGAATGCAGGGGTCGCTTCTACGACTCCGGACCTGGATACGGTTATCGTCGGTCCGTGCAATAACGTGGTTACGTTTGACACTACGAGTGCCGCTACTCTTGCCACTAGCTTAGCTACGTTGTCCGACGGAGCCAGCTCTGCCGTTATCGTGGATAATACCCAGTCGTTGAATGCGTATCTGGGAAACACTAAGGTCGGCCAGGTTGTTGACGTATCCAGCGTGGGTGTTTATGTTCACTCAGCCGTAGTGGATACCAAATATGCCAAATACCTAGCCAATCCTGGTACCAACGTTCTGACAGTGCCGACTGGTTCTGTAGGCGCTACGGCTTCTACGACTAGCGGACAAAAGACCGTCACCATGTCATCGTCTAGCCATGGCTTGTATGTGAATGACATCGTAAGTTTCGCTACGTCTGGCCCTAGCGGCGGTGTATTGCGTACCCGCGTAGTTACGATCGCTGGAGCTGTTATTACAGTGGCAGACGCAGCCGGTGCTACTGTTTCTGCTGATGTTACTACTCGCGTTGGTATTTATAATCTTAACGCTGCTACTTCTACTCTCAATATTGGTGTAGGTGACATCGTTGAAGTACAAGGAACTGCCGGACTTTTCTTAACAACTGTTCTGGCTATTACCGCAACGGGTGTTAACGCTAATGAAATCCTATCCATCACAACTGCTGACCTATTTCCGTCAACCAATGTGAATGGAACGTCATACGTGGTTACATTCCGCAAGAACTTTGCGAATCTCCCCATCCCGATTTCCTACAATAGCAATACTAATTACACGACAGGTAATCTAACCACTTCCGGTTATGTCACTATCAACCCCGCCGTACAACTGTCATACGGTATTCTTAAAACAGGTGAAATTCATGTACAATATTCTGCTCTCCGTCAAGACCTTGGTAATCAAGTGTTGGAAATTTCTGATCTCGAAGATCAAATCGGCCAGCTCGGACAAGCCACAGAGCTAAATCCTCTAGCACTCGGTGTTGAACTAGCTCTGGCGAATACGACAGGTCGTATTTTCGCCATTGCCGTCCAAACTAATGATCTAGCTGGGTACACTGCCGCCATGGACGTGTCGGAAAACGTTCGGCTGTATGCGGTTGTCCCGCTGACGCAAGACATCTCTATTTTGGAGATGGTCCAAGAGCGAGTGGATCAGCTGTCTACTCCGCAGAATGCTTCGTGGCGCGTTGCTATCGTCAATACTGCTATTCCGACTAGTCAACCGGTTGGTGTGTATTCCAGCGGCTTGGTTAACTCCAATTCTGGCAACACTCTCACTAGCTCGACCGGGGTTCTTCTGTGTCCAACTGGCGCTAATAACAACTCCAATTTCGTTGGTGATGGCGTTGTTCCCGGAGACATTTTGGTTGTTACATCTGCTACTGGTACTCCGACG
>Ga0209622_1000031_pt1 | contig 14412 bp, 13 predicted proteins | sample TexAe_OM3H0_M2_FD_187943 | JGI IMG/M metagenome (GOLD analysis project Ga0209622, IMG submission 187943) | Forest soil microbial communities from Davy Crockett National Forest, Groveton, Texas, USA - Texas A ecozone_OM3H0_M2 (SPAdes) (version 2) | ecosystem: Environmental > Terrestrial > Soil >...
ATTTGTAATTGTTTCAAAATAATCATTTATAAACGGAAGTAATTGATTATTTTTTAAAGTGCTAGGTGGATTAATGCCACTTACTGTTTTAAGATAAAACCCCAATGTTTCGTAATTTATTTTACCATCAACACTATCAAAAGCCGTAATAGGAAAATTACAAATAGTGCCACCATCTACATAAATATGATTATCAGGAATGCCGTTAGAAAAAGTCCATGCTTCAAAAAAAAGAGGAATAGATATAGATGCTCTTATAGCCTCAGCTACAATTGTGTCAGGTGTTTTAGCTACTGAAAACTCTTTTAAAACATGTTCATTTAAATCGGCGGCAAAAACTCGTAAATCAAGCATGTTTGCTTTTTTAAAATCAGCAAATGTCGCATTTTCATCAAGGCCTTTGTAAGCTATACAATTTTTTATCCAACGTATAAAAACATCTCCTTTATATAAGCCATATTCAGGACTTATTTGCAATGAACCCCAACTATCTTCAAAAGTTTTAAAATCGGTTGCTGCTACCACTTTTAAAATATCTGCCGATGTGTATTTTAAACTGATAAACACTGCTGTAATGGCACCGGCTGAAGTTCCTGCAACACGTTCTACGTGCTGCAGCACTTTTTTTTCTTCAAGTGCATCAATAACACCGGCGTATGCTATACCTAAAACGCCCCCGCCTTTAAAAACTAAATTCTTTATCATTGGGCAGATTTTACTTAAACAATATACGAATTTATTTTTTTATTTTAATAGATGATTAATTATTAAAAGGATGTGATTTAATAATCTCAATGTCTTTTTTTATCAATTTGGTAATGTCTTTTAAGTAAGGCATTTCGTCTTGTGTGCAAAAAGATATCGCAATGCCGCTTGCACCTGCTCTGCCCGTTCTGCCAATACGGTGCACGTATGTTTCAGCTTGTTCGGGTAATTCGTAATTTATAACGTGCGATAATTTATCTACATCAATCCCTCTCGATGCAATATCAGTTGCCACCAAAACTCTAATTGTTCTGTCTTTAAAACCTTTTAAAGCTCTTTCGCGTGCTCCTTGAGATTTATTACCATGTATCGCTTCAGCTTTAATGCCTCCACTGGTTAATTCTTTAGCAACTTTATCGGCACCACGCTTGGTACGTGTAAAAACCAAAGCACTTTCAATATTTGCATCTTTTAAAATATGCTTCAATAATGGGCGCTTATACTCTTTCTTCACATAATAAACGGCTTGTTTAACTAAAGTAGCTGTAGATGATACAGGAGTTACCGCAACGCTAACCGGGTTTTTAAGTATGGTGTTAGCCAGCTTCATAATATCGGGTGCAGCCGTTGCAGAGAAAAACAAGGTTTGTTTTTTTTCCGGAAGCTTGGTAATTACTTTTTTAATGTCGTTAATAAAGCCCATGTCAAGCATGCGGTCAGCTTCATCTAATACAAAAAACTGTACGCTGTTTAGTTTTATAAAACCTTGTTGCATAAGGTCTAATAACCTGCCTGGCGTTGCTACCAATACATCAGTACCACGTCTAATAGCAGCCACTTGCGGATTTTGGTTAACGCCACCAAATACACTTGTGTGTGTTATGCCAAGGTTTCTGCCGTACTCTAAAAAGTTGGCGCTTATTTGTAAAGCTAGCTCACGTGTTGGTGCAAGCACTAATGCTTTAATTGTTTTTTGTGGAACCGCCGGTTTGTTAGCGTCCAGTAATTGTAAAATAGGTAAAGCAAACGCTGCTGTTTTGCCTGTACCTGTTTGTGCACAACCAAAAATATCTTTACCGGCTAAAATATGCGGAATAGATTGTGCTTGAATGGGCGTTGGGTTTTTGTACCCTTTTTTATCTAAGGCTGTAACCAGCTGATTGATAAGTTTTAAATCTGAAAATGTCATTTCGTGTTTTATTTTTTAATTATAAATAGTAAGTGTATGCGCATAAACGCAGCACCAAATTAACCTGTAAGAAAAATGTAAAATATATCGTATTGTGACTAACGGAATACAAACTGATTGAGATACAATCTTCTTCGAGAAGTACACAAAGATACACAATTTATTGGTAACTCAAGCTTTTGGTTGCTTTACCTATCCTAATAGCTGATAATTACCAAAGCAAATTTTTCGTATCTTTAAATAACATTAAAAACAAACCCTATGGCAAAAGTTGAGCCCAAACACAAAAAAACACTTGCACAAAAATTATTAACCTTTCAACGAAATGGACTTCAACAATATGGCAAATATCTAGATCAGCAATTAAAACTAACGGATAAAATGAGAAACGCTACTGCCTACAAAAAGTACATTGAAAAACAAATTATCTATAAAGACAAAAAAATTAAAAAAATAGATAACAAACTAAAAAACCTCTAGGTTACACTTACCTACAAATAGTTTTATATTTGGTGTAATTACATCCAACAAAACTATGAGTCAACAAATCTATATTGTACGCAATGCTCACCCAACCGAGTTCCAAGAAATTGGCCAACTAATGGTACAGGTATATTCGCAGTTAGGTGGTTTTCCAAAACCAAGCGAACAACCAAATTATTATAACATGCTTGCCAACATTGGCAACTTAACCCAAAAACCTAATACCGAACTTTTAGTAGCTGTTTCGGCTGATAATAAAATAGCAGGTGCTGTAGTTTACTTTAGCGATATGCAGTACTATGGTTCGGGCGGTGCAGCCACTAAAGAAAAAAATGCAGCAGGCTTTCGTCTTTTAGCTGTTAATCCAGTCATACGAGGGCAGGGCATAGGCAAACTCCTTACCCATGCCTGCATTGCAAAAGCAAAACAAAGCAAATTACGAAACATGGTTATACACACCACCAAAGCCATGCAAACTGCTTGGATGATGTACGAAAGCTTAGACTTTAAACGCGCTGAAGATTTAGATTTTATGCAGGAGCAACTTCCTGTTTTTGGTTTTCGTTTAGCATTGTAATTAATAAAATAAATTGTAGATATTTTAAACATTTTTAATTCTTTACTTCTAACTTATTTTGCATCTTTACATATATGAATTACTTATTTTCATACAGCGGTCCGGTTAGCTTTAAAATAAAAAGGCAATTGCTTCGCAATATAAAAAGTAACACTGAAACTGTTACAAAAAGCATTCTTGTTCAAAAACGCATTCGTTATGTGTTCGATGAAATATTATCTAACGTTTACGAATACTACAAACAACACGATTTTTCTAACGAAACCACTAGTATAGATGGTTACTTAAAACCTAACACACTTGAGTTTATTTTAAATAGTACAGTTACCGAAACTGATAAAGAAGCGTTAAAAAAACATTTAGATTTTATTAATTCCCTAGATGAAACGGGTTTAAAAAAACTATATAAAGCCCGATTAGAAGAAAAAAATACCGATAAAGTAACTGCCGGTATTGGGCTTATAAGTATCCGCATCAAAACCGGAAATCCTATCACATACGAGTTTAAAAAAACTACAACAGCCGATACCGTGTTATTAAAAATAGTGCTAAATTTAAACAATGAATAAATTTATTTTAGAGGCTACTGATACTACACCAAAAGTTGTCCTTGATCATCTTGAAAATACATTTGAAATATCAGGCGAAGCTTCACCTGAAGATGCTAAGCTTTTTTATGCCGCCCTGTTTTCTTGGATAGAACAATACAAAAGCTACCTGTATTATGTTAACGACAAAAGTGATATGAAAAAAAATCTCATTTTTACCTTTCACTTAAGTTATGTTTCATCTTCTGCTTTAAAATACACGTATAATTTTTTGCAGCACCTAGAAGAGCTTAAACCTCTTTGCAATACGGTAACTATAAAATGGTTATACGATAAAGAAGATACCGATATGGAAGATAACGGAAAAGAGTTTTCTACTATGGTAAAAATTCCTTTTGTTATTGAGCAGGCTCCATAATTTGTTGTTACACAACAAACTGGGTTAATTATATATTCTTAACGCTCAATCAAAAAATCTTTGTCTATTTTTATCCCGATGAAAAGATTGTCAATCATTCTTGGCACCACACTCTTACTGCTTAATACGTTTTGCTTTTCGCAGAATAAAGATTCGCTTTGGCTTGTTTATAATAATAAATCAAACGCCGATACCGTTCGTTTAAAATCTCTTTACGACTTGGCCAATAGTTATCTCGATAATAATCCTTATACCTCTATAGTATTTGCTCAGATGGAATTACAACTGGCCGAAAAAACAAATCAGCCAAAGTATAAGGCCAAAGCCTTAAATCTTATTGGGGTGCTGCATAAAAACAAAGGCTTGTATCCGTTGGCTTTAGAGTATTTTTTGAAGGCTTTAAAAATATTTGAAGAAATAAAAAATAACCGGGGCATAGGAAACTGTTATGCAAACATGGGCAACATTTATGCCGAGCAAAAAGAGTTTACAAAGGCATTGCAGTTTTATAAAAAAGCATTAAAAGCCAGGCAAGATGCTGAAGATAAAAACCGCATAGCATCATCCTATGGCGATTTAGGCAATGTTTATTCTGCTATGTCTGATTACGAAACTGCTTTAAAGTATCATAATATAGCCTTAAAAATTCGCCAGGAAATGGGCGACAAGCAAGGCGAGGCTTATTGCTACAACAACATTGGTGTGGTGTACAAAAACCAAACTAATTACATCAAAGCATTAGAAAATTATTTTAAATGCCTCAGTGCTATTAAAGAAGTCGACGATAAAAAAGGTATAACCTATTGTTACAACAACATAGGCAACACCTATATTGATTTAAAAGAATATAAACTTGCTCTACTTTATTGCGACTCAAGTTTACAAACCGTAAAAGCACTTGGCGATGTAAATGCCGAACGTACAGCCTACCAAAACTTAGCGCAGATTTACGTTAAAACAGGCAAATATAAAGAGGCTTATGAGTACGAAACGAAATTTAAAGAGTTAACCGACAGCATTTTTAACGAAGAAAACAGCAAACAGCTTGGCGATATGAAAACCAGTTTCGAGGTGGAAAGAAAAGAAGCTGAACTAAATGCCAAAGCAGATAAACAAGAGGCACTTCTTTTAGAAGAAGAAAAAAGAGAGACAGTTATTATGTATGCATTCTTTGCATTATTACTGGTGGTTATTATTTTTTCTTTCTTTTTATACAAACGGGTTAAAGCCGCTAACAAGCAAAAACAAACCATTGAGTATTTGTTTAAAGAAGTGCATCATAGGGTAAAAAACAACCTGCAAGTAATTACAAGTCTTTTAAATCTTCAAAAAAATTATATTGATGATAAAAAAGTACTCGATATTTTTCAGGATTGCCAAAATCGTGTTTACGCTATGGCTGCCATTCACGAAAAGCTATACGAACATAGCGCACTTTCAAACATAAATTTTAACGAGTACATAAAAAAACTAATCACACAACTTATAGATACGTATCAGCTTAAGTTTAAAGTAAAATATAATTTAGAAGTAGATATCGATGCACTTGATTTAGATACACTCATTCCCATCGGGTTACTTACCAACGAAATAATTTCTAACTCACTTAAATATGCCTTTACTAATGAGGATGAAAATCCGCTTATTACATTTAAACTCCTAAAAACAAACGAACCAAACTCATTTATTATGCTGATTGGTGATAACGGCAAGGGTACTAAAGTAGGTTTAAATGATAGCCATACTTCTTTCGGTATGGAGTTAATTAAAATTCTGACAGCTCAATTACACGGCACCATTAAACAGTTACCTGGTAGAGGGACTATGTATGAGGTCGTTTTCTCTACTGTAAACTAAACTAGTTCTACTCCCCAACAACCAACACTACAAAACTGTTTGGTTTAATTTTAGCGCGTGGCTTAGGGTTTTCTTTAGTTGGCTCAGGGCGTTCGCCATATTCGGCTGTGGGCACATATAAGTGATGTGTTGTATTATTTAAAGCAATGGTACGCGCACCTTTTTGTGTGCTAACTGTTTCCAAAACTTTAAATGTATTTTCATTCTCTTCTTTTACTACGGTAATCGTTCCTTCTCCGTTTGATGAGTAAGCGCATTTTTTCTCCGCGTCAAAAGCGGCTCCATCGGTGCCTTCTCCGATGGGTAGCGTAGTTACAATTTTTCCGTTTTCAGCATTCATAACAACCATTAATTTATTGGCACATGCCGAAAACAATCGGTGTGTTTTAGTATCAATAGCAAGCCCTGTTGGCTCTTCTCCGGGTGCTAAGCTCCAGGTATTTTTTATTTTCATATTAACGGCATCAATAACAACAACCAGACTTTTCTCTTCAAGGTTTACATAAATAGTTCCTTTACCATCGGTAACCGCAACTTCGGGGTTACTCTCAAATTTAATGGTTTCAATAATTTTATTTGTTTTTGCATCAATTACCGTAGCATCGTTGCTTCTTGCATTAAAACTAAAAACTCTATGGGTAAATTCGTCATATAACATAGCATCCGGACTTATTCCTTTTATTTTTATTTTTTCAAGCGTAGCAAATGTTTTTAAATCAAACACGGTTATCGATGTATCTTTTCCATTACTAATAAATCCTTTGTTTACATCGTTAGCAACCGTAATGCCATGCACTCCTTTAGTATCTTGTATAGTTGCAATGGTTTTATCTGTTTTTAAATCCACTACATCTACCACATTGCCATGCGATAAAAACAGATGCTGCCCAACTTCATCTACCGTTAAAAAATCCCAACCGGCATCTCCGGCTACACTAATTTTTTTAATTACTTTATATTTATTACTTGTTTGTGCCTGTAGGGTTATTCCTAACACAATAGCGGCAACAACAAAGGATATTTTTTTCATTTCTTAAATTTTAATGATTATATGATACTAAAAATTGCGGAGCAATAGTATAAATAAACTCTGTACCAATTTTGTAGACTATTGTACGGCATCATAAATAATCATTCTAGATACAGGCTTACCATCTTCTTCTTGTTCAGGCGCATAAACCTTATGAGTAAATTTATCAAAGGTTAAACTATGTACTTTTTTCTGCACCTTAAAATCTTCTAGTTTGGTAAAATGCGTAGCATCATCTTCATGAAAAACCGAAATAAATCCATCATAACAAGCCACATAAATTCGTTTTAATCCCGGGTCATATTTTACAACATCCGATCCACCTGCCATTTTCAAAAATGCAATGGGTTTATAGGTGTCTAAATTTAAAACCGTAAGTAAATCATTTCCTTCGCAAGCCAAAAAAGCTAAACGATGTTCTATATCCAAAGCCATTCCGTGGTTGCCTTTGCATTCTCCAACGGGGTATCTGCCAATTTCACTGTCCGTTGCGGGGTCAATTACCGCAAAAACATTTTCATCCTGCAAATTCAAATAAATTTTTTTCGAGATAGAATCGTACTGCGGCATTCCGGTTTCACTCTTAAACGAAATCTTTTTAATTATCTCATCTTTCGTTACATCTATTACAATAAGTGTTTTGCCTCGCTCATCCGATACATATAATTTTTTAAAATGCTTTGCATAAGCATTGCCATCAGGTTTTTCAATAGCAGGTAGTTTTTTTACTACTACCATTTTATTCATATCTATCACGCCTATTGTATGGTCTTTCCAGTTCGATGTGTAAACTTTATTCAGTTCCTCAATATATTCTATTCCTTCGGCACCAGGCGTATCCATAATCATTTTTACCAGCTTGTTTGTTTTTATGTCAATTACATATAAAACATTTGCACCCAAGTGCGCCGATAATAAATAATTGTGCTTGTAATCAATCGTTAAGTAATCAAAGCGTTTACCAACTTCTCCTGGTAAATCAATAGTAGCTATTTGTTTAAGTGTTGGAACTGAAATATTTTTTTTCGTGAACGATTGTATCCCCAAACAAATAACTGTACCAATAACTGCAAGTAAAAAGGTAAGTTTAATTTTCATGTATTTCATAAGATTATAAAACCTTACTTATTTTCAGCACAATAAAATTACGCTGTCTGTAATTTTACATTGCCGGGTTGCGGCGTAGTATAACCACTAATATCAATGCGTTGCACGCGTTCTTTAAAAAATGCAATAGCTTGCTCTTCGGTAGTAATGTTTGGGTTTACAATTACCATGTGCTTAGCCAAAGCTTTGTAGTTTTTTCGCATTAAAAAAAACCACACCATAAAAAAATCTATGCCTTCAAAAATGATAGCATTTTCTGCTGTGTATTTATCCAGGTTCTTTAAAAATTCATCGGGCAATTCTAACCAATGCATGGCTGGTTTTAAATGATGTATAATATGGTAACCATCATTAAAGCATTTATGGTTATAGCCTACATTAATGCAGTTAATAGAGTTTACATAGCTGTTTCGTGGTTTGCTTTTGTCAATAAACGCATGTTGTCCCCAGTTACCTGCCAACATTAAAAAGCGTACAACAAACACAGGTACCACAAATACAAGTAAACTTGCTTTCCAATTAAAAAACAATAACGCAATAGCAATTATCCAAAACGAAAATTCGCCCACTAAAAAATCTTTTCTAATTTTCATTCTGTTTTTTCTTTTTAAATAAGCTGCCAAATCATAAATGCCGCTAACAATAAACGTATAATAATAATGCATAAAACCACTAAAGCTATCGCGCTGATACTTCATGGTGCTGCTTAAATCACTTGGCATATTTTCTTCGGCATGATGCATGCCCAAATGGTGTGCAAAATACGACTCGGGTGTTTCACCAAAAAATGGCCCTATTACCCAAGGTATAATATTGTTCATCCACTTATATTCTTTCTTAAATAAAGGTCGGTGCGATGTTAAGTGCAACATCAAGATAAACGAACCCGTTAAAACTGCAAAATTATACAAGTAGTAAATTGATATCAGCCACCAGTTTAGGTTACCGGGTATAAATAAATAAACTGCAAAAGGTATAGTAGTGCAAAAAATAATTCCGCAAAGTTTAATAAACGCCATATCGCGTTTATCGTTAAGCAATTTAATAAAAAAACGTTCAATAAAATTGTAACTTGTTTTCTCTTTGTAAACCGGATCGGTTATTGTAATATTTTTAATATCAGTCATTAAGCAGCAGGCTTGTTGTTTTGGTTTTTAAAATCTGTTCTAAAAATAATGTCCCAAAATTTAGAACTTACCCCATAACCGTTTTCATCATCTTTATAATGATGTATCATGTGATGCATTTTAATTTTTTGCCACAACCCATTTTTAAACTGAAAATGATGTATAGCATAATGTGTCATATCGTAAAACAAATAACCACACACAAAACCACTAAAAAAAGGCGAAACCAAATCTGCTCCTAATAGGGCACGAAACATATAGTAATATAAAAAAGCAAGCGGTACACTTACCGCTGGCGCCATTACTAAACGTTTAGCATCATTGGGGTAATCGTGGTGTACACCGTGAAATATAAAATGTACACGTTTACCAAAGGCTGAAGTTGGATGATAATGGAATAAAAAGCGATGCATTACATATTCTGTAAGCGACCAAGCAAACACACCTGCCGCAAATAACGCAATAGCCATTAGCACAGCTACATGAAAAACAAAAAAAGTTTTGTAAATAAAATAGCCTACCACGGGCACAAAAAGAACTAAAGGTGTTACAAAATGTATTTTCGAAAACATTTCGAAAATATCATTTTTAAACATTCTGGTTGATTCCTGACTATTAGATACGAACGTTTGTTTCATTTTTTAATTCAGTTAGGCTGCAAAAGTACAAAAATTGGTCAAATATATGCTATTAAGTCCCCGGCTCGCAATGCCACTGATATAAATCATTTTTATCCCTTTTAACAGATTTTATGTGATTAAACATCATTTAAGGCCAATAAATCTATAATTTCAGCGTTTCTTACCAAATTTAGCAAAAAATCATTTATGCGTAAAATTATACTAGGTGCTCTGCTCTTCTTTACAGGTGTTAGCTTCAACTTATCTGCTCAAAACAAATATACTATCAGCGGCTACATTAAAGATGTAAAAACGGGCGAGCAATTAATTGGTGCCTCGCTTGTTATTAAAGAAATTCCTGCCACAGGTGTCAACACCAATGCTTATGGCTTTTACTCCATAACCATCCCCGAGGGTAAATATACTGTAATGGCACAGTTTACGGGTTATAAAACAAAAGCAGACACTATTATTTTAGATAAAAACAAAAAGCTTGATTTTTCCCTTAGCGATGCAGTAGCAGAACTTAACGAAGTAATTGTTACCGACGAGAAAAAAGACCAAAACATTACCGCTACCCAAATGGGAGTTGATAAACTTGATATAAAACAAATTCAGAACATTCCGGTTTTTTTTGGCGAAAAAGATGTACTTAAAACACTTCAATTGTTGCCAGGTGTAAAATCGGTGGGCGATGGCAGCAGTGGTTTTTATGTACGGGGTGGTAACTCATCTCAAAACCTTATTTTGTTAGATGAGGCAACCGTGTATAATGCTTCTCACTTACTGGGTTTCTTTTCTGTTTTTAATTCTGATGCTATTAAGGATGTAACACTTTATAAAGGCACACAGCCTGCCGAGTTTGGCGGACGTTTATCTTCAGTACTCGATATTAAAATGAAAGATGGTAACGATCAAAAATTAAGTGTAAGTGGCGGTATTGGTTTAATTGCATCCCGTTTAAATATCGAAGCACCGCTTAAAAAAAACAGAGGCTCTTTCATCATTTCGGCACGTCGTACGTATGCCGATGCAATCTTAAAGCTTGTTTCTAAAAATCCGATGCTAAAAGGTGTGCAACTTTATTTTTATGATGTGAACCTAAAGGCCAATTATCGCCTTAACGATAAAAATAGAATTTATCTGTCGGGTTATTTAGGTAAAGATGTGTTAGGTTTTAATAGTTTTGGTCTCAATTACGGAAATATTACGGGTACACTTAGGTTAAATCACTTATTTAGCGATAAGTTTTTTTCTAACACCAGTTTAATTTTTACCAATTACGATTATAAAATAACCACCAGCTTTGGTGCTAACAGTTTAGATATCATTTCGCGCATTCAGGATTATTCGTTAAAACAAGATTTTCAATATTTCCTAAACTCAAAAAACAAAATCAAGTTTGGTTTTCAATCTACTTTTCACAAATTAATTCCGGGCTCTATTACAACAACCAGCAATTCCCCGCTTAGCAAACGTGGCGTGCCAAATAAATTTGCTTGGGAAAATGCCCTTTACCTTTCGCACGAAGTCAGGTTTACTGATAAATTTAGTGTTGAGTACGGTGCGCGCCTTACTTCCTTTACCTTGCTTGGCCCCGGTACTTTTTATACTTACAATGCTAACGATGTTATAACCGATTCGGCTAAATACACACAAACACAATCGGTAAAAACCTATTTTAATCTTCAGCCACGCGCAACTTTTAATTATGTGCTAAATGCTAAAAGCTCAATAAAAGGTAATTATGCGCGTAATACACAGTATTTGCATTTGTTACAAAATACCACATCGGGTAACCCAACCGATTTATGGATACCAAGTAGCAACAATGTTAAACCCGAATTGTGCGACCAATTTTCATTGGGTTACTTCCGTAATTTTTTAGATAACATGTTTGAGACTTCTATCGAAACGTATTACAAAGCTTATCAAAATCAAATCGATTATATAAACGGCGCGCAGTTAAACTTAAATGCCAATGTAGAATCTCAATTATTATATGGTATAGGCAGGTCGTATGGAGTTGAATTATTTATCAAGAAAAAATATGGCCGCTTAACAGGCTGGGTGGGTTACACCTTATCTCGTACCGAGCGAAAAATAAATGGCATCAACAACGATAGCTGGTATCCTGCCACGCAGGATATTACGCATTATATAACAGCTGTCGGTATTTTTCAGTTAAGTAAAAAATGGACAGCATCAGCGTCCTTTGTATATTACACAGGCAACGCAGTTACTTTTCCAAGTGGTAAGTACGAGGTAAATGGTCAGGTAGTTTTTTACTACACCCAACGCAATGGTTATCGTATGCCTGCTTATAACAGGTTAGATGTTGGATTTACCTACCAAGCAAAAAAAACTGCAAAAACCGAAACAAGTTGGAACTTCTCTTGCTATAATGCCTACGGACGAGAAAATCCCTACAGCATAACTTTCCAAGTAAACCCAAACAACCCGCAACAAACACAAGCCGTTATGACTTATTTATTTCGCTGGGTGCCATCAATCACTTACAACTTTAAATTTTAATCGCTATGAAAAAAATTATCTCCTTTCTATTCATAATTTGCAGTGTATTGGCATCCTGCACTAAAGTAGTTAACATCGATTTAAACTCGGCAAACCCCAGTATTGTAGTAGATGCCGAAATTACCGATCAACCCGAGCCTTACACCGTAAACCTAACACAAACTGTAAACTTTAGTGATAACAATATGTTTCCTGGTGTAACAGGCGCAACGGTTGTAATTAGTGATAACGCTGGCAACACCGAAACTCTTACCGAAACAGGTTCAGGTAATTATGTGGCTGCGCATTTGCAGGGTACAAGTGGCAGAGTTTATCATATTTCCATTACCTCTAACGGTAAAAACTATACTGCAATCTCAACCATGCCCGCGCCTGTGGCATTAGACTCTGTAATTGCGGATACTTCAAGTCGTACTAGAGGAGGTGGATTTGGCGGTGGTGGAGGCGGTAACACAACCCCTGTTGTGGGCGTTTCTGTACATGCTGTATTTACTGACCCTGCGGGAGTAGCCAATTACTATCGTTTAATCGAATGTGTAAACCGTGTGCCTAATTATAAGAACATATCTATCGTTTCCGACCAAGGACAAGATGGCGCTATAATTTCTAAAAACATTGTAAGACGCGATACAACCATACACAAAGGAGATACCATAAGTGTTATATTAGAAAGTATAGATGCCAATGTGTACGAATATTACAGAACGCTTGCACAAATAACCAAACAGCAAACCGGTATACAAACTACTGTGCCCGGTAACCCAACAACAAATTTAAGCAACAATGCCTTGGGCTTTTTTAGTGCTTATGCTATACGTACAAAATATACTATAGCACCTTAAGGCTAAGTAATTATTTTAATTAAAAACAGAATTGGCTATATTTGCTTTTATCATTTAGTAATTAGATAAAGAGAGCATGAGCGATAAAAAATTTATGCAGGAAGCCATTGAGCTTTCTGTAAATAATGTTAAGTCGGGTAGGGGTGGACCTTTTGGTGCAGTTGTGGTAAAGGATGGGAAAATAATTGCGCGCGCTGCAAACAGCGTTACCAGCACTAACGACCCCACAGCACACGCCGAGGTAAATGCCATCCGCGAAGCCTGCAAAATTTTAAACACATATCAATTAACGGGCTGTGAAATTTATACCAGTTGCGAGCCTTGCCCAATGTGCCTGGGTGCAATTTATTGGGCACGCCCCGATAAAGTGTATTACGCCAACACAAAGTTAGATGCCGCCGCTATAAATTTTGACGACGATTTTATTTATCAGGAAATTGCAAAACCACTCGACAAACGCGAAATGAAATTTATTCAACTTTCACGCGAAGAAGCCTTAACCGCTTTTGATGAGTGGAAAAAGAAAACCGATAAAATAGAATATTAGTTTTACTGTTATTAAAAAACCCTCTTACGTTTTACATAAGAGGGTTTTCCAAAAACAAATTTCAAATTACTTATTTAGCAAATCTAAAGCTGCTTCCTAAAAAGCGCGCATTAGTTCCTAATTGCTCTTCAATGCGAAGCAACTGATTGTATTTTGCAATCCTATCACTACGTGATGCCGACCCTGTTTTAATTTGTCCGCAACTTAAAGCAACCGCTAAATCAGCAATCGTAGTATCTTCTGTCTCACCACTACGGTGACTCATCACCGACGTATAACCATGCGTTTGTGCCAATTGCACAGCCTCAATAGTTTCACTTAGTGTGCCAATTTGGTTTACCTTTACTAATATAGAATTTGCAACACCTTTGTTTATTCCTTCAACCAAACGGTTTACATTAGTAACAAACAAATCGTCACCTACTAATTGCACATCGTTACCAATGCGGTCGCTTATGCCTTTCCACCCATCCCAATCATCTTCAGCAAAACCATCTTCAATCGATATGATAGGATATTTTTTTGCCCAGTCAGCCCAATAGTCAACCATCTGTGATGAGGTTAATTCATCACCGGTAGATTTTTTAAACTTGTATATTTTTTTCTCCGCATCATAAAATTCAGATGCTGCTGCATCCATAGCAATATAAATGTCTTCGCCCGGTTTGTAACCCGCCGATTCAATTGCCTGTATAACATATTTCAGTGCATCTTCATTTGATTTAATGTTGGGTGCAAAACCACCTTCATCACCTACATTGGTAGATAAACCTTGTTTTTTTAACACTGCTTTTAAATGATGGAAAACTTCAGTACCCATGCGCAAT
>Ga0209622_1000032_pt1 | contig 14328 bp, 17 predicted proteins | sample TexAe_OM3H0_M2_FD_187943 | JGI IMG/M metagenome (GOLD analysis project Ga0209622, IMG submission 187943) | Forest soil microbial communities from Davy Crockett National Forest, Groveton, Texas, USA - Texas A ecozone_OM3H0_M2 (SPAdes) (version 2) | ecosystem: Environmental > Terrestrial > Soil >...
CCCTCGGCACTCATTATCGCATCAATAATTTCACTCACTTTTACTATGCCCTCGTAATTTATAGGCTCCTTACTGCCTATATCAAATATGGCTATATTGTTTAAGTAGGCAGTTAAAGCGGCTTCTACATTTGTTTGTGCCACACCTGCAAAACCTGCTTTATAATATACCGTACCAAAAATAGCTATTTGGTCAGGTGGTAAACTGGTTACCGTATAGTTAACTCCTGCTGTGCCTTTGGCATCAAAATAACTTTGCAATTGCGTTAGGGCACTTCCTGTAATTGGTGCAGCAGGGCTACCCGCCTGCGCCACTTTTATATGCACTTCGTTATTGCCGGTTGTTATAGCCGCACAACGTGTTACAATATTAAATTGTGGGTCAACAGTTGGGTAGCCTAATGCGCCATTGGGTAAAATGTTTAAGGTGTTTGTGTTAGGTAAATTGCTTGGGTCGTACTGGTACAAAAACGCTTGCGCCGCAATCCAGTTTAAACTGGCGGCAGGTGTTTGCGTAGCGTAAGTGTTTATTTGCACTAAATAATCATCCCAGCTTTGCTCTAATAAATTTTGGCAGGCGGCCATCACATACGCCATCAAACCAAATAGAGATGTTAAGGATGTACTCGTCAGCAACGAGCCCAACAAAGGGTCGGCCGCTATGGTGGCCATAATGCCTGCTTTTATAGTTGCGGTGCTTCTTGCCATGTTTTAAATGTTTGGTAAAATATCAGGTGTTGTTGTCATGTTGGCTACAGTGCCCACGTTAGGTGTATTCTGTGCCGTAAAATCTTTTAGCTTGGCAATATAAATTTGCTGGTACCAGCGCAGGTTACCAAAATTGGTGTTAGCCACTTCGGCCTTCCACAAAAATTTAGAACAAGTATCCGTTTCAAACCACTGGGTGTATTTGTAACAAAGTTGTTTGGTATCTAAAAAACTCACATCATTATCCTTTAATGAGGTGTAAACAATATGCAAAATGGTTTTAAAATTTTTATGCAAAACCTTTTGCGTGTTTTGTCCGCCATCTTCCATATCGGCAAACTCAATATAGCAAGCGGGGAGTAGACGAGGCTTATCATCATCCGTTCCCGCAAGTTCGTGTTCTACCTGGTTGTTCCAAAGCTCAACGGTTTTAAAAACAGTGTTACCGTTACCGTCTTTCACATTGGTCAATAAATTATTTCGCAGAGCCGTAAAAATTGTACTCGTCATTTAGTTTAAGTTTATAACAATGGGTTTACCGTCGCTCCACGAAAAATTATTTACCACACCTGTTTGCAAGCGCATAAAAAACTCACGTGGGTTTTCATCGCGCATGCGGCACTTTTTTCGTTTAATATTTATTTTCTTAATCGGCATTTTTTATTTCTAGTACGTTGCTTCCATAAGTTTCTTTAATGTATTCAGCACTTAGTTTATATTTAGGCGATGCAATCAGCGCCAAATCAATTTGCACTTTGTTTTCAATTTCAACATCCGTGTTGTCGGTTATTTTGCACACTTCATCTCCCACATCAAATCCATGACGAACCAGCAGAGGCTTCAATTGTTTTTCAATCACCTGCTCCATAAAAAAAGTAGCCTCGTGTTTCACTCTGTCCTGTACACGCTCATGCGATTTAGCCGCACCCACAAAACTTTTTTCTTCCATCGTGCCGGTGCAACCCAAAATAAGTTTACTCATTTCCTCGTTGCACATGTTGGCAAGTTCCATAAACACCTGGTGCGCATCTCTACGACTTGCTTCGCGTATATCAAGTTTATCTTGTCCGTTTGTAATCAAATACTGACTCGCCCCCCAATTCTTCATCATCTTATCGGCGGCTTTCATCAGCTCAGGGTCTTTGGTGTTGGTTTGCAGTATTCGGGTTGGCACACCAAAAATTTGCGTGTACTCAGCCCAGGCACCCAAAGCTGTTTTTTTCCATATCGCGTGATAAGATGCCTTCAGCAACAAACCCAAATCTTTTTCATCACCAACCGGCACCACCCAATTACAGAAGGGTTCTGCATTATAATCCTGACCTTCAAACCCTGTGTAGGTGCTTGTTACCACATTAAATTCGGGCTTCACATAAATTCGCGGAATCAATTTCACTCCCGTAAATCCATCTTCACTCACATTGCCCAACTGTATTAAACTGAAACCCCAAAATCTGCTATCAAGCGCAAGCGAACAAAAATCTCTGAACCATTTTGTTTTTAGCAGCTTGCTGGTTTCTTCGTTTATCGTTCCATCTGCTTTGTAGAAATTAAATTCTCTGCTCAGTACCAAATTTTTGTAATTGCTTATGCAACCACTTAAATGACTATCCAATACTGCATCCACATACACTCTATATAAATCATAGCGTTGCGGAAACTGCACCGATTCTGCCTGCAGCGTAGCGTTCCTCAAACTCTGTATGTTTTGCGACACACGATACAATTGCATCTCGTAATCAATCACCTTATGCAAATCAACCCCTTCGGGTTTCTTTTTTACTTGCGCATTTTTTACGCCCGTACTTTTTTTATGAATCAGCTTCGTCATCTCAGTAACTCATTTTAGGAGTTTGTGTATCATTCGTTTCGTTATCGCCCAAGCGGTTTCCCCAGCGTAAAGCAAGTTCGCTTGTATCAGGTGGCAACTCAGGCAGGTTTGCACTCAGTGCGCCACTCGCAATTTTATTCAGCCACGCAATCGCCGAATTTTCTTTATCGCCCATGTAACGCGTAATGCGCAATTCCGGAATATTGCGTTTATTTATCGTAGCGTGCGCATGATACAAAACAATGTCAACCATTTTTTGCACCAGCAAACCATTTCGGTTATCGCCCATAATCCACTTAGTAGTATCAGTTGGCAAAACTCCCGTGAAAGAATAAGCACTCACCAAAGTCCATGCCTGCGCATTTGTCGGCGCAGCATTATTATTCCCCACGCGAGATGTATAAATATTATTCTTCCAAAATACTTGATCACCCAAATTATACAGACTATTAAAATCATAAGCAGGCTGGGGCAGTAGCGCATAAAATAATTGCCCCTCTAAACAAATAAATGTCCATTCACTTGGTACAAAAGCATGAGCCGCACTACCCGCTGTACTTCGATAAATATTTCCCCCATAACTCACCCTTTGACCCGTAGTATAAACCACACTCGCCGAAAACGCCACCTCCGTATACTGCACCCTATCATTTCCATAATAAGTAGCTGCTATATTAAAAACCGATGTATCCGTAAAAACAGATGCCACATCATAGCGTTGTTTCAGGTAACCGCTAATTTCTTCCTGTGCCGCAGGCTCCGTATCCAAAATACGTTGCTGCACCGTGTAGCTGACATCACTGCCATTATCAAACACCTGGTTTAAATCATCAACCGTAATTATTCGCTCGTAATCTTTTTGTACTAAAAAACGCATACGGCAAAAGTAAGCCAAGCAAAAACCACATGGCGTACTTTGCGGCAAGTATTTGTATTAGTACAAACTTATTGTACTATAAATTAATTCATTAGGCCTCGTTGTCATTTCGAACGAATGTGAGAAATCTGTTTTCAAAAACAATCAGGGCGTTCCGGTGGGTTACCACCGTCGGGCTTTCCGTTTCAAGTCCTCGCCTGCTCATGTCATTTCAACTACTCGTTGTTGTCATTTCGAAGGAGGCACGACTAAGAAATCTGTATTAGCAGGCTGTGGGCTTTCCACTGCCATTCCTAACGGGAAAGTAATTGTTTGCATTAATATAAATGAAAATCATGTGGTTAAAATAAGGTGGCGGTAAATGGGTATAAAATGTATGAGCTAGAAGCTAAGTTTAGCTTTTAATTGCGTAGAAAAAAATCTTTTATGGTATCGCAATTATGCCATTCAAAATTGCCTACAACATTTGTATATCGAAAAGTTCTATAACTAAGATTCATCTGTTGTAACCCCACAAGTTCTCTAAGAGAGCAATTACATACAAAAACGGCGTCTATTTTAACATCTCTATTATCAAGAAAATAAGTATAAAATTCTTTTCTGCCTTTATTCCAACCAATAATTCCGAGAATTAAAAAAATGCTTTCAATTATTTGTTTTTGAATTTCTCCGGGGCTTAATTGATTTGTTACCCATTTTTGTATGGTTTTAGTTGAATTCTTATGTTTCATCTCAATTAAAAATAGCTTCTTTTTATCTTGCGAAAGATATAAAGCATCTACCGACCCTAATCGAGCAATATTTAGTTCTTGACAAAAAGAATTTTTAATACTGTCAAAATTTAACACGGTTGCTGTAACTCCGTCGCAACATTTATCGGGGTGAAGGCTCAGTTGACATTCATGAAAATGCCCTTTTTTCTTTAATAATTGGAAAAATTTTTCGGGTACAGTTATGTTATTTACTAATCCTAATTTATGAAACAACCAAAACATTTTTTCTTTCAAAATAATTTATCCTTTTTCAGAAAGTCTTTGCAAAGGAGTTGCTAATGTTTTAAAAATCGGGTCTAAATTATCTGTCATGGGATGAAAAACAGAACCTGTTTCAGTTTTTTCTCCAAAATAAAAATTGGTAATCGATTCTGTATTATGAAGTTTGGAATGAACTAAAATAGATTCAAGTATATAAGAAGAATGAGTGCTTATAATGATTCTAATACCTAATTTACTAAGCATTACAATTATTTCAGCGTATTGGGTTTCCCACTCAGGATGCAAATGAACTTCTGGTTCATCTATAATTAAAAGAGAATTTTTATTTATGGCTCCATGATTAATTAAAAGCTGAATAATTCCAAAAGATTTTATACCACTTGCTATGTTGTTTGCTCTAATGGGTGTTTTAACATTGTCCTTGAAGAAAACTATACCAATACCGTTGTCTCCATTTTTTACTTCCCCTGAAATTATCTTTTTAACTTTATCATAAATTTCTTTATAATTCACATTACTTCCAGGGGCAGGCACTCTCCACTTTTGAACTAAGTCAGAATAATATGGAGTCAAATCACCCCTATTTCCAACCTGATAAAAGGCCATAGTGTTTACTATAAAGTCAGCAAGCTGAATAACCATTGGAGTATCAATTAGAGTAGCATTCTTTAAGTACAACTCATTGTCAACTCTAAATGCTTTTGTTGAATTATTTTCGACATTAATTTGAAGTATACTTGAAACCCCATCAGTTATTTTAATCTCTAACTCTTTTTCTGTTGATAGGGGATTTAATTGAGATTGATAGATTCTTTGAATAACTTGTTCATCAAAATATATTTTATATTTAAGTTCATCAGTAGGCTTGTTTTGAAGTGTATGGATAATGGTTTCAGTATAATTATGTATGTTGTTTAATGCTAAATCAAATCTTTTTATAATATTTGGATCACTTACTGAGTTTTTTATAGTTTCTAAATCTTCTTTAACTCTTAAAGAATATTCTCTAATCTCTGGAACTATCTCAACAGCGGGAGTTTGTTTTGCTATAAGACTATTTAGTAATTTTTGATTAATGAGATCAGTATTGAATTTTGCATTTTTTTCTTGAGTAAAGGGAACAAGCTGTCTATGAGAGATGTTTATAGAATCTAAAAGATTAGAAGTAGTTTGATAATTTTTTCTATTTATATAATTATCTGCTTCGCTTAATGTTTTTATTATTGAATAAATAGATTTGCTTATAGATGATTTTCCAGTATCATTTAATCCAGTAATTACAGTTAAACCATTTAATTCTATATCAGCAGATTTAACAATGCCTATATTTTTGAATTCAAATTTCATACTCTTCTTTTCGCCAATTAATTAGCCGATACAATATTAGTCAATTTTGTTAATCGTAAAGATTGCTTTTGTCGGTATTTTTGCTTATGGCATAATGATTCTAATATGATTATTATCAGATTGATGTTTAATTTTACTAATAACTGCCTATAAATCAGTCTTTTCATCCATTCTTAATCTGCCACCTAAAGTGTTGATAGTGAATAAGTTTTAACTTAAAAAAACCTTTTTTGGGAATTGTTTTCCCTTATTTTGAAACCATTCTAAATAAGCTTTGCTAACTATATTTAGCAAAATACATTGTAACTTTGTAACAGGAGAAGCAACATTACTGAAATGCACCCAGCAAAGTATAAGTAATGCAATGGTTAGTATCCGGCAAGTTAGCGTTAATTGAATTTGAGTTATTGTAACTTAATATTTTTATTTGCGTATAAATTTGTGAACGACTATGTCAACTATAACACATAAAGACTTAAACCATAAGTTTTTTTCTGCTAAAACAGAAGAAGAAAATTCTGATGCCTTTAAAAACGCTATACTAATTGGTGTGCTTAGTACATTAATAGTTGGCAACAAAACAATAAACTTTGTAAATAAATGGAGTGGTTTATTGGGCAAAATGGTTGTTGTTATAACAACATTACCAATAACTATTTTATTCTTTCAAATTGTTGCAATTTATTTTGCTAGAATAGCTAAAAGGTTAAGAACAAGTAAACCAAATATTCTTAAACTGGTAAAAGCCGAAGATTACATAAACTTAAAACAAGACGAAGAGGAATTAAATAAATTTTACAAAACTTTTGGTGGTCTTAAAGTAAAATTAGAGATGTTGTCGAAAAAAGAAATTAATTTTTTGTTTAGAAGAACCTATAAAAGTACCGACCAAATAGTAGCAGATTTGTTAGAAATTAAAAACTGTATAAAAGACCAGTATACTATTTCAAATAGCGAATTCTCAAAAGAAGATTCGGAATTTTTAAGCACCTATTGGGCAAATTATAAAAAGAAAAACGCTACTGCTTATTCTATCTTAGCAGAAGATAAATCAGGGGAGGAAGCAGTTTTTAATATAAAAAAGGGCAAGTAACATTTTATGTTTACCATTGCTCGAGGTGATCTTGTTTACATTCCATTTCCAAATCAAGAAGGTCCGGGTTTCACAGTAAGACTTTGTATTGTATTAGATAACTCGTGCAGGATGGTTGATTTAGTTCCATGTACAAAATCCACGCATCAAGATTGGAGATACGATAAATGCTTTATTATTAAAAAAGATAGCCCTGAAGGATTAGCAATGAAACTTGCTCATGATTCTTTAATAATAGTAGATAGAAATGAATCATTTCCTGAAAGGCTCGTTCAAAGTAAACATAGAGGAGGAGTAACACCGGAAAGCATCCTTAAAAAAATTGAAGATATGATGGATGAGCTTTAGTTCTCCGCCCTTGTTGGTGTCATCACCAACTAATCTCCAACACGCCCAACAAATTAAATATTTAAAAAACGCTTAAGGTGGGTTTTAAGTCCAGTTTTTTCATCGGCCCAAATAGCCTCGCCTTTAGTTAACCACGAAAAACCAAAAGCCCAAAGCGCAACGGTTTCTAAAATAAAAATTAACGGAAAATTAGTAGGAAACATTTTTTTAAAACCCGGCACTGCAAAATAAAACAGTAAAACAACAATGCAACCCAGCATAATGTAACCGCAAGTTTTATACACCCGGTTGCGGGTTTCTTTTTTAGTTCCTTTTATATACTCCTTACTGTGTTCCGATTTTGTAAAAAACACTATCGACATAATAGCAAGCAACACAAAAAAACTAGCTGCAAATAATAAGTGTATTTCCAGGGGGCCAATTTTATTAATGTGCAAACAAGGCAAATGTATGGTTAGGTCAGATAAAGGCTCTTTAGGTGTAGTAGGGTTAAACACCAAACCCAAACCGCATACGGCGGCAAGCTTGCTTAGTAAACTATCCTTCCAATCGTAACCTTTATACGTAAACAAAAAAGCCGATAGCAAACAAACTATGGCCACAAACACATCGCCGCGGTTAGTGTAATAACAACAACTAATAGAAACCTGCAAATGGTTTACGCCCCCTTCAAGCATACAGCTAATAAATAAAATTACGGGCAACAACATGCCTAATATGCCAATGGCACTGCGTAACTCTAAGTACGAAAAAACCAAGGCATTGTTTTCTTCTTTTTTTTGATGACTCGTCATATCGTTAAAATGTAATTTGTGTAATCAAATTTATAATAATTACCGGTATTAAATTTTACAAAACCTTACATCTGCTTCCACCGCACAAACCCGCACCAAAACAAAAAAGCCCCGCACAAATGCGAGGCTTTAATTGTTGTTGTTTATTAAGAAGTTAATTTTTTAAATTAGCATTTGGTAAAGCGCCATGCTGTGTAAAAAAGTATAACTGCGTTATAGTAGCCTGAAAACTACCACTAATAGTAGCCGCGTTACCGGTGCTATTTTGTCCGCCATTTAAACTCAGGTTAAAAGTACCCGAAAAAAGTCCGGTATTTTTATCGTAGCTAAGTCCGTTAACGGCTGTGGTGTTGTTACCATTAGTAGTAAAATCAAACTCCTTGTTTGTACCCAGCATTTTTGTAAACGAAAAACTGCTTAAGTTAAGTACACCCGTAGTAGCTGTTGGCGATGTAGTGCTAACACTAATGCTGGCACTGTTGGCTCCAAAAATATCGGTAGCACGTTGCAACATAAAAGTATAACTAACCGAGCTTGTACTATCTAAAGTACCCGAGTGACCGCCCCAATAGTTTTGGTAATTAAAGGTCTCGTTAATCTGAGCCCCATTTTGTCGTGTACCAATTATGGTGCCTTTTATATACCCATCGGTTGATGTGGGCACTACACCATTAGCACCTGCAGGACCCGCAGGACCGGTATCGCCTTTTTTTGTGCAGCCCGTAAATAAAATTGATGCAGCAACCACACAGGTTGCTAAAGCTTTAATCGTTGTTTTCATACGAATTTGTTTTTTTTAAGTTTAAATTATTTTACTATTTATTTAATAGCAATGCTAATTGCTTTGCAAAAAATATACCTGCACCACGCAGGTAAAACAGTTTTATAAGTTACAGGTGGGGGCAAACCCCACTGGCATAAACTTTGCTTGTGGTAAATGCTAAGTCAAAAAAAATATATGTACTCAGGCATCTCCCCAATGAAAGTAGAACACACATTCATTACCAGCAAGTTGTTTTCAATCATATACATTATTGTACTTATTTACCTTGCCTATAAAGATTTATCACAACATTAAAAACAAATATCGGCATGTCACAAAAACACGAATTCGCACTCATTAACACCCTATCGGCCATCTACATTTTGTTGCTTATTTTCCTCATATTAAAGTAAAGCTGCCAGCCCTAACACTCAGGCAACAATTTTGTATGTTTATACACGCACTTAAAAAAACAAGCTTCTGCATAAGCATCCTGTTTTTGTTTACCCAATGTCAATCGGGTTTTATTTTGCACGAAAAAATTACCGACAACTATTATATAATAGCACCCGGCATATACGAGCGCGCCGCATTATGTTTTCAAACAAAAGATGATTGGGCTAACTACGGCGAAGTTGTGCCTGCAACTGTATTTGCAGTAGGGTATAACGACCAGTATATGATTATAAAACAACACCCACTGCTGTCGTTTACTAACGCAGTCGATAAAGCAACAACCAACTACTACATTTTGCCAATTTCAAAAACAATAGACTGGAGTACTAAAAACGGCTTAATGGGGCCGCTTTCGCTCGAAGACTTTAACCAAACGCGAAAAGAATTGCGCATAGAAGATATACCATTTACCAAAGTAATAAAAGACCTGGAGTAAACAACTGCCAGCCCTTAATACATTTGGGCGTTCCGCTGAGTACAGCGTCGGGCTTTCCGTTTCAAGTCCTCGCCTGCTTGTCATTTCGACTGAAAGGAGAAATCTGTATTTGCATCCATCCAACATTTAAAACTCATCATTAAACATTTCAATCCTCTCTAACACATAGCTGCAACAATTTTGTATATTTATATAATGGCTTTAATTAAATATATACTACTTTTTATTTTTATGCCTGTGGCAATTTTCTCGCAGACTAAAACAACATTTACTTTACGTGATACTAGTTTATCAATTGGGCAAACTTACATCCCAACACAAATAATGTTTGAACTTGATAAACCAATAATATTAAAAGAAAGTTACATTGTTTTGGATTCAATTGTATTATTTATGAAGAGGAATAAAAAAGTGATTATTGAGGTTTGTAATCATATAGATAGGGTTTGTGATTATTGTAGCGATAAACTTTCTCAAAATAGAGCACAAAGCATAATAGATTATATGGTAAAGCAAGGAATTTCTATTGAGAGATTTATGGCACGTGGTTATGAGGGAAAGAGAACAATCTTTTATTCTAAAGAAAAAATAAGTAAAGCAAAAACAGAAAAGGAAAAGGAATTTATGCGAAGCTATAATAGAAGAACAGAATTAAGAATAAAAGGATTTCAAAATCAATAATCATTAATTGTAAAGGTTATGAAAAACACTATTTTACTTTTATTGCTTAGTTGTACTTTAAGTGGGCTGGGTAAAAGCAAAACAGATACTGTTTACTACAAGTATATATATTATCAGAGATGTTTTTTACGAGATAAGGAAAAGGGCCCTACATTAAGAAAATATAACGTGCACAGCCTTAGCATAAGTGGAGGAAAATATTCTTTAAATGGTACTCCAATCACAAAAGAAAAATACGAAAAACTGGATAGTTTTGAAAGAAACGTTTGCGATACTTTGTATGCAAAATTACCCGGTAAATATTGCAAGCTTTATATCGGAGATACTATTATGAGGATAGAAGGACGGTGGTGTGTTGAGTTTTGGAAAGGCTCTTATAAAGAATATTACAACAATGGCATATTAAAAATAAAAGGCTTTTACTATGATGGAGAAGAGAATGATAAATGGGGAAATAAAGAAAGAACTTGGTATTTTTATAACAGACGTGGCAAGCTAAAAAAAGTAATTGATTATGATAAAAAATAAACAACATCTACTTCGCAGTATTTGCAATGCTACGGCATACAACATGTATAATTTATAATTCAACATTTTCACTCTGCCCCAACATTTCACTATCTTTATGGCACTATGAAAAATAATTTACTCGCCATCCTAATATTATTTAGTTTAAGTGTTTGTGCACAACGCACAAAATATAACGACGACATTGCCGACTACGATAAACAAATTTTAGCCAACCCCCAAAACCCCGATTTGTATTTTGAACGTGCCGAATTAAAAGAAGATTACTTAGATTACAAAGGCGCCGTAAAAGATTACAAAACCTGCATCAAAAAAAAATCGAAGTATGCCGCCCAAGCCTATTACGCTATGGGCATGATGGCCCTTAGCACCGCAGGCAATATTTTTGCTGCGCCGCCGCCCGGCATATCAGTTGGTTACAGCCCGGCAAACACCTATTTTACCAAAGCCATAGAAATTAAACCTGATTATGCCGATGCTTATTTTCAGGCCGCAAAATGTAAATTTTACCTGGGCAAGCAAACCCAAGCCATCGAGTACTTTACAAAATCAATTCAGCTAAAAGCCGACCTTGCCCCCGAAGCTTATTACTACCGCGGCCTCTGCAAATCAAACTCCCGCGATAAAGATGGTGCTTGTTTAGATTTCTCAAAAGCAGTATCCTTGGGCAACACCTATGCCGGCGATATGCGCGAACGCATTTGCCGATAAACCCTTAACACAGGGCAACGTGCCTTGTCATTGCGAGCAAAGCGAAGCAATCTCCTCTTGAGTTGTCATTTCGACCGGAGGGAGAAATCTGTATTTGCATCCACTCACTCAACATTTCAATTATCCTTAACATTTAGCTAATACAATTATTGTACATTTGGTTTATGAAAAAATTACATTTTAAAATTGCAACCCTGGTAGCCTGTGTGTTACTTTATGTATCGTGTACAAAAACAGGTCCTGCGGGTCCGGCCGGAACCAATGGCACCAACGCAGTACAAACCGGTAATATTGAGGGTTTAGTTTTTTTATACGATGCTAACCAAAACAAAATACTGAGCCCCGCTTCGCTTTTAGCCGGTACAACATTAACGCTCACTAACTATAGCACCGGCCAAACGTTTACAGCCACCACAAGCACAACAGGCTCGTACACGTTAGCTAATGTAACCACCGGCACTTATAGCATAACGGCATCTAAAACGGGTTATGGTAGCGTAATAGCTTATGGTTTTCAGTTTGTAGGTGGCGGCACTATTTACAAAAATTTTAATTTGGGGCAAATTCCAACTGCAAACCTTGTATCGGTTACAACCGGTACAACTAGTAGTTCTGTAACTTTTACGGTTACTGTGCCGCTTGCAACACCCGCCGTTAATGATTATGTAATTACTTACATGTCTATACCGGGCAACAGTTCGGTAAACAGCACAGCGGGTAATTATGTAAACACGTATTTATTTAGTATAATTAGTACAACACCTAATAATGTATCTACTTTTAGTATTAATACAAGTACTTTATATAATTATGGTTTTGCAAGCGGCAGCACTATTTACTTTGCTTCGTATATTGTTAGTACGGTATCAAACTATCAAGACCCTAACACCGGTTTAAATGTTTATACCGCCCTTAGCAGCACGCCTGTTTTTACATCGGCCATAGTGCCTTAGTTTTACTAGCCCTAACGCGGGGCTGCAACAATTTTGTATATTTAGTAAATGAAAAAAGCTTTCTTTTCTGCTTTGTTTTTTATTTATTCGGTAAGTGGTTTTACTCAATATTGGCCACCTTTATTTTCGGTTACCGGGGACACAGTTTGTTATTCAGACGGTTTTGGACAAACGGTTTCAAATGATAGCTCTTTAGTAAGTTATACTATACACATATTACAACGGGGCGAAAAAAATATAGCTAAGGAAATAGCAAGTTTTGATATGGTTTGCCGCTTCACAAACACCTGTTTAGAAGAATTAAATAAAGACACCCTTAAAAAATATCACCTGCAATATACTGGCGATGGTGCTTCACTTTGGTTTAATAAAGACTTTGTTATTACAACAAAACTGGCTAACACACATGTAATTGATACCGCGGCCTTTGGTGCTAAATATATTTACCAAACAACCTTAACAATAAACATAAGTTGCAAAAATAAACAACTGTATATTAAAACATTTGATGCCATGTTTAAAGGCGACACCCCTAACGATTTTCGACAAGATGAATTTATTTCAATTAATGCCTGGCGCAAAAAAAATACCCGCATATATTTTGTTAGTTTTTATATAAAAGAATTTCAAACACATAAAAAGCCAGGCAATGTTCCCGATTACAATTCTACCGACTTTAAATTTATTATACCGCAGTAAGTAAAACAAATACTATCCGCTTTCGCTCCACAACATTTGCAATCCTGCGGCAATTCAACATTTAAAATTCAACATTTAAAATTCAGCATTCAACATTTCCCAACCCATTTCCCAATAAAAGTTAATTTACCATTTGTGGCACAAGCTTTGGTTTTTGTTTAAAAACTAAACCGTCATGAAAAACCATAAAGCATTTTTTGTTTTGCAATACATTTTGGTACTGGGTTTATCTCGTAATGCATTTGCACAACGCGGCAACTACAATTATAAAACCGCGCGCCGTAACAACAATATAAATTACCCAAGCGGTATAAGCATGTCCTTTGGTGCTAGTCATTATTTTTACGATCAAAGCAATTTCGATACTTGGGCAAACAACGCCTATCACAAAAATGTACTGCAAAACCCAACCGGCATAGCATTAGACATTACCGTTGTAGAAAACCGGTACGATGCAGGTTTTCACATTACAGGCAACACCCCCTGTGCACTAATAACTTGTTTTGCAGGCATCAACCTGTGCCGCCGCCCACACTTTCGCAGTTTTTTAAATGCCGAAGCAGGTTTTTTTGAAGCCGAGGTTCATAATGTAGTGCCGCCCAACTATGTACCAAGCTTTGCGCAACAAATACATAACTCGTACCTGCGTTACCAAACAGGTTGCCTTGGCTTGTCGTTAAAAAATATGTTTGTATCGCGGCCAAACAAAAACGGCACCTCGTTTATTAGCAGCATCGATGTTCAATTCGATTACTTGCCCCGTGGCACTTGGGAGTACGGTTATGTAGACCACTACTATAATTATAGTGGCCGACACAACAGTTATTTTAATGGCAGCCCCGTAAGCGGCATACCCGCACCATCAAACATGTATTTTTCTATCACCTATAGCATTGGCTTTTTAAGCGGCAACTCAACCCATAGCCGTTACAGATAATTAAAAGATGTAAAAATGGGGCAACATCATTTGGGCGTTACGGCGCTTTGTAAACACGCGCCGTCGGGCTTTCCGTTACAAGCTTTGCCGATTACCGCAAAGGCTTTTCACTTTAATCCCTAACGCAAACATTTCACGCTTGTCATTTCGAGCAAAGCGAAGCAATCTCCTC